>Ga0114999_10002994_pt1 | contig 21638 bp, 18 predicted proteins | sample ArcticOcean_MG_C_3_FD_89820 | JGI IMG/M metagenome (GOLD analysis project Ga0114999, IMG submission 89820) | Marine microbial communities from western Arctic Ocean - ArcticOcean_MG_CB8_126 | ecosystem: Environmental > Aquatic > Marine > Oceanic | place: Arctic Ocean: Canada Basin | collected...
AAAACTTCTTTGCCCTGATCGGCGTGCGCAAAAGTCTCTAGAGCGGTTCCGGTCCGGTCTCTATTCGGGGGAAATCCATGACCCAGATGAGCGGCGCCGATGCGCTGACCCAATCGCTGATCCGCCACGGCGTCGATACCATCTTCTGTTTGCCTGGCGCCCAGTTGGACTTTTTGTTCGACGCCTTCCATAAAGAAAAAGACCGCTTGTCGATCATCCATACCCGCCACGAACAGGGCGCTGGCTACATGGCCACCGGCTACGCCCATTCCACCGGCAAGGTCGGCGTCGCCGTTGTGGTGCCCGGGCCCGGCATCTTCAATGTGGGCGCGGCATTGTGTACGGCGCACGGGCTTGGCGCACCGGTGCTCTGCCTGGGCGGGCAGATATTGTCGGAATGGATGGGCAAGGGCACCGGCCAGTTGCATGAGATCGCCGATCAGCCCGGCGTCGTCGCCAGCGTTACCAAATGGCGCGGAGCTGCGGCCACCCAAGGCGAAGCGCCGGGGCTAATGAGAGAAGCCTTCGCCGCCTTGAACAGCGGCCGCCGGCAGCCGGTCTATCTGGAGATGGCCCCCGATATCATGCGCGATCTGGGCGCGGTGGTGCTCTTGGACCCCATCGGCGATTACGCCTCCCTGGACCCTGCCCCGGACGAAGACGCCATCGAACAGGCGGCGGCGCTGCTCGGCAATGCGGATAATCCGGCCATATTCGTCGGCGGCGGCATCTTCGGCGCCGAGGCGGAATTGATGGCCCTCGCCGAGCAGGTGCAGGCGCCGGTGTTCATGTCACCGCAAGGGCAGGGGGCCATGGATTTCCGGCATTACCTGGCGCAAAACTGGGTTGTCGGGCGCGAAATGTGGTCCGAATTTGATGTCATTGTCTCGGCCGGCTCGCGCATGCTGGCGCCCTTGGCGGGCTGGAAGCTGCCGGACGGCGCCAAATATATCCGCATCGATGTGGACCCGGAACAATCGCTCAATCTGGCCAAGCCGGACGTGCATCTGGTGACCACCGCGAAGCTGGCCCTCGGCGCCCTGGCCGAACGCTCCGGGCGCCACAACCGCAAACGCGATAACCGGGAAGACGAATTGAACGCCCGCAAAAAGGCCAAGGAGGACGAGTATTTCAGCCTCGAGCCATTGGCGTCCTATGCCGGCAACCTCCGCCGGGAGCTGGACGAGGACGGCATCGTCTGCTGGGGCGTGACCCAAATGGGATTTTATGCCCAGTATGGATTTCCGGTGTACCGGCCGCGCACGTCGATCCATGCCGGCTATCAGGGCACTTTGGGTTATGGTTTTCCGACGGCCCTTGGGGCCAAGGTCGCGCATCCGGACAAGCAGGTGGTATCGGTCACCGGCGACGGCGGTTTTATGTTTGCCGCCAACGAATTGGCGACGGCGGTGCATCATAAAATCAATCTGGTGACCGTGGTCTTCAACGATTCCCATTTCGGCAATGTGCGCCGCAATCAGCAACTGTTCTTCGATGGCCGCCATATCGCCGACGAGCTGACCAACCCCGATTTCGTCAAATACGCCGAGAGCTTTGGCGCCATGGGCCTTCGCGCCGAAAGCCCCGACGCATTGGGCCGCGCCTTGAAACAGGCTTTCAAGGCCGATGTGCCGGTGGTTATCGACGTGCCCGTCGGCGAATTGCCGTCGCCCTGGAAATACGTGCCGGTGGGCCGCTCGATGCACAAAGACGGCAAGGATTGATGGCCGTTCCGGACAATAGCAGCGTAAATTGGTCTCTATGGTTCAAGGCCTTTGGCCTGACTTTTCTCGGGCTTGCGGCGCTCTCGGCGGTTGTTTACAGCCAGCTTGCGGGTGCCGCGTTATCGTGGGGACTGATCGCCGCCTTTGCTTTGTTCTCAACCGGCATTGCCGCCAAGATTGCCACCCGATTTGTAGCCAACAGGCGTTACAGGAACCCATCATTCTGATGGCGGCCTCGCAAACGGTGCGCCTCATTTGAGCCCCCTCGACCGCTTTACCGGCCAATCGGGCAACGTGCAGGGCATGATGCTGATGCTGTCGGCGACCGCTTTTACGTCGGGCATGCATGCGTTTGTGAAACTATTGTCCCTCGGCATGCATCCGTTCGAGATTTATTTCCTGCGCCAGACGGCGGGGCTGATCATCCTGGTGCCCTGGTTCATGCGCATCGGTTTCGGCGCGCTTCGCACCCGCCGGCCTTATCTGCATGTGAGCCGGGGCGCCTGTAACGCGGCGTCCGGCATGGCCTGGTTCCTGGCGCTCTCCATGCTACCTTTGGCCAAAGCGACGGCGCTCAACATGTCGGCGGCCCTCTTTGCAGTGATCGGCGCGGCGCTGTTTTTGGGCGAGCGCGGCGAATGGCGGCGCTGGGCGGTCTTATTGTTCGGTTTCGCCGGCGTGCTGGTAATCGTCCGTCCGGGCTTTGAGCTGATCGGGCTGGGCGTTGTCTTGGTATTGGGGAGCCGGGTGTTTACGGCGGCGCAAAAAATCCTCGCCAAAAAATTGTCGGCGACCGAGCGCACCCCGACCATCGTTGCCTATACGGCGCTGACCATGAGCGTCCTTACCATCATCCCGGCGCTGCAAGTCTGGCAGACGCCCAGCCTCGAGCAATTGGGCTGGATCAGCGTCATGGCCTTTTTCGGAACCCTCGGCCAGATGGCCATGGTGCAGGCCTACAAATTGGGCGACATCAGCGCCGTCGAGCCCATGAGTTTCACCCGCATATTGTGGGCCGGGCTGTACGGCTTCGTCTTTTTCTCCGAGGTGCCGAGCCTTTGGACCTGGGCCGGCGCCGCCATGATTATCGCCGCCGTCTTCTATCTGGCGCACATCGAAAGCCGCGCCCACCGCATGGCCAAAGTTACAACATAGAACGCAGCCAGACGAAGGCGTACAAGCCGCCGAACAAAATCGGCTGGTGGATCAGATAGACAACGAGGCTGTGGCGGCCGAGATAGTGCACCGCCTTGGAAAGCGGATCGGCGGGCGCCCAGGCGAGCATGGCGGGCACGGCTTCGCCGCGCAACAGGATGCGTCCGCCAGCCACGCCAGCCAGCGGTAGCGCCAGCCAGGGCAACAGCGGCACGTAATCCACCGAGCCTGGCGCCTCGGTATAAAGACCCAGCCACATCAGATAATCGGCGTTGAAAGCATCGGAGCGCAAAAATTCCGGCGCCACGGCCACCATGGCCGCCAATGCCAGAATGCCGGCGATGGGCAGGCGATGGACGGCCAACAAGATCACGCTGGCCGCCGCGATATGGTGCAGGATGCCGAAAAATATATAGCTCCCGGCATCGACGATAAATGTCGCCGCCGATACCAGCCCGGCGGCCACTGCGATGATCGCCAGGCGCCGCAAAAACACCGCCGGGTCCAAGCCGCCAGGGTTTCGCCGCCTGGCCATCACACTGGCGATGCCCATCACAAACAGGATGATCGAGGCGATGAACTTGGCGAACCATATCCATTTCCAATCGGAAAAAATCTGGAAATCCGCCATCCGGAAAAAGGTCAGGTCCCAGGAGAAATGATAGACGAACATCAGCAACAACGCGCCGCCCCTGGCCACATCCAAAAGTGCGTAGCGGGGCCGTGAAGGCGGCGCGGGGATTGTCGGGGCTCCGGGACGTTTCATGCGCGCAACCTAGCAGATTGTAACGCTGAGCCAATCGCCGCCCCAGGGCAGCTTGTTCGGCGCTACGTCCCGCGCGGTACTTTAGTTTATTTCAGGCGATTCCCGGCCGCCTGGCCGGCGTCAAAGCGCAATTGCGCCTGGGCGAAGACGCTGCGCACATAGTCGATGTCGTAGGGCGCTTCGGTAAGCGTCTCGTGGTCCCATTGCTTTCTGGGCGTGGGCGGGTCGAAAAAATCACCGCCATAGACATGGATGGCGGCGGTCAGCTTGGCCAATGGATTGGCCACCGAATGGATGATGTCGGGCCCCATACTGGCCACTTGGCCGGGCCCCATAGACTCGGCCCCCGCCGCCTCGATCTCAGGCCCGCCGTCACCATCACCATCCCGGCGCCGCCAGAACACATTGTCTTCGCGCCCGCCATAGATGCCGATGCAGGCGGCCATGTTGTGGTCGTGGGGCATCAGCGTCATGCACGGCGACCAGACAAAATTGATCACCGTCATATCTTGGGAGCCGTGCAGCACAAAGACGCCGCCTTCGCTCGGCTCGCCCAATTCGGCGATGATGGCGGCGGGATCGGCGACCGCTTCGGCCACCAATTCCCGCACCGCCTTTTGCCCGTCGGCCAGGGCAACGCCGCAGGCTTCGATAAACGCCTCTTTTTGAAACATCGCCTGGGGCCTCCAACTGCAATGTAATTTAGAATTTGCCGGGAATATATTGATTGGCAAGGTCCGGGCCAACCGCGCCGTCGGGCTCTTCCGAGACGATGAAGTTCAACTCGTACATGACGTCGCTCGGGTCTTTGACGAAAAGCTGCCACAAATCGAAATCAGCAATATTGTTTTCCCGGTAATCACAGCCGAAATCCTGCACGGTCTTTTTTATTGCGTCGTAATTGCTTGCCGAAAGCGCCACATGGTCGAAGGCGCCGGAGCCGGGGGTAAATTTTCCCTCCCCATCCAGGGCCGCGTCACCGGCGAGGATATGAACCTGGGTCCCCTTGAAGTCGAGCCACAGGCCGGGAACGCCCAAATCGGGCCTCGGTCCAATTTTCATCTGCAACACTTCGGTATAGAATTTTTCCGTCGCTTGCAGATCAAGGGTCTTGATGGTGACGTGAATGATATCGCCGATAGTATCCATTGGCTGATCCTCCGTGTTTGGTGGCATTTGCCCGCCTCGGCCATTTATAACCTTGGATCGTTGAACGGGTGGCCGAGACGGACCCTGCCGTAATTTGTGCCATGCATGTCCCACGACATCAACATTTGCTGGACCGCGGCGTGCACGTCGCGCCAGGCGCGCTGGAACGGACTTTTGTTGGAAAGCCCGCGCCCGCCGGTCAGGCTGTAGAGGCGTTCCACCGCACGGACCGCCAGTTGCCCGGCAAAGGCATCGTTGCGGCGCCAGCCCAGGCGCTGATCCATGCTCGGCTCCTTTCCGGCGCCGTAAATACGCGCCGCCTCGTCGCAATCCTTGGTCAGGCGGGCCCAGGCGGCATCCACTTCGGCCGCCGATTCGGCAATGCGCAAATGCACCGATTGCTGATCCGCCAACGTGATGCCGGTCACCGTCACCCGGGACTTCATGTCATCTTCGATGGCCTCGATCGCACCCCTGGCAATACCGACGGCGGTTCCGGAAAAATGTTTGAGGCCGATACTGAACACCGGAAGCTTGTAAAGCGCCGCAGGATTGACGTCACTGCCGGGGCTTCCGCCGCCCCGAATTTTCGGCGTAAACAACGCCCGATGTTCGGGAATGAATACCTCGTTCATTTTGATCGATACGCTGCCGGTGCCGGCGAGGCCGGTGACGAACCAGTCATCGACAATTTCGTAATCCGATTTCGGCACGAGCGCAAAATAATGTTCCGGCGGTCCGCCCTCTTGCGCAAGGAAAATCTGCAAATTGTTCCAATCGGCGTTATAGACGCCGCTGGCGAAATTGAATGTGCCGTCAACCAACAGCCCGCCATCAACGCGGGCCACGCTCGATCCCGGCCCGGGAAAGGACGAGGCAATCAATGCCGCCGGGTTTTCGCCCCACAGTTCTTCCTGGGTTTCGGGATTGTGCATGCCCCCGATCCAGCCTTGTACGGCAACATTCGTGAGGTTCCATGTGCTTGAGCCGCAGCCGCGCCCCAATTCCATGGCAACGTCCACCATCATGGCGAGGTCCATCTCGAAGCCGCCAAAGCGTTGCGGCTGGAACATGCGGTAAAGGCCGGCATCCACGAACGCGGCGTGGGTCTCGTCGGACATGCGCCGCGCCGCCTCGGTCGCCTCGGCGCGCTCTTTAAGCGCCGGAACAAGCGCCCGCGCGGCTTCGATCAAATCTTCACGGTCCATGGGACCCTCCCAAAAGTTACGTTCGTTATCGGCCGTTTGGATTGGCTGCAAAATATTAGCAATTATCGATTTAGAGGCCAATGGCCATGGTTCAAGCAATCGCGTTCACAAGAACGAAAAACCAATATTGAAGCGGTGCGGTGCGGAGCGGCGGTGCGGTTGCGCGTCACCCAGCCGCTTGCGGATAATTGATCTGGTAGCCTTCCGGCAAATCCAGCCAGCGCAGCGCATCCCCCAAGTCGCGGAACGGCTTTCGCTCTATCGGATAGTCGCCCAGCCTACCGGCCACGGTAAATTGATGCACTTTGGCGTAGTTTTGCCCATCACCAACGACAAAGGCGGTTTTGCAGCGGCCAATCCTGGGTCCGAATGCGCGGATCATGTCTTTGATTTTTTCGGCCAGCGACTTGTAATGAATGCCGGGTTGGAATCCATGGTCGCTAAGATCGCGAAGGATGCTCATGCCGGCGCGATGATCGGGATGGTTAAAAATATCCTCCGCCGTATGCAAAATATCATCAATTTCAAACGCGCCGTGATGCTTGATAAAGACACAGTTTACGTCCGGATCGATGCTGATTTTCCAGGCCATATGGCCTTCTAAGCCGGTTCGCAAATATCTGCAAGGGTAACACGTATCAATATTGGGGATAACCGAAACAATCGTGTGGATAAAGTTATTTTTGGCCGCAAGATACACTGAGGCAACCATTTGGGCTAATTCCCTTTCTCCCCATCGCACCACGCGGCGCGCAAGCGGAAGCGGTCTTCGGGCACGTTCGGCCAATTGGACCGTTTGCCAATCGCCGCGCAGAAGGCGGACAGATCATTGCCCGCCACGGTTTTTTGCAGAAACATGCGGCTGTCGGGCGTGTAGTCGCCCCGGTAGCGCAGATCCACCAGCACTTCCTCGATCGTCGGGTTCAAGGCGCCCCAATCGGTGGCGCCGTAACGCTTGGTCACAGCGGGCAAGTTGGCCACATATTTGGTGTCGGTAACGAAGCGCGGATAATCCAGATTGAACAGGTTCAGTTGCTGCTGGCCGGTGATTTTAAACTTTCGGAGATTATTGTCGGTGAGGAATGTTTCTGCCTCGGACCCTATGAGCCCGGCGCCGCCGGAGATCTGCGCCGCCCGCCCCGCGTCCAGCCCGGCGTTCGTTAAATCGCTACGGACATGGGCTTTGGTGCGCAAACTCATATCGTAGCCGCGGCCGATGGTCAGGCCCGACATCATATCCGGAACCTGGAAAACGAGGCTATTCCATAGCCCACCCTTGTCGCCCTCGGCGCGAAAGGTCAACAGACCCACGCTTGGTTCCAGAATGGCCTCGGCCATGGCTGCCTCTCATGAGGGTATAAATTAACATGTGTTTATTATGAATTGTATAAATTGCTACCAAACATTTCAATGGCGTACCTTAGGGGGCGTTTGCGCCGCCCCTTGCCGACAATAACCTTCCCGCCAATTAGGTTGGTGTGGCATGCGTTTTGGCGCTAATTCCTTTTCGATTTGCGCAATTCTAGCCCGCCCTTGCCGGGCGCCGCCGCCATCACCCGGCGCCCCGCCAGCTGGCGCACCAGGCAGGCGGTGCCGGGGGCGGTGAAGATACGCACTTCGCGCCCTTGTTGGTCCGCAAACTGGTTGGAAACGCCATGCGGTCCTTTATAGCGGCCGATCCGAAGCTTTGCCGCTGCAAAGATTTTTCGCCCGCCCTGGAAACATTCCACGTTCCAGACCGACGAGCGTTCCTTATGGTCATCGAGAAAGCGCTGCATGGCGTCCGCCGCCGCAGGCGCGGGCGCCGCGAAGGCGGCCAGGGCAAATGCGACGATCGCCTGTTTGATAAGCATGGGATCCCTCCGAGTGTTCCGAAAAAGAAATGCAATGGTTGTGCCAACCGGAGGTTACACATGGCCGCCGGTTTGCTACGATGACTAGGCAAATTGTGCATTGATCCACGGCGACCGGCGAAATTCATGGCGAAATCAAAGTGGCCGCGCTGGTTTAAAGTATTTGGTGTGGCCTACATATTCTCGATGGTCCTGACCGCCGGCACGTTCTGGGCGGTTGGCATTGCGGTGACCACCCTGATCGCATATTCGGCGATCATCGCGCTTGGTCTTGCCGCCGGCATCGCCACCAAATGGACATCCAGCGGGCGCTGGGATTAGGGCCGCTAATTCCGGACTAAAAGTACCTTAATTAGGTGTCCCCTTAATTACGGCGATGGCTGGCACCCACGCCTTGACCTGCCGGGCCGCCGGGCCTAGCCTTGGCACATCAAACGCGCAACCGGATCCGTGAGATTCAAGCCATGACCAAGCCTCCAAATTCCCCCCGGCAATCCGTTCCTTCCGTCGACCGCGTGCTCAATATGACCGGCGTTGTGGCCCTCGCCGAAATCCATGGCCGGGCAACCGTGACCGATGCGGTGCGCGCCGTCATCGATGCAAGCCGCGCCGCCATTGGGACGGACGCGGAAGCGGCGTTGGCCGGGCTCGAAGAAGGCGCCCTGACGATGCGCATCGAAGCGCGTCTGGAAGCGGCGGCGGCGCCCTCCTTAAAGCCCGTATACAACCTCACCGGCACCGTGTTGCACACCAATTTGGGGAGGGCGCCATTGCCCGCCGAAGCCATTGCCGCCATGACCGAAGCGGCCGGCGCCGCCAATCTGGAATATGACTTGAGGAGCGGCAAGCGCGGCGACCGGGACAGCCATCTGGAAGCGCTGCTGGCCGAGCTGACCGGCGCCGAGGCGGCCACCGTGGTCAACAACAACGCCGCCGCCGTGTTATTGGTGCTCAACAGTCTGGCCATGCGCAAGGAAGTGCCGGTGTCCCGGGGCGAGCTGATTGAAATCGGCGGCGCCTTTCGCATTCCCGACATCATGAGCCGCGCCGGCGCCAAGCTGGTGGAGATCGGCACCACCAACCGCACCCATTTGCAAGATTATGCCGAGGCCATCGGTCCCAAAACGGCGGCTTTAATGAAGGTGCACACCTCCAATTACAGCGTCGAGGGGTTTACCAAATCGGTGAGCGGCAAGGAACTTTCGGGATTGGCGCGCGAACACAATCTACCGCTGATCGAGGATTTGGGCTCCGGCACCTTGGTGGATTTGGCCCGGTTCGGTCTGCCCCATGAGCCGACCGCCGCCGAGACCGTCGCCGCCGGCGTCGATGTGGTCACCTTTTCCGGCGACAAATTGCTGGGCGGGCCGCAGGCCGGGCTGATCGTCGGGCGCCGGGATTTGATTGCGCGCATCAAGAAGAACCCCATGAAGCGGGCCTTGCGCCTGGACAAAGTCACCATCGCCTCGCTGGCCGCCGTCTTGCGCCTCTACCGGGACCCGGACCGGCTGGCCGAGCGGGTGCCCACCTTGCGCCTGCTGGCCAGGCCCGAGGCCGATATCCACGCCGCCGCCGAACGATTGCGGGGACCGCTGGCCCATGCCTTGGGTGATTCCTTGGGCGATGGCTTCGAGGTTTCCGTCATCGCCTGCCAGAGCCAGATCGGTTCCGGCTCGCAGCCCGTGGAGCGTTTGCCCAGCGCCGCCATCGCCATGGCGCCGGCTGGCAAACGCAAGGGCGCAGGCTTGAAACGCCTCGCCGATGCTTTCCGGGCGCTCCCCGTTCCGGTCATCGGGCGGGTTCACGACGATGCCTTGCTCCTCGATCTCCGCTGCCTGGAAGACGAAGCCGGGTTTTTGGCGCAGTTGGATGGGTTGAATTTGAAATGATGCGCCTGACGCCTCCCCCCCACCCAACCCTCCCCCTCCAGGGGGGAGGGCTTTTCTTCGACCACCGGCTCCACTTCTCCCTCCCCCCTGGAGGGGGAGGGTCGGGGTGGGGGGGCGCTGCGCCCGCCGGAGCGCACGGCCAATGATCATCGCCACAGCCGGCCATATCGATCACGGCAAATCGTTGCTGGTCAAGGCACTCACCGGCGTCGACACCGACCGTTTGCCGGAGGAAAAGCTGCGCGGCATGTCCATCGATCTGGGCTTCGCCTATCAGCCCATGGATGACGGCAGGGTTTGCGGCTTCGTCGATGTGCCCGGGCACGAACGCTTCATCCGCAACATGCTGGCCGGCGTTACCGGTATCGATTACGCCATGCTGATCGTCGCCGCCGACGATGGCCCGATGCCGCAGACACGGGAACATCTGGCGATCCTCAATCTGCTCGGCGTGCCCGACGGGGTCGTGGCGCTGACCAAGATCGACCGGGTGGAGCCCGAACGCATTGCCGAGGTGCGCCTTGAAATTGAAATGCTGGTGGCCGGCACTTGTTTGGAAGGCGCCGACATTTTGCCGGTCTCGGCGATCACCGGCGACGGTATCGCAGCCATGCAGGAGCATCTGGCGGCGGTCATGGATTTGACCGAGGCGCGCGATTCCAGCGGCAATTTCCGCCTCGCCATCGATCGCAGCTTCACCGTGCAGGGCACCGGGCTGGTGGTTACCGGGGCGGTGTTCTCCGGCTCGGTCACGGTCGGCGACCGGCTTGTTTTGTCACCCCAAGGCACCGAAGTTCGGGTGCGCGGCATCCACGCCCAGAACCGGCAGTCCGAGACCGGCACCGTTGGCGAGCGTTGCGCCCTCAATCTGACCGGGCCTGATTTAAAGCGCGAAGACGTACATCGGGGCGGCTGGGTGATGGACGCCGCCGTTCACGCGCCTGCCGCCCGGTTCGATGCGCGCCTTCAGGTGCTGGCCGGCGAAGCCCGCCCGCTTCGCCATTGGACGCCGGTGCATGTGCATCTGGGCGCCGCCGAAGTGCCGGGCCGGGTTGCCATTTTGGGCGAGGGCGCCATTGCGCCGGGCAGCGATGGGCTGGTGCAGATTGTCTTGCCGCGCCGCATCGGTGCGTTGCGCGGCGACGGCTTTATTTTGCGCGACCAGTCGGCGCGGCGCACCATCGCCGGCGGCACCGTGATCGATCCGTTCCCGCCCGCCCGGGGCCGCGCCAAGCCGGAACGCATTGCCTTTATCCAGGCCATGGAAGAGCGGTTGGCGGAAGACGCGCTGGTGATCCTGTTGGAGCAGCATCCGGGCGGCGTATCCTTAAAAAATTTCGCCGCCGCCTGGAACTTGACGGCCGAGGATGCGGCTGCCTTGTGGGAGCTGGCCGGCCTCAGCGCCGCCGGGCCGGACAGCGATCCCATGGGCTTTTCCGCCGCCCATTGGGACGCCTTGCAAGGCGCCGTGGAAACCGGTCTCCGCCATTGGCATGAGGCCAATCCGGATAAGTCGGGACCCGCCGCCAACGCCCTTCGCGCCCTGCAGCCGGTGCGCCTCGGCGTGGCCGTGTTCGAAGACGTGCTGGCCGCTTTGGTCGAGGCCAAGCGGCTTCTGCATCTGGGGTCCGGCTATTGCCTGCCGGGGTTCGAGCCGAAGCTGGTCAACAAGGACGCCGCGCTTTGGAGGAAAGTCGAGCCGGTGCTTATCGGCGGCCATATGCAGCCGCTGGTGGTCGCCGCACTGTCCGAGCAGTTGGGCGCGCCGAAGCGGGATCTGGAGCGGTTCCTGGTGCGCGCCGCCCGGCTGGGTCTGGTGTTCCAGGTGTCAAAGAACCGGTTCCTGGTTCCCGAAGCCTTGTTGGAGCTGGCCGATGCCGCGGAAGGCTTGGCGTTGGAGGCCGGCGAGGACGGCTTTGGCGCGGCGGCCTTTCGCGACCGGGCCGGGATTGGGCGCAATCTGGCCATCGAGATTTTGGAATATTTCGACCGCCAGGGCCTCACCTGGCGTTCCGGCGACACGCGCAAGCTCAGGAAACCCGTCGAGCAGGTGTTCGGCGGGCTCTAACCCGCCGACAGCGGCGCGGCGAAGCGGCCCGATCCCCGGCCGGGATATTTGGCCAGTGCAAAGCCCTGGAAATGGGCGGCGCGGGTGATCACCACCGCCTTCCAATAGGCGCCGCCGGCGATGACCAGGGCGCCGGGCAGCGCGAACAGCCAGATCGGCGCGGCGGTCCAGACGATGAGGCCGAAATAGGCGACGATGGGCGCCAGATGCCCGAACACATAAAGCCGCGGCGTCGCTTTCGCCAGGGCGGCGCGGGCGGCGGCGCCGATACCGCTCTCCTTGGCGCCGTCCACATAGGCGCGCCACAGGGACGCGGCGATGACGACCAGCACGATACCGGCGATGGGCAGCGCGAACCCGGCCGGCAGAACCCAAGGCAACAGCCCGGCGATGACGGCGTTGAGGCCGGCGCCCTCGGCCAGGCCCGACAGGATCAGCATCCAGATCATGCGCGGCGTGCGCCATGCCGGGATGCCCTTGCTGGCCTGCAGGATGCGCGCCTGGGCATAGAGAAAAAACGCCGCGCCGAGGGCCGCGACGGCCAGCCAGCCCGGGTGCGGTGCGGCCCAAGCGCCAAAGAGGCCGGCGGCGAAGAGGCCAGTCGCATACACCTCGCGGCTCATCCACGAGGACTGCGGGCGCAAGATCACCAAGGCGGCGCGCAGCTTGCGCCCGATCTTGAGCCAGACGAAAAACAGCCCCACCGCCATGACGGCGGCGGCGATGGAGAACACGGCACGGGTGCCCGCGAACGGCACATCGCCGGTGAGCGATAGGAGATAGGCGATGACCACGGTACCGGAACCGAGACCACCCAAAATAAAATTCATGGCGGCGCGCATGTCCCAGAAGGTTTGCAGTTTGCCGGTCAGGGCGCCTTCCGGCGGCTCGTCGTCGTATGGGCCGGGCACTTCCGGATCGCGGCCGGGCACGCTGGGCGTTTGATAGAGGTATTTGATTTGCGGATCGTTGCCGAGCTCCTCATGCATTTGAAAATAGTCATTGGCCTCGGCCAGTTTGGAGATCGGGCTTTCGGGGTCATTGAAGTCGCCGAAGGTGATGGCGCTGGCGATACACGATGCGGCACAGGCCGGCGTTGCATCCACATCGATGCCAGGGCTAAGCCCGGCGGCAAGCCCGTCATCGACGCGGCTGATGCAGAAGGTGCATTTTTGCGCGACGCCGATGCGTTCATCATGGGCGACGGCGCGCTCTTGCACGGTCTCCTCGCCGTAATAAAAGCCGGGGTCATGAACGATGGTGCGCGCCTGGTACGGGCAGGCGACGGCGCAGGATCCGCAGCCGATGCAGAGATCGTAATCCATGGTCACCAGGCCGTCGGCGCGCTGCTTGGTGGCGCCGGTGGGGCAGACCGGCACGCACGACGGCTCGGCGCAATGCTGGCAGCCGGTCACCAGAAACAGGCGCTGCACATCGGGATATTCGCCTTTCTCCACATCGATGACGCTGCGCCACTGAACGCCGGGGGTGGTGTCGTTGGCGTGCTTGCAGGCGATGGTGCAGGTCTGGCAGCCAACGCAGCGGTTGATGTCGATGGTCATGCCCCAGCGGGGCGACGTCTCGCTCATTCTTCGGGTCTCATTCTTCGGGCCTCATTCTTCGGGCCTGGGCGGGCCATCGCCGCGCAGCACACGCACCCGGGCGATATCGGCGCCCGACCCGGTGGAATCGGTCAGCGACAGGGACATGGAGGTGAGTGAATTGAGGCTCGGCAAATTCAAATCCTTGGCGAAGGGTGTTTTCCAGTGATCGAACTGGCCGATCATCACCACCGTGTCCGGGCGGATGCCCTCGCGCAGCACAGCATAGCCCCGGGTTTCGCCGGCCACCGATTGGATCACCACCGGATCGCCCTCGGCCAATCCCAGCGCCGTCGCCGTCCCCCGGTTGATGATCAAACCTTTGTGCCCCGCTACGTTCTGGGCCACCTCGTTGATCATCGGGATACCCACATTAAGCCCCCACGAATACTGCATGGAGCGCGAGGTCAGCGCCCACAGAGGAAAATCGTCCGGATCGCCGCCGGCTTCGCGCACCTGCTCGGTCCAGATATCGGGAAACGGTTTGTAGAACGGCAACGGCTCATATTCCTCCAGCTGCGTGTCCCACCATTCGACGCCGATGCCGTGCAGCCGCCGGGCAAGCTGGGTGCCGTGGCGCAGAATGCGTTCCTGATAGGGCAGCTCAAAGCGGATGCCGTTGCGCTTCATATGCGGATAAAGGTACCAGTCGAGCTGTGGGAACGGGCGCAGCATATAGCCGTGCTCCTTGAACCAATCGAGATCATTGATCTCCTCGCCGCCGGAAAGATCATGGCTGGCGGCTTTCGCGGACGCGTTCCATATCTCTTCCAGGCTGTGCGGCTGGGCCTCATCCAGGCTGTAGTCGAAATCCTTGGTGGCCAGCCGCACCCCGTGGCCGCCTCGGTTGATGGCGGCGTTGTAGGGCTCCAGCACGCCGACGCGCACCGCCAATTCGGTGGCGATATCGGTCATGTCGCGGCAATCCACTTCGGTCTCGCAGGCCGGCTGGCGGATGGTCCAGCCCTGATGGGTCCAAAGCTGTTCGACGAACTTGGTGCCGCCGATCTGGATCAGTTGCGTGCTTTCCAGATCGGTTGCCTCGGGCAGCAGAATATCCGCCATGTGGTTGGTTTCATCATGGGTGTAGGCGAAGGCGACGGTGAACGGAAATTCGGCCATCCGTTTGGTGACTTCAGTGGTGTTCCACGAAGAGATCGCCGGGTTGGTGCGATAGCAGAACCAGATATCGGGCTTGGTCGGCTTGGGCCAGTTTTTGGGCGGCGATTTCTGGAACAGCCACGGCAGATGCGCCGGACCCAAAGCAGACGACCAAGCCGAATCGGCCACCAGCGGCACCAGCGTCCGGTAAGCGTTGCGGATATGGGGCTGGCTTTGCCATTCGTTCTTGGAAGTGGCGTTGAAGGGAAACTCCATCACACCGTCCGGGCCTTTTATCGCCGACGTGAAGCGGTCATAGGCGGGCCGGTTGAGTTTGACGTTGGTGCCGATCATGCCGCCCGGCACTTCCAGCGCGCCGACCAGACAGAGAAGCAACGTCCGCGCCCAGCAGCAGTTATAGCCGCCCCAGCCATTGTTGACGGTCTTGCCCAAAAGCACCGCCACCGGGCGGAACGGCAGAATTTCGCCTTCGATCTCGATGGTCTCGCCGACGCAGGCATTGGCGATAAATTCATCGGCGACCGAGCGGATACGGCTCGCCGGCACATCACACTCGGCGGACGCCCAATCGGGATCGTAGGGCTTCATGTGATCGAGCAGAACCTGATGCGCCGTCTTCGCCTCGATGCCGTCATGGCTCCATTCGTCAGCATCGGCGCCCACTTCGATGCCGCTAACCATAAAGCTGCCTTCCAGGGCGGCGTCGCTGATTTCACCATCGAAGGGTTTGTTGATGCCGTCGCCGAGATCATGGATCAGGGGTTTGCGGGTTTCGGGATCGCGCAGGTAATAGCCGTTGGGTCCGACCAGATAGGGCGCCACGGTATCGTTTTTGAGAAACGGGATATCGCAATCGGCGCGCCAATCGCGCTCGTGCAATATGCGGTGAATGACGCCGTACAAAAACGCGGCATCGGTTTTCGGCTTGATCGGTATCCATTCGGCGGCGACCGCGCCGGTGACCGATTGGTGCGGCTCCACCTGCACCCGCTTCATGCCGCGCACGCGCGCATCCGCATGCCGCCAGATGCCGGCAACGCCGGTGGACGCATCGCCGTTGTGGCCGCAAGACAGGATATAGTTCACCCGCGGCGTATCGGGGGCGACGATAAAGGCCCGGTGCCACAGCTCCCCATAAAGATGTTCCGAATGGTAGCATTTGACCCCCTGGCCGGCGCCGAAACCCAAATCCACATTGCCGAGGGCGGTAAGGAACGCCGGGAAGGTGCCCATATACTGGGTCGGCGTGCCGCCGCCGCCGAACGATGCGGCGATGCGCGGATAGCCGGAACTGTCGGTCAGCCCATCGTCGATGGCCTTGCGCAATTTGGCGGCCACCGTATCCAGGGCTTCGTCCCAGCTTATGGGAACGAAGCCGGGGTCTTCATGGCGGCCCTTTTTGGGGTTGGTGCGCTTCATCGGGGATTTCAGCCGATCCGGATTGTAGGTCTTTTGGATCAGCCCATAGGCCTTGACGCAGACGCGGCCGCCGCCGGGATGTTCTTCGCCGATGGAATAGTTGCTTTCGATGCGCGTCGCGATGCCGTCTTCGACTTCGACGCGCATCAAATCGGGCCCGGCCACACATTGGTAACAAAAGGTGGCAACGGTTTTTTTCGCTGTGGTTTGATCCATCTTTCGCTCCTATTCACCGCCCATACTAACAGAGACCACGCCTCGCCGTTAAATATCTTAACGCCCGCCGAGGGCCTTAGCCAGCTTCGCCTGAATGCGCTCGAAGGTTTTCGCGGTATCGACCACAAAGCGTTTGTGGATGCCGCGCCCGACCGGCTCCACGGAATCGGCGACGCTGGCCTGCAGGGTCACCAGCCGGCCATCCACTTCGGTTATCTCAACCTCGAAGGTGACCGTATCGCCCTCGACGGTGGGCGCCAGGTGATCCATGCTCACATGGATGCCGACCGTGTCCTCGCCGTCGTCCAGATGATCCAAAAGGAAGTTGCGGCAGGTATATTCGAAATCCTCGACCATGCTCGGCGTCGCATAGACGCGGCCCTCGTCGCCCATGAAGCCGATGGTGCGCTCCTTATCAACGTCGATGGTCACGCTGATTTTCACGCCCGGCTGCAAGCTGTCTTTCATAAAGGCTCTCCCATTGACGTCTCAGGCCGCATTGGCGACGGCGATGTTCAGCTCCAGAAGCGCCAGCCGGCCCTCGTCCTTGATGACGCTAAGCGCCCGTTCCAGGGCCGCCGGCAGATCGGTGCCGGTTTCCACCCGCTCGGCCCAATGGCCGTTGGCTTCGGCGATCTTGGTATATTCCGGGGACGGCTGCAGCGAAGTGACCGGCATGACGTTCATCTTCGATGCCTGACCGTCCGGATAAAGGGCCAAAGCCGCCCGGCGCACCGCGTTCCAGATACCGTTATTGAGGACAATCACCAGGATCGGCAGATCCAGGGAATTGGATATCATGTGGCAGGCGAGGGGATTGGCAAAGGTGTAGGAGCCGTCGCCGACACAGGCGATGGCGAGGCGCTCTTTATCGGCCAGGCAGGCGCCGAGGGCGGCGGGAAAACCCCACCCCAAGCCGCCGGAATGGGGCGGATTGAAATAGCGGTTGGGGCCCTTCAAATCCATGAACGGCAGCGGCGCGCCCAATTCGTTAAAGATCACCGCGTCGTCGTCCATGATGTCGGATACGCATTTGGCCATCCAGGCATGGCTCATGGGGGCGCCGTCGCCGGATTTGGCGCGCTCCGCCAATGTTTCCCGCCGCGCATCGCTGGCCTCTTTGATCGCGTCATAGCGGCTTTGGTTTTTCGTGGCCCGCTCCGACAATTCTTCGTGCAGCCCGGTCATCGCCGCCGCCATGTCGCCGGGAATGGCGAGGTCCGATTGGAACGAGCGCACCGGCATGGACTGAAACAACGGATCGGGCCCGAGATGGATGACTTTGGTTCCGGGGCCCGGCGCATGGAACTTGTCGATCCAGGGCACCATGGTGTCGAGCACCACGATCACATCGGCCTTGTCGATCTGCGGGCCAACATCGAAGCCCCCATGCATGGGATGGGCGGACGGCATGGTATTGCGGATCGACCAGGCCTCGACCACCGGAATGGCGAAATCTTCGGCCACCTTGGCGACCATTTCGGCGGCCTTGCCGCCCACATCGGCGCGCGCCGCGATCATCAGCGGATAGTCCGCATCGGCAATCCACTGGGCGGCTTCGGCAATGGCGGTGCGGTCCGGCTGCGGCGTGGCCGCCAAGGCCTGGATCGGCGGCCCAAATTCCTTGCCCTCGGGCCAGGCGTCGGCCAAAGGCTCGCGCGGCAGACACAGATATACAGGGCCCCTCGGTTCGGCCATGGCGATGGTCATGGCGCGGTTGACGACGGCGGGGGCTTGTTCCGGAAAGCGCAGCTCGTAATCCCATTTGGTGGATTCGCGCACCATGGCGCCTTGGTCGTACATTTCCTGGCCGTACTGGATCGGCGTGATGCGGGCGCCCAGACGGTCATGTTCAGACACCGGCGTGCGCCCGGCAACGACCATCATTGGAATGTTTTCCGACGCCGCGTTGATGACGCCCATCACCGAATTGGCGAGACCCACATTGACATGCACCATCAACGCCTGGGGCCGTCCGGTCATCAGGTAATAGCCGTGCGGCATGGCGGCGGCGGCGGTCTCGTGGGGGATGACCAAAGGCTCGGGCAGCGCTTCGGAGTACGATCCCTGGTTGGCCAGGGCTTCGATCACCGGCGCAAAGTCGGTGCCGGCGTTGGCAAACAGGTAATCGACGCCGTTGGCTTTGAGGGCCATCAGGAAGGCTTCCGCCGCGGTTGTGGGTGTTGGTTTTTTCAAGCGGGCCATTATGCCTCCGGCTTTGCGATTGTTGATACAGCCGGAGAAATATTTCAGGCGCGGGCGGCGCCGTCAATCCAACTCAAACGCGTCCTTGTAGTCCAGCTTCAAGGCCGGGTCCTGATCAGCCTTCCAAAGGATGCAATTGCCGATGGCGAGCATGTCCAGCTCGGTCCCCATAAAGCAGCGGAACGCGTCTTCCGGGGAGCAGACAATGGGCTCGCCGCGCACGTTAAAGCTGGTATTGGCGATCACCGGGCAATCGGTCAGCTCTTTAAAGCGGCTCAGCAGGGCGTGGTAGCGGGGGTTGGTATCGGCATCGACGGTCTGCACCCTTGCCGAATAATCCACATGGGTGACGGCGGGGATATCGGAGCGGGTCACGTTCAGCTTGTCGATGCCAAACAGCGCCTGTTCTTCCTCACTCATGGGCCTCTGCTTGTCCCCGGCGACGTCCGCGACCAGGAGCATGTAGGGCGAATCGCTGTCGAGGTCAAAGAACTCACTGACTCGCTCGCGCAACACGCTGGGGGCAAAGGGCCGGAAACTCTCCCGATACTTGATTTTCAGATTCATCTGCGACTGCATCCGAACCGAACGTGGGTCACCCAGAATGCTGCGCCCACCCAGCGCCCGGGGCCCGAACTCCATGCGGCCTTGAAGCCACCCGACAACCTTCTCGTCAGCCAGGAGTTCAGCGACCGCCACGGGAAGTTCGACGTCGCCGAGTTCGCGCGCCGGAGCATCCACCTGCTCGAGAAATGCGGCGATGTCGGTGCGACTGTAGGCTGGACCGAGAAATGACCCCTTCATGGAATCCCGATCTCCGGTGATATGACGCTTGTTGCCACCATGTCGGTACCAGAGGGAGAGGGCGACTCCGAGGGCGCCGCCGGCGTCACCCGCAGCCGGCTGGATCCAGATGCGATCAAAGGGTCCCTCTCGCAGGACGCGGCCATTGGCGACGCAATTGAGCGCCACGCCGCCGGCCATACACAGGTTTGGGAGTCCGGTTTCCTCGTGCGCCCTGCGCGCCATGCGCAGCATGACCTCCTCCGCAACCACCTGGCATGAACGGGCGATATCCATTTCGCGCTGTGTCAGCGGTGTTTCGGGAGTCCTCCGGGGGCCGTCGAGAAGCTCCTCCATCGCCGCCGTCGTCATGGTGAGTCCCGCCAGGTAGTTGAAATAGCGCATATCGAGCTTGAAGGAACCATCCTCCCGCAGATCTATGACGTGCTCGAGGAGCCGATCGACATATCTGGGCTCGCCGTACGGCGCCAGCCCCATGAGTTTGTACTCACCCGAGTTTGGCTTGAATCCGGTGAAAAACGTGAAGGCTGTGTAGAACAGGCCGAGCGAGTGGGGAAACTTGATCTCCGCCTGGGTGTGGATTTCCTCGTCCCGCCCGTAACCATAACTCGTCGTCGTCCATTCGCCGACGCCATCGAGGGTCATGATGGCCGCCTCCCGGAACGATGACGGGTAGAAGGCGCTTGCGGCATGTGACTCGTGGTGGTCACCGAAGAGGACGGGCACGTCCCAACCGAGTTCCTTCTGCACGGTCTGGGGAATCCACAGCTTCTTCTTCAGCCACACCGCCATCGATTTCCAGAACAGGCGGAGGCCGGAGGGCGCCATCACCAGGTGAGTTTCGAGCAGGCGTTCAAAGGTGAGCAGCGGCTTGTCGTAGAACCCGACGCTATGCAGGTCCCTTGCCGTGATACCGGCTTCGGCAAGGCAGTATTTCACCGCATTGACGGGGAAAGCAGGGTCGTGTTTGATTCGCGTGAAACGCTCTTCCTGGGCGGCCGCAACGATCTCGCCGTCCCGCACGAGACAGGCGGCACTGTCGTGATAGAAGGCTGAAATACCGAGGATATGTGTTGGCATGGACCGGTTTCGCGCTGTTTAAGAGGCCGAAAAGCGGAGCAACTTGACGTGGTTGGATGGGACGGCCATACTCTTTTTTCGGAAAAAGATTAACCTACCCACGTGAAGTAAAAATAGCAAGATACGTCATTTCGAGGTGAGTGCTTTGGACACCCAGCACACATTGACAGAAGAGCAGATTCGCTCCCTGCAAGCGAAGTTCGGCACACCGATTTATGTGTACGACGAAAAGACCCTGGAGACCCAGGCCCGCAGAGCTCTGGATTTTCCGAATCCCTTCGGTCTCACCGTCCGCTTTGCCATGAAGGCCTGTCCGAGCGCCGCCGTCATCCGGATTCTCGACAGGCTCGGGCTGCATATCGACGCCAGCAGTGGCTTTGAAGCGCGCCGCGCCATTCTCGCCGGCATCCCCGCTGACCACATTCTGCTCACTGCCCAGGAGGTCCCGGCCGAGCTCGAGTCACTGGTTGCCGAAGGCGTCAGGTTCAATGCCTGTTCGCTACAGCAACTGGCTACATATGGCCGGGCGTTTCCCGGAGGAGAAGTTGGAGTCCGGTTCAATCCCGGGCTGGGATCCGGTCACAGCAACCGCACCAATGTGGGAGGACCGTCCGCCAGTTTTGGCATCTGGCATGCCCACCTGGACCAGGTCCTGGCGATTTGCGACTCCTTCGATCTGCGCGTCAGGCTTCTCCACAGTCATATCGGCTCCGGGTCTGACCCGGTTGTCTGGCAGCGCTGCGCCCGACTGACACTGGGAATCGTCAAGCACCTTCCAGATGTGACGACCGTCAACCTCGGAGGCGGATTCAAGGTCGGTCGTATGGCAGATGAAGTCAGTACTGACCTGGCGACTGCGGGGGAACCGGTGGCGGCTGAACTCGAGCGCTTCGGCCGCGAATCAGGTCGCCAGCTGCGGCTGGAGATCGAGCCAGGGACCTTTCTCGTCGCCCTTGCCGGCTCCGTCATCTGCACGGCGACCGATATCGTCACCACCGGCAAGGAAGGCTACTCCTTCATCAAGGTGGATACGGGGATGACGGAGCTATTGCGGCCGAGCCTCTACGGCGCGCAGCATCCGATCGTCGTCATTTCGGCTGTCAAAGATGAGAGGGGAACCGGGGAGTACCTCGTTGTCGGCCACTGTTGTGAGAGTGGTGACGTGCTGACGCCGGAGCCCAGCAACCCCGATGGATTGCTGCCGCGCACATTGACTGAGACGAAGGTCGGCGACGCGCTGTGTATCGGCGGCAGCGGAGCCTATTGCGCCTCCATGTCAGCGAAGAATTACAACTCCTTCCCGGAAGCGGCCGAGATTCTCGTTTCCCGGGACGGCACCTTCCACGAGATTCGCCAGCGCCAGACCCTCGATCAGATCG
>Ga0114999_10002995_pt1 | contig 21634 bp, 28 predicted proteins | sample ArcticOcean_MG_C_3_FD_89820 | JGI IMG/M metagenome (GOLD analysis project Ga0114999, IMG submission 89820) | Marine microbial communities from western Arctic Ocean - ArcticOcean_MG_CB8_126 | ecosystem: Environmental > Aquatic > Marine > Oceanic | place: Arctic Ocean: Canada Basin | collected...
AAGGGCTCAGAATACTTGGGATATCAGTGGATTCTCCTGGATCAAGGGATATCATAGAGTCATTCTTAGGTGAGAATGGTGTGACGTATGATATAGGCCTGGATCCATCCATGGCATCCACCGATATATTCTCAGTAGTTGGGCTGCCTGCCTCATTTCTCATTGGGCCAGATGGAACTATACTTTACAACAGGATTGGTCCAATCGCAGAGAAGGATCCAGACTTCGAAAGCGCATTAGAATTAGCTTTGGAATGACTTCTATAAAGACTAAATACAAGGCAACATAAATTGTTTGATTCAACTGAAGTGGAGACTCCCTTTGCTCTTGTAAATCGCGGTAAAGTAGAAATGAATGCGAGGAAGGTCGCAAAATATTGCAGCGAAAACGGTATAGGTTGGAGGCCTCACGTCAAGACACATAAATCTCGTGCGGTCGCCGATATTCAAATGAAATCTGGAGCCATTGGACTGACGGTAGCGACTCCTCGAGAAGCAGAGGTGATGGCAACTGTTTGTGATGATTTGTTGTTAGCTTATCCGGTGTCGGGTGAGTCCAAGCTAGATCGAATCATGCACATTCCTGATAACGTCAATTTGATGATGGGTATTGATTCGACTACAGTTCTGAAAGCTGTTGCTCGAGCCGCTGCCCATGCAGGACGTGAAGTCAGAATGTTAGTAGAGGCTGATGTCGGAATGAATCGGGTTGGTTTACAGAAAGTTGAAGATATAGTTGACCTCGCTCTGCGAATACAGGAATGCTCCAATGTAGAGTACAAAGGTATAATGTTTTATCCGGGACATATTAGAAGTTCACAGGACTATCAACTAGACGATTTAAAGAAACTTCGGTCGGATCTATCTCGGATCATTGAAGGTCTCGATGCGGCTGACTTGAGTCCAGAAATAGTCAGTGGTGGCTCTACTCCTACGATATGGAATAGTCACGAAATCTCTGACTTAACAGAAATTCGTTCAGGTACCTGCATATTCTATGATTTGGAGGACCTTCATATAGGGGTGGCCTCTTCGGATGATCTTGCCTATTGCGTGGTTGCCACGGTTGTGAGCACTTCAGTTCCAGGCCAAGCAGTTATCGATGCTGGTTCTAAGGCGTTGTCCAAAGAAAGCAGGGGTTCAGATGGCACATTTGGCATTCTTCTGGACCATCCAGAGGTCAAAGTGAAAGGACTTACTGAGGAACATGGGATTCTCGATCTATCGGATTGCCAGTGGCGCCCAGAAATAGGAGAAATGGTGAGAGTGTTACCTAGCCACGTCTGTGTATCAGCCAATCTGCATGATTATTTGACAGTACAAGCCGAAGGACAATTGAGTAAGTGGGCAATGGAAGCAAGAGGGCGAAGTGTATATAGTGATGAGAAATCACAATAGCTAGTTTCGTTGATTTTAGAGTCAGAATAGATGATTAAAACGGGGAGTAGCATTTAAATGGCAGACTTAAAACCGATTAAGACGGAAAAAGCCCCAGGAGCGATTGGTCCTTATTCACAAGGGATTCACATCGGAGATCTTATTTTTGTCTCAGGGCAGATTCCGATTGACCCTGCTACGGGCAACATGATCGAAGGAGATGTTGGAGCTCAAACTGTCCAAGTACTCCGAAATGTTTCTGGAGTCTTAGAGGCAGCTGGAAGTTCATTAGATAGAGTAGTGAAAACAACAGTTTATTTGGCTGACCTTAGTTCTTTCCAGGAAATGAACACTGCCTATGCGGAATACTTTGGGAGCCATAGGCCGGCCAGGGCCACCGTGGAAGTTGGCCTTCCCGAAGGAATTGCTATAGAGATTGATGCCATAGCCGTATCAGAGTGAGAAAACCTGAACTAAAATTAGGGAGCGGATGGTGGTCTGGTGGCCCCACTGGTCTTCAAAACCAGCTTGCCGAGCTAAACCCTCGGTTGGTGGGTTCGATTCCCACACGTTCCCGCCATTTATTTCTATTATTTTTTATTGGATTCACTCTGTCTCCGGGGGTGCTAAGTGGTCAAAAGTCTAATGGGGAGGAGGCTTTGATAGATCCGCTACCAGTCAGGCCAAATGATCTTCTTAGTAGTAATATATCAGCCAGAGGAGCGTTTATACGTTCACTTTTGATTCCTGGATGGGGCCAATCGGCTGCAGGTTCCCCAGGAAGAGGAGCCTTCTATTTTGGAATAGAGGGAGCGAGTCTCTGGATGTTATTAAAGACTTTTAACACTTTGGACAATGCAAATGTACAATTAACAACAGTAAAAACAGCTACAAGAAAAAAATTGCAATTTACAAATGGTTTGTCAGGTGCGGATTTGGACCAGGCGGTCTTGGATAACTCGGTAGTGAAGACTGCAGCCGAGTTGGTTGAGGATCGGTCTCAGCAACGAGAAGATTGGATGGCTGTGAGTCTATTCTTTTTATTTTTCGGTGCTGCCGACGCTTTTGTAACAGCTCATTTGGAAAACTTTCCAGCACCACTTGAAACCAAGATTAGTACGAGTACAGAAATGGGAGTAGGATTACATTTCAGTTTATTTTTGGATCTGTTGCGATAAACATGGGGACCTTTTGGTCTTGTTTCCAGGAGTATAGGCCAGGCTTCTCTCCCACTTTTAAAACCGCAAAACTTTGATGATGCAACCAATCTCCAGTGTTGATATAAAAGCGTCCTCTGTCTAGTTGTTCTATGCAGGGGATGTGGGTGTGTCCGAGAAATATAAGGTCCCAAGAAGGTTCTTTGCTGAACTGTTCCTTCGCCCATGATTTTAATCCTTCTGAACGATGAATTGCTTGCTGGGAAATCACACTGCGCTTTTGCTTTGTCTGTGAAACCTTTCCTGCAATTGAAGCTCCTAATTTCGAAGGTAAAGTTGAAAAGAGGTTAATCAGAAGCTTAGAACGGACAAGGTGTTTGAGAAAGTTGTAGGCAATGGCACTATCACCTAAGCCATCACCATGAGCAATGAAACTTCGATAACCAGCCAATTCTAAGAGGAGTGGAGTTTGTGAGAATGTGATACCTATCTCCTCACGAAGGTATTTTCCTCCCCACCAATCGTGATTGCCACCAATCAATGTTACGGGGACACCATTTTGTACCACTGTCCGAAGGGAAGAGAGAGCTTTGTGGTAGCCAGGAGGTATTCCATTACGAAATTCGAACCAAAAATCAAAAAGATCACCGTTGATTATGATCTGATCACCCCTTGAAGCTGCCCACTCTAGCCAGGCGATAAAGCTGGACTGTGTTTCTTGGCTGATAGCACCGAGGTGAACATCGCTAGTCAAATAGATAGTTTTATTGTACATAAGAAGAGAAAAGTAAGTAGGAATATTTGCTTGAGGAAGTACTTATCGATTCTTATTTAATAAATCAATGAGAGCAGATGAAACCTTTTTACAATTTTAATTTGAGTAGATGCCGAAGGAGACTGTCGGTTTATTCCATCTGTGCGTTGTGTGCTTTATCACTAGGGTGTGCCACTTATCAAGCCTCTGAGTTGACTCCAGCCGCTGCAGAACAGTGGCTGGCTAACAGTTCGGTTGATCGAGATTCTCTGTCCACCAATCGCCTTGTCCGTTTCAAATGGGAGCTGCGAGAGCCCGATTTGAGAATGGATGGCTTGGGGGTGATACGTCTAGGAGTGCCAGACAAGGTCCGAGTGGATTTATTTCTCGAAAATGGAGAATCTGTTTTGGAGGCAGCACTCGTGGGGAATGAGATACGGGTCGGAGAAGGCCAGCCTTACCTTGAAACCATCCCAGCTCCACCTTTACTTTGGGCTGCCTTGGGTTTGTTTAGGCCTGGCCAAGAATCTGTTCTAGTTAGGTCTGAAAGATTGGCAACTAATGAAATAAGGATTGAATATTCGATCTCTTCTACTTCGCAGATAAGTTATGATATATTCAATAATCAGATAAAATCTGTAAGTATTCTTGAAAATGGGCGAACGATACATTCAATGAGGCTAGAGCCAGAGACGCTCGAGAGGTTGCCATCTAGGGCGACATATCGCAATCTGAATTCCTATCGTGAGTTGGTAATGATTTTGGACACAGCCGATGGAGTTGAACCTTATGATGAAAGAATCTGGAGGCCTGGTGATTAGAATTCTGGGAATCTTTGTTCTGGCAGTGGGTGTCAATTCCTGCAATTACAGCTTTAGATCCGGGAGTTTTCCCGATCACATCAGAACGGTTGCCATTCTTCCTTTTGAAAACGATACTAACCGCTTTGAATTAACCCAGGAAATACACGAGGCTTTGTTACAGGAATTACCGAGAGCGCTGGGCATAACCAACGCTGCAGAGGACGCTGCCCAGTCCGTTATAAGAGGAAGAGTGCTCCGATATGACTTGACGACGCCTCTGTATCGACCTGGCGTTGGAGCTGGCCAGGTCGATGTCTTACAGCGGCAGGTAGGAATTCAGGTCCAGGTTGAATTCATTGATACTGTAGAAAATATGGTGCTTTGGGACAATTCGAGCCTGGCTCTTCAGGGCCAGTATTCCGAAGAAAGTGAAGGGGAAGAAGTCGGCAGAGCAGAAGCTATTCAACTTTTAGTACAGCGTATTGTGGACGGAGCGCAGTCAAACTGGTAGGTTGGTCCCCGAATTGTGTTTTACATTTTGTTAATCAGGAGTTTTAATTGATCAGAGTAGTGGGCTTAGGGATGACGATGTTTGCTTTCTGGATGATTTTGTCTGGGCCGCTGACACTTGATCATTCGTTGTTGATGCGATTCGCGATTGGCTCCTGCCTGCTTGTTGTGTATATAGCTAAAAGAATGGATTTTATCGACCATGAAGGAGTACCGTTGTTTCTCGGAGGTCGATTTTTAGGGTATTTTGTTTGGTTGACCAAGGAGATTTTTAAGTGCAATCTGACAGTAGCTCGGATAATTTTGAATCCTAGTCTGCCCATTAATCCCAACATGACAGTATTTAGATGTAGCCAGAACTCTGATCTAGGTCGGGTCATTTTCGCAAATTCGATCACGTTGACTCCCGGTACCATTGTCACCGGCGTCGAAAATGACCAGATGCAGGTGCATGCTCTCACACTGGCAGATACACAGGATGAGGAAGATGAAATGGATGAGCGGGTCACTTTAGTAGAAGGCAACACTTAATGTTTGTAGCTGCTACGATTGGGTTGATTGTGGCCATGGTGTTAGTCATGGCTAGGGCCATACTAGGCCCGACTCCTTACGATAGAGTGCTGGCACTCAATAGTATTGGAACTAAATCCGTTCTTTTGATTGCTGTGTTGGGTTTCTTGATGGGCCGACCTGAATTTCTGGATTTAGCCTTAGTTTATGCTTTGATAAACTTTATTGGAACCATAGCAGTGCTGAAATATTTTGAAATGGGCGACCTTGGCAAATCTAGTAAAGATACAGTTGGGAGTGGATTATAATGGTACAAATCGTAATGGCTCAAATTGCGATTGGTTGTGGTCTGTTTTTTATTGTCGTCGGAGCGGTCGGTGTGCTAAGGATGCCTGATGTCTATACCAGATTGCATGCAGCAGGAATGACTGACACGATGGGAGCTGGTTTCCTGCTCATAGGTCTGGCCTTGAACGAAGGTCTCACACTGATTGCTGTCAGGCTGATTTTGATTTGGATCTTCCTTCTTTTTACAAGTCCCGTGAGTACACACGCCTTGGCTAGAGCTGCCTTGCACGCAGGGATTCAGCCTTTACAGGGAGAAAAACAGGAGGTTCGATCATAGAGATCTTAGTCAATTGTTTCCTGCTCCTTATGCTTGTAATTACAGCCTTGATTGTGGTGCGCCTGGAGAATCTTTTTACAGTGGCGATGGTGACTGGAATCTACAGTCTTCTTTCTGCTGTATTCTTTACTTTAATGGATGCTGTGGATGTAGCTTTTACAGAAGCAGCGGTTGGTGCTGGAGTTTCGACAGTCCTGATGTTGGGAACCTTGTCCTTGGTCGGCCACCAGCAAAAAAAACGGAAAACTGTTCAGTGGTTTCCTTTGACCATTGTCACTATAACTGGCTTGCTTTTGATGTACGGGACTCTCGACATTCCGCCGTTCGGTGAAGGTGGTAATCCGATCCATGGGCACGTAACAACTGTGCATTATTTAGAAGAATCAAGTCACGAAACAGGTATGCCCAACGTAGTTACCTCCGTTTTGGCTAGCTACAGAGGATATGATACTATGGGTGAGACCACCGTCGTTTTTACGGCTATGGTAGGAATATTGTTACTTATGTCAGGCAAGAAAAGGAAACCTTCGGGAGATGTAGAAGGAGGTCCAAGTGGAAGATAATGTCATCTTGAGAGTAGCGACAAAAATTTTGACCCCTTACATCTTTTTGTTTGCCCTGTATGTCCAATTCCATGGGGACTACGGCCCGGGGGGTGGCTTTCAGGCAGGAGTAATATTTGCTGCCGGTTTTGTTTTGTACGCGCTGATCTATGGCTTAGAAACTGCTAGGCGCGTGCTACCACTCAAGTTTGCAGCTCTCTGTGGAGCTCTAGGGGTTTTGATCTATGGGGGTGTGGGAATTACAACAATGATGAAGGGGGGGGAGTTTCTTAACTATAACTACTTGGATTCTCATAATGCCGAACATGGTCAGCATTTAGGTATTCTCCTTGTAGAATTAGGTGTGCTTACAACTGTTTTTGGAGTGATGGTTGTGATCTTTTATTCCTTTGCTGGACGAAGAGACATCCAATCATGAACGCAATGGGATTATTGAATTATTGGTTTGTCATAGTTCTGATGATGATTGGCTTTTATGTGCTTATAGCTCAAGGAAACCTGGTCAAGAAAATTGTCGGATTAAATATTTTTCAGACATCTGTTTTTGTGTTTTATATCAGTATGGGAAAAATAACGGGTGCCACGGCACCGATATTGGACTCTGATTGGTCTGTCTATTCTAATCCCTTGCCTCACGTTTTGATCCTTACGGCTATTGTGGTGGGGGTGGCCACCAGCGCTTTGGGTCTGAGTCTTACGGTTCGTATACATGAAGCCTATGGATCTGTGGAAGAAGATGAAATAAATGAGATGGATGAATAGCCAATGATGAATCATCTACCAGTGCTGCAAGTGATAATTCCGCTGCTGGCAGCTCCACTGTGCGTGATAGTACGGAATGGTCAAATAGCTGGCGTTATTGCGGTTGCGAGCAGCTGGGTGTCACTGTGGATGGCTTGGAAGATATTCCAATTAGTTCAGGTAGCTGGAACTATTTCCTACAATCTCGGTGGTTGGATGGCGCCGATTGGTATCGAATATAGAATAGATACCTTGGCCGCTTTCGTTCTTATCTTAGTCACCTTAGTTGGAGCTGTCGTCACCCCTTATGCAATCACTAGTGTAAAAAAAGAAATAGACGAGTCTAAAGAAGCTCTTTTTTATGCTGCTTTTTTGCTTTGCCTTTCAGGACTACTTGGTATCGTCGTAACCGGGGACATATTCAATGTCTTCGTTTTCCTAGAGATTTCTTCACTCTCGGCATATGCTCTGATTGCTCTAGGTAAAGACAGGAGAGCACTAATAGCTGCATATCAGTATCTTATTATGGGGAGTGTAGGAGCCACTTTTATCGTTATTGGTATAGGCATGCTGTATGTCATGACGGGGAGTTTGAATATGGCTGACTTAGCCATTCTCTTACCGCAGCTTCCTTCGAATCGTATAATTCCTGTTGCTTTTGCATTTCTAACCATTGGGGTGTGTCTTAAACTCGCACTCTTTCCACTACATGTGTGGCTACCTAACGCATATGCATATGCACCTTCGGCTGTGACGGCTTTTATTGCTTCTACAGCTACCAAAGTTGCGATTTACATGCTCCTGCGAATTTGCTTCACTATTTTTGGGCCAGATTTTTCTTTTGTAAAAATGCAACTAGGTGCAATTCTTTTACCACTCTCGGTGATAGCTATCTTCAGCATGTCCCTAGTGGCGATTTTCCAGACCAATGTTAAGCGAATGCTAGCTTATTCTAGTTTGGCTCAAATTGGATATATCGTGTTGGGAATAAGTTTGTTTACAAACACTGGATTGACTGCAGGCATTCTTCACCTATTTAACCATGCCGTCATTAAAGGATCTCTTTTTATGGCCTTAGGTTGTGTCATGTATCGTCTCAACTCTGTGGACCTCGAGAGCATGAGAGGTCTAGGCAGGAAGATGCCTTTGACCATGGGCGCTTTTTTGGTGGGAGGATTCAGCTTGATCGGCGTACCATTCACAGCCGGATTTATAAGCAAATGGTACTTGATCCAAGGAGCACTAGAGAAAGGACTTTGGCCAGTAGCTTTGTTGGTTCTCATGACTTCACTTATGGCTGTTGTTTATATTTGGCGAGTAGTTGAGTCAGTGTATTTTTCCGAGTTTAATGGTTCAGATGCTGACGAGATAACTGAAGCGCCTCTGGGATTGCTCCTTCCTACTTGGGTCTTGGCTATTCTATGTCTTTATTTTGGAGTCAATGGAACATTTACGGCATTAGCCGCGTCTTCTGCAGCTGCTAATCTTATGGGGGCAGGTTCATGACTTACCCTCAAATCCTTTGCCTGATAGTCGCTATTCCTTTCATGGGTGCTGGGTTGATACTTCTTGCTGGGAAATACCACAATCTCCGGGACACCTTGAGTTTGCTTGTTGCCATGGTCCTTTGTGGTACTGTTTACCAGTTGATAGAACCTTTGCGCCAGGGGAATTCTACACAGGTCACTTTATTAGAAGTCACTCCAAGCCTTTCTTTAGGATTGAGCGTAGAACCTTTAGGTCTACTGTTTGCCCTAGTCGCTTCTTTTTTGTGGATAGTTACTGGGCTTTATGCGATTGGTTACATGAGAGGCCATCACGAAAAGAACCAGACACGGTTTTTTGCCTGTTTTGCAATCGCTATAGGTGGAGCGATGGGAGTCTCTTTTTCTTCAAACCTCTTCACGTTATTTGCTTTCTATGAACTGTTGACTCTCTGTACTTTTCCTCTCGTCACACATCACGGAACCGACGAAGCTAAAAAAGCTGGAAGAATATACCTTGGCATTCTTCTTGCTACGTCAGTAGGTCTTCAGTTGTTTGCGATAATCTGGACATGGAATTTGGCTGGGACCTTGGACTTCCGACCAGATGGAATTTTGGCTGGGACGGCTTCCGACAGAGTACTGAGTATATTGATTGTACTCTTTGTTTTTGGAGTAGGGAAGGCAGCTGTCATGCCTTTCCACAGGTGGCTTCCTGCCGCTATGGTAGCTCCGACGCCTGTCTCTGCTCTACTGCATGCAGTAGCAGTTGTTAAGGTTGGAGTTTTTACCATCTTGAAGGTAGCTATTTATATCTTTGGACTGGACACTCTAGCTCAACTAGGAAGTACTCCTTGGTTACGATGGGTAGTTGCCGCGACGATCATTTTGGGTTCACTGGTCGCTTTCACCAAGGATAACCTTAAAGCACGGCTGGCGTACTCTACTATTAGTCAATTGTCTTACATAGTGTTAGCAGCCCTTTTAGCCAATGAATTCGCTATCATCGGTGGCGGAATGCACATTGCCATGCATGCTTTCGGTAAGATCACACTTTTTTTCGCAGCGGGTTCTGTTTTAGTAGCATCTCACAAAACTAATATTAGCGATATGAAGGGCTTGGGTCGGAGGATGCCTCTAACATTTGCTGCATTTTTTGTTGGTTCCTTGAGTATCATTGGAGTTCCTCCAGCCGGTGGAGCTTGGAGCAAATGGTTCTTGGGCCTTGGAACCCTTGAAGCCGGAGAACAAGGTCTGTTGGCTGTACTGATGGTGAGCTCCCTTTTAAGCTTAGTATATCTACTGGAGGTCCCGATCAGAGCTTTCTTTAGTCCTCCTGAGTCTGACCAAGAAGGAACAGGTATCCAAGAGGCACCCTGGCCTTGCTTGCTGGCAATGGGAATATCCAGTGGAATGACAGTGGGATTATTTTTGTTCCCCGATTTCCTTTATGAAATGATGACAATGGTATTTTCCACATGAATGATTCAGCTAATATGAGTCCTAAAGAAGAAGTCGTGGACTCATCATCTGTTCACCGTGCCCCGAAGAGAACAGATTTCCTATTTAGAGTCTTCTATGTTGGATGTATTCTGTTGATTCTTGTAGAAGTCGATATGCAGGTGACCAATCTGTTATTTACAGAGAGTAGGCATGAATATCATGCGCTTGAAAAACTCCCGGGCTTTTATTCTTGGTTTTCTTTTGGAGGAATTCTTTTACTTGTAGTCATCGCGAAGATTATGAGAAAGTATTTAATGCGCTCGGAGGACTATTATGATGGGTAGCTTGCCTCCCGCAGCGATTTTCTTTTTAGGAGCGATTTTAGTTGCTGTGAGTAGAGGGAAAATCCGAAGTGGCTTGATGCTCCTGGTGCCTGTTCTAGGCGCACTGAACCTGAGAGCTTTGGATCCGGACGCTATCCTGACGTTGAATGTTTTAGGGTACGACTTGATCCCTTTCCAAGTCACCGGGCTCAGTATGCTTTTTGGATATTTGTTCCATCTGGCTGCTTTCCTTGGGAATCTTTTCTCAATTCACCTGAAAGATCGTGAACACGCTGGCTTGCAACATACATCGGCATTGCTGTATGCCGGTAGCGCACTAGGCGCTGTATATGCAGGAGACCTGATCTCTTTGTTTGTGTTCTGGGAAATCCTGGCACTGAGTTCTGCATTCTTGATTTTTGCAAGAGGGACAGAGAGCTCTTTCAGAGCGGGCTTTAGATACCTAGTCATACATGTGCTTTCGGGCGTCCTTCTCCTTTCGGGCGCCTTGATGCGCGCGCACGAGACGGGGTCCATTGCTTTTGACCATATTGGCTTGGATGGTTCCATGGCCAGTTGGGTTATCCTTTTAGCTTTTGGAATAAAGGCTGGTTTCCCATTTTTACATAACTGGCTGACGGACGCCTATCCAGAGGGGACTCCAACTGGCACCGTATTCCTAAGTGCGTTCACCACAAAGGTGGCTGTGTTTGCTTTAGTACGGAGTTATGCAGGGACTGAGGTGTTGATTTATGTAGGGGTGCTGATGACTTTTTTCCCTATTTTCTTTGCTGTGATCGAAAACGACCTACGCAGAGTACTCAGCTACAGCATGATCAATCAGATCGGATTTATGGTAACGGGTGTCGGGATTGGGACAGCTTTGGCTTTAAATGGAACTGTGGCCCATGCCTTTGCAGATGTGATATTTAAGGGATTGCTATTCATGACCATGGGTGCTGTCCTGCAGATGACGGGTAGAATCAACGGTTCTGATCTTGGTGGTCTTTACAAGACTATGCCTATTACTGCGGGCTTCTGTATTGTGGGAGCAATGGCGATTTCAGCATTTCCTTTATTTAGTGCATTTATTACAAAATCTATGGTCATGGCAGCAGCTTTGGAGGAAGGCTATATCTGGGTCTGGCCATTCTTGGTTTTCGCTTCTGCCGGAGTGTTAGAACATGCAGGCATCAAGATTCCATATTTCGCATTCTTTGGGCATGATTCTGGAATCAGAGCGCAAGAGCCACCCAAGAATATGCTATTTGCAATGGGGATAGCTGCGATCCTCTGCATTGTTATTGGAAGTTTTCCTGGTCTCCTTTATTCTATCCTGCCCTTTGAGGCCGAATACCACCCATACGACCTTACGCATGTTGTGACTCAACTTCAACTCTTGTTTTTCGGTGTTTTGGCCGTTGTTTTCATGATGAAAAAGGGCACTTATCCTCCGGAAATCAGAGCTATAAATCTTGACGTTGATTGGGTCTATCGTTGGTTAGGTCCACGCTTGGTGAAAAATATTGGTGGAACAGTCCAGAGGATAGATAATTCCATCAGAGAAAATTCCCTTACAGTGTTAGATGGGGTTTTAGTTCTTGCGGAGAAGTTTCACGGTCCCAAAGGTTTGTTGGCCCGATCTCTGCCGGCTGGCAATATGGTCATGTTGGTCGTTGTGTTGCTGGCTTTCTATTTGTTTCGTTTTCTCTACTAGATCGGAGGAGATTCAGCGTTGTCACACCTGAGGATGGGTTCTCGCGGTTCGCCATTAGCGCTGACTCAGAGCCAAACAATAAAACGACTCTTGGAAACAAATGGTAATAACAGTGTGGAAATTACTGTTATCAAGACAGTAGGTGACCAAAAACTTAATTCATTGTTTCATGAAATACCGGGAAAGGGTGTTTTCACTCGGGAATTGGATCAAGCGATCTTGAACAATAGAGTTGACTTGGCGGTCCATTCTTTAAAGGACCTGCCTACAGAACTGCCCAAGGGACTTCGATTGTCGGCAACACCGAAGAGAGTGGATCCCAGGGACGTGCTAGTTTGTAGCAACAATCGAGAGACTTCGTTGGCGTCGTTACCTTCTGGGAGCCGGATAGGAACTAGTTCTATCAGGAGAGCTGCAACGTTGGCTGCTTTGCATCCCCATTTGAACCCAAGCCCTATAAGGGGGAATGTAGACAGCCGAATAAGAAGATTGGACCAAGGTGAATATGATGGCTTGATACTGGCAGGGGCTGGCCTTATCCGCCTGGGATTAACAGATCGAGTCTCTGAATGGTTGGAGTGGGATTCTTGGTTGAATTCTCCAGGTCAGGGCGCCTTAGGCATTGTAATCAGGGCGGACGATGATGAAACTGATAATTTCCTAAAAGTAATGCATTGTGAAAACTCTCACTCGGCAGTGACGGCAGAAAGAGCATTTTTAGGAGGTCTAGGAGGAGGATGTGAAGTTCCTATCGCTGCAAGTTGTGTCAATCATGGGCGTCAGTTACGCCTGAAGGGTTTAGTCGTGAGTGCTGATGGTTCGCGTATGGTTAGGGGCGATATGACAGGATCTTCGGCGGAAGCTGCGACTCTAGGCGAAGAATTAGCGAAAGAATTGCTCAAAAAGGGGGCTGATCTGTTACTAGAAGAGTTATCACGGGATATTGTATTTCCTGGAATGTAGAGACATTGACTGGAGAACCGATGAATCGATCAGAAGGAAGAAATGAGAGTCAGTTACGCGGCTTAAAACTTGAAATGGATGCGGCACCATTTGCGGAGGGATCCTGCTTAGTGTCGACGGGGAGAACGAAGGTACTATGCACTGCTTCTGTCCAGGATGAGACACCGCCATGGAGGGAAAAATCTGGAAAAGGTTGGGTGACAGCTGAGTACAATATGCTTCCAAGAGCGACTCACACTCGGTCCAGGCGAGAACGCAATCGAATAAGTGGTCGGACACAGGAAATTCAACGAGTGATCGGACGGGCTCTTAGGTCTGTTGTGGACATGGATGTAATTGCTGGTAAAACCGTGATAGTTGATTGTGATGTAATACAAGCAGACGGAGGAACTAGGACAGCATCTGTGACTGGGGCTTCTGTAGCATTGCGGAGCGCTTTTGACCGAATGGTAGAAGAAGGTACTCTGGATAGAAATCCGATGATTGAAATGGTCGCCGGGGTAAGCGTAGGCATTGTTAAAGGCAGAGTACTGCTTGATTTGGATTACTCAGAGGATTCAAAAGCGCAAGTAGATTTGAATGTGATAGCTACTGGCTCAGGGGGATTAGTCGAAGTTCAAGGTACGGCGGAAGGAGATCCTTTTAGTAGGGAAAATTTCGATGAAATGCTGAGTGTGGCCTTAAGTGGGATTGAAGAACTGACTGCTGCCCAAAGAAAGATACTGTCGGGCTAGGTGCGTGAGAATCTTATTTGCTACACGTAATAGCCACAAATGCCAAGAAGTTCGATCCCTGTTCAAGGGAATTGCAGGTCTAGAAATTTTGAATCCCGATGAAGTAGGTCTGAGCTATCAGGGTTGTGAGGATAACCTTGAACCATTTGACACTTTCGAAGAAAATGCATCGTCAAAAGCAAAGTATTTCCATCAAATATCGGGATTGCCAACCTTAGCAGACGATTCAGGATTGGTGGTTGATTGTTTGAATGGCCTCCCCGGTGTTAATTCCAAAAGATTTTCTTCTTGGTCAAAAGGTGATCCAATCTCACAGGATGAAGCGAATAACGAATTCCTTGTACAATCTCTAGAGAGCTTTCGGAATGTTGAATGGACGGCTCGCTATGTATGTTTGGCTGTTTTCGTGGATAGTAAAGCAAACATGAAAATGACTCGAGGAGAAGTGGAAGGGGAAATAATCGAAATACCAAAAGGAAGTAATGGCTTTGGATATGATCCGCATTTCTTAGTGGAAAACGCAGAGCTGACTTTTGCGGAAATGTCCGACAGAGAAAAAAATAGATTTAGCCATCGTGGCATAGCTTTTCGGAAATTAGTTGAGGAGATCAAGAGTGACCTTTAAATCGAACAATCCATTGAAAATCGGACCCACTGAAGATGGATTGGCACTAGAGATTTTATGGGAGGACGATCACAAGTCAGTGTTTCTTCCTCGAGATTTACGATTGGCATGTCCTTGTGCGGGCTGTGTGGATGAGTTCACTGGGAAGAAACTCATTGCTGAGAGCTCGATAACCAAAGGAGTTTATCCTCTGGAAATAGAATATGTTGGAAATTATGCCATTCAATTTACCTGGAGTGATAGGCATGACACGGGGATCTATTCCTTTGATCTATTGCGGGCGATGTGTTCCTGTGATATCTGTAATCCCATCTAAATGTGAGCTCTAGTTCTGATTCTATAGAGTTCGTGGTAAAACAATACAAAATTGGAGCTCAAGGATGTCTCTAGGAAAAGTGGGTAAATTTCTTTACACCGTGCCATTTCTGGCTTTTGGAATTATGCACTTCGTAATGGGAGAAGCCTTTGTCAATTTCGTGCCAGAGTATCTTCCGTTTGCGAAATTTTGGCTTTATGGCACTGGCCTGTGTTTCCTGGCGGGTGTAATTAGCGTCAACACTGGGAAGCATGCTGCGCTTGCTATGAAACTGTTAGCAGTACTACTCGCTGTTATCATAGTGACGATACATATTCCCGCAGGTCAAGCGATGCAGACGCCAATGATTTTTTCCATTGGCTTGTTAGGAGCCTCATTAGCTTTATCTGAAACAGTAGAGTAAGTGACAGCACTCAAGTCCCGCTGTAGGCATGAGATTAGTTAACTGATATTCCACAGCTAGGACTTGGGTGCTTCATTTCCAATTCAGGGAAGTCTCTGGACCCATAGGGTGTCAAACTTGAATGGACAAACTCTTCCGATCAACGAATCCCGACAATCCCCCTTACAGACTCAATAAGTTTCCTGGAGTCCCAGCCCACACCTTGTTTAAAAACTAGTTTTGTAGTGTGCAAATTTCCAAGCTCTTCGAGGTCTCCTTCTATGACCACAAGATCAGCAGTTTTGCCTGGCTCGATGGTTCCGACTTCTTCGTCGATACCCAGAACTTTTGCACCATTGGCACTCATAATTTGTACTACTTCTGTGTGCGAAAAACCTGCCTCAAGAAGTAATTCATAATTTTTTTGGTCGCCGAATCCGGGAGGCGCTGCTCCATAACCTGTTGGGTCGACCCCAGCCGCTAGAAGTCCTCCAGCCTGAACAAACGCTCTTTCGTATTCCATGGCTTTAGCAAATACTTGTGGGTCAATCGCACCTTGTCCAGCTCTACGTTCAATCGCGATCTCTCGCACTTCGCTGGCTATCTCTGGTGCTAGGATGTCGTAGACACGTTCATCAATAGGTGGACGCCCAGCAACGGATATCTCGTACACCACTAGGGTGGAGGTCATCGAGACATCATTGTCTATCATTTCCTTAAAAGTAGATTGGACTGCTTCGGAATTCATATCGAGGTCACCATAACTTCCTGAAAATCCTGGAGGACACTCATCTGGCACTTTTGTCGGGGCGTATTCGCTGTTGGCAAAAAGGCCATGTTCTAGATTGTCTATGCCCAGTGCTACGGCTTCTCGGTATCCTACAGAGCACAGGTGGGCTGTGACTTGTTTCCCATGTTTGTGAGCCTCTTGGATTACGGCGCCGAGTTCTTCTCTGCTGATCCAAGTATAAGCTTTGAACCAACTGACGCCTTCGTTAGACCAATACTCCACTAATCTTTGTGCCTGGCCAGTATTGCTGAGCCTAGCCATGGTCTGAGAGCCCTGTTCTCCAGTGATGTACGGACCTGTTGTGTACATTGTGGGTCCTATAGCTTGTCCCGAATCTATTTGATCTTTCAAGTTAAGCTCTTCGTAGGGTGCTCTGGCTCCTGTAGTTCGGATTGTGGTGACTCCAGAACCTAAATAGAGCCGGGATCCCGAAAATGACAGTTGCGCTGATCGTCCTCTGCCACCTGTATAGAAGCTATGGTTGTGCAGTCCTATCAAACCAGGAATGACCGTATGGCCTTCCAAGTCGACCTTGAGGGCATTGTCAGGGATGGATACATCAGGTCCTACCGATACTATCTTATCGCCCTCTATGAGGATTGTCTGCCCAGTTTGTGAGGGAACTCCGGTCCCATCAATCACTTTCACGTTTACTAAGGCTATCAGGTCACCCTCGATAGCTATAAACTCCCCGAAATCTTGACCAATCAATGCATTGGGAGAAAGTACTGTCAAAACCAAGAAAGCCATTGCATTAGCTAATAACCTCATATCATTCCTCTTCTACGTTAAAGACGAACTTCATCCCGGATTCTAGGTGTTCCGCAATGTGACAGTGTACCATCCACTGGCCAGGATTGGAAAGTTCTAAAAGTATGTCTGTAGTGGAACCAGTTGGCAATAAGACAGTATCTTTCCATACCAAGTTATCATTCGGCACTCCATTCTGTTCCAAAACTAAAAAGCGTTGTCCGTGTATATGCAGTGGATGTTGCATGGCATGAAAAGCATTAGCATCGTTGTGTATGCGGACTTTAACTACTTCTCCTACTTTGAAATCCCACTTGATCTCCATATTCTTGGAATTATTATCAACGTCCTGTAAGATCCATTCTAACTGTTTAGTATCAGTCGCCCAGTTCATCCTTGGCATCGTTCCAGTCCATTCCACGGGGTTAAAGTAAGCTCTATCGAAGAGCATAGACTGCTCTATGGCTGGAGGGAGGCTGTCGATTTGAAGTGTCAGTCTCAGTTGGTGGTCGGGCTGTCGGTCGAACAAGTGTGAATATTTGTTGATTTCTTTCACTACATCATCGTTTGCTTTCAGCTGTCTAAATGAGAGGTAGTGAATGCTTTTTACCGTCGCTTCAGAAACGTACACTGTTCCTAACACTGTACGTTCTTCCATGAAGGTTCCCATTCGATGGTTAATTCCTTGGACGTGGTTTTTCAGTGTATATTCCCCAGGCTCATCGAACAGCACTTCCACTACGTAACGTTCAGCAGGAGCCAGAGTGATATTTTTGACCATGGTTTCCTGCATAAACTTGCTTAGGTCTGAAGCGACAACTTTTATTGGCAAAGTGGATGATTTTGTATCTCCCACCTCTTTTCGGCTGAACGATAAGTTGAAAGTCCTGGTATTAGCAGCATTGGTGAAATAAAACCTTACAACTTCGTTCTTCTCTACTTTCAGTTCATATTCTGGCTCTCCGTTGATCAGTAGCAGATTTCCGAAACGCCCCATTAAAGCATAGTTGGCCGCTTCCGAACCGAAAGGTACGGGCTTTCCTTCAGACAGAAGAAAATCATCTACCATGATAATCTCCTCGCGGTCCACGGGGTTATAGTAAGTGCTTTCTTTTGGAGAGATTAGAATATTTCCAGCTAGGCCTAGTTCCTGCTGTATGTCTTCGCGGTGATGGGGGTGATACCAATAGATTCCTGCGTCTTGAAAATAAATTTGATAACGAAAAGTTTCACCAGGTGCTACAGGATCTTGGGTGATTCCAGGAACTCCATCGAATCGATTGTCCAACCTCACTCCATGCCAATGGACCGCACTTGGAAAAGGTGTGTTGTTGGTAAAATTTACAAAAATGGTACTTCCCTGATTTACTTTGATAAGAGGACCTGGGTGCTGACCGTTAAAAGCCAACATAGTTATCTGTCGATCTTTGATTGTTTTCCTCACCAATCCGGCAAAAAGATCCAGTGTGCCGCCATCAGGAAGTTCAACAAATCGATGAGGGACTACCGTTGGGATCACAGCTGGACCAGATAGTGCAAAGGGTCGAACTCTAGGTTGAACTTCCATGACGCCCGGGAGCATGGGGACTCCTGGATACAAAGGAGGTGACGGCCAAAGATTTGTGAGCATTTCTTTCATTTGTGAATCGTTCCCGACTTCGGCTGCAGGTGCGATGGCCAACAAATCGTGGGCTTCCATTTTACTGGAAGGGGATCTGCCACGAAGTACCAGGGGACCAGTCATCTCGGTAGTGGATTCCGTCGATTCAGCTGTTATCAGTACAATATATTTGTTGAGAGAAATATCCCCAAACGTATAGGAACCATTTTTGATTGTTCCGAGTTTTTTAATTGGGTAGAGCGATAAGGGAGAGGCCCACGCGACATAAGTGACATAGTCACCGAGCTCGTCAGGTGGCGGCAACCCTTGAATGGAAAAAGAGAGATTGCTTCGGTGGTTACCCTCTGGTGTCACTGTGACTCCGAAAGGGGACCAGGGGCGCGTCAATCGTATAGTTCCGCTGGCGTTGGCGACTCGATTTGTGGGGAATAAATTTATACAGGATAGAGTCGGAGTAAAATTTCTCACTTGTAAACTCAGATCTAGGTCTAGAAAAGTCGGTACATCTGGACACGAAAAGGTCTGTGACTTTGCCATTAAAGGGAAAGAGAGCATCATCAAGGCAGCCGTAATGAGGCTGTGACGACCATTGGACACAGTCTTGTGCCGTTTGACACTTTTCAATTGGAACCTTCCCCTAGAACTGAACCGAGATAAAGTATTTGATCACTTACAATCCTGACAAGATGGTTTGTTCGCACTCTATGGAAAAGGTAGGATGGATTGACACCTAGATTTTCTTAATCAAATAAGAGATGTTTTCTGTCGTATTGTTGGAAGAATGGGACGGGGCGTGGCGCAGTCCGGTAGCGCACCTGCTTTGGGAGCAGGGGGTCCCCGGTTCGAATCCGGGCGCCCCGATTCATGTATGATGTGTTAATCGATTGAGGAGAAGTCATGGGAATTGGAACAAATAACTCAAGTAGTGAAAGCGCACGATCTTTGATGCAGTTGTACGATCTTCGCCGAGAACAAAAGCTTAGAGATGCTAGAGTCTGGGTTGTTCGCTCTTTCAATCCTGAATCCGTAGAAGATTTCATGGATATTATGCAATCCGAAGAGTATACCTACGTCAGGATGGTTTTCGGTTATTGGGACATGGCAGCATCGTTTGTTGTTTTTGGAGCTATAGAACCAGAGATGTTCACAGCTGTTAGTGGGGAAATGCTCGCTACTTATTGTAAGGTTGAACATATAATCGAAGAGCTGCGAGAAAAAATACAACAACCCGGGTTGCTCCTTAATGTGCAAAAAGTAGTTGATGAATGGCCTGGAGCTCAGGAACGCATGACTCACCTTAGAGAATACTTGAAGGGGATCAACATCAGTTGAAGTAAAGATTTAATAATTCAAGATGATACCACTGAAAGACTATGAGATTTCCCTGAGGTGTCGTACATGAAGAGTTCTACGAGAGTTTTTTTACTGACTGTAGCTATCGTTGGCTTAGGGTGTGTGTCTGAAAATGATATGCTAAAACTAGGACCTGTGGACGGCTATGATCTGCCTGGAGCCGATCTAGAAAGAGTTCAAGTCGGACAATTGGCACCTGATTTTTCTCTGAGAACCTTATCAGGACAAACAGTCACTTTGTCTGAGTTCCAAGGCAAGAAAGATGTAGTGTTGGTGTTTTATAGGGGCAAGTGGTGAAGCTACTGCGCACAACAGCTCGGGGAGCTGGCCAATTTATTGACCACTGAACAGAAAAATAATGTTGAAATTATTGCCATATCCTCCGACGGATTGGATGATCTCCAAATCATGACAGATCAAGTGGCTGCAGAAAACGAGGGGTTAGTGATAGAATATTCACTCCTTTCAGATTCTGGAGGTGGTGTGATCAATCGATATGGACTTCTAAGTCAAGTAGGTCCAAATGGACGTGCTATCCCTCATCCGACAACTTACATTGTCGACAAATCTGGGATGATCCACTGGAAAATGACTGAAATTGATTACCGAATTCGACCCGAAAACAAAGATATATTGATGGCCTTGGACAAACTTGCAAATGTATGAGTTGATTCACTTTAAGGTTCACAATGTAGCTTTAAGGGTGGCCCTTAGTTCCGGGCAGGATTCTCCAGGGCATCTAATACGTTGTGAACTACATCGGTAAATGCTCTTCCTCTAATCCATCGGGCCACGACAACCAACTCGTTCGCTGGGTCAACATAAATAAGGTTGGATCCAGCTCCTGTGTGCGTCCAAGTGTATTCTGGTGCATCAGAATAGCGTCCATGATCAGTATTCAGGGAGAAGTTCATAAATCCATATCCTTGGTTGGCTTCACCAGGCGTACTAGACAATTCAATCCATCGTTCAGAGATCAGTCTCTCGCCATCCCACATACCCTTATGCATGGTTAGCAGGCCAAACCTTGCTTGATCGAATGCACTCAACAACATGCCTCCTCCCCAGTGTCCGCCACCGCTCACAGCTTGCACTGATCGGCCGTCTAGGGTGATCCATGAATTATCATATCCGTGCCATCTCCAAGTGGGTGAGGCACCTATGGGGTCCATGATGTTATCCCGAAGTACTTCTGGGAGAGGACGTCGCCAAACGCTGGTTGCTGCCAAGGCCAGTAGATTCACTCGAGTATCATTGTATTCGTAAACGGTTCCTGGTTCAAAACGGCTGCGAGTTTTCCAATCCATCGATTCGCCACTTGGCCGATCCGCCCATTCTGGCTTACCCCACAGAGTACCTTCCCAATCGCTAGTCTGCCTTAACAGATGATCCCAGGTGATTTTACGGTTGTGGTCGGATTCAAAGAGTAGCTTTGCCCGCCTGCCATTCAAGTCTGCAGGTTCGCCGTCTCCATGATCCAAAACGATCGGAGCCACATAGGGACGTACCAAGTCGTTAACATTTGAAATTATGCCCCTGTCATAAGCAAGTCCAACAGTTGTGGATAGAAAACTTTTTGAGACACTGAATGTGTTGTCGACCTTAAGCGGATCTCCCCATTCAGCTACTATATAACCCTTGTAAACAATCAAACCAGTTTGTGGGGCCCGGACGGTAAAAGGTCCAACAGGCTCACCAAAAGGTTCCCGCCCAAAAGTCATACGATGATTGAATGCCAAGTCATTGGGAGAAGTAGATTCCCCAGAGATAGCTGCCTCAACAGCCTCTTGAATTTTATCTGGATCTAAGCCTAGTTGTTCAGGGGTTTTTCTGTCCCAGTTAGGATGAGTGTCGGGCCAATAAGTTTGAGCGCTCAGGCTCGCAGGAATGACGGCCAGGAAAAGGATAAGAACTGTTAACTTGCGTACAAATCGTGACATTAAGATCTCCAATTATTGGAAAGAGGGAATGCATTCAATTCGTTTCAGTTTCCAACGGTCGACACTTCCTGAAGAAAACTAGCCACTGAATTCCATTAAATCAAAATAAGCTTTCCTTGTTTTACTGAGAGGTGCCTACCGGGCGCAACACATT
>Ga0114999_10002996_pt1 | contig 21632 bp, 25 predicted proteins | sample ArcticOcean_MG_C_3_FD_89820 | JGI IMG/M metagenome (GOLD analysis project Ga0114999, IMG submission 89820) | Marine microbial communities from western Arctic Ocean - ArcticOcean_MG_CB8_126 | ecosystem: Environmental > Aquatic > Marine > Oceanic | place: Arctic Ocean: Canada Basin | collected...
CGACCTGGTTTTTGCAAACGGACAACTTCCTGCCCTGCAGCTTCTTTCGTCGAGAGTTCGGTCCCGTGTGCGTAAATTGGATGGAGGAGCAGGGCGTGGAGCGCGCGTTCTGCACCTAATAACGTTCAGCCTTTAAGCTCATTTTGTGGTGCGAAATAGCAACGATAAGGGCAAACCTATCTTTGTCGCACGGATCCTATACCAAACACTACCAGGAAACAATATGTGCTGTTGTTTGCTGTACTTTTGAGGATCACGGGGGGGGGGTGGAAATACTTGTACATAAGAACCTGAATAATGGTGAAATAGCTTTCAAGACATTTAGTGATAAGGACAAGAGTTTCACCAACAACTGAATCGACAGAAAACACGAAATATTAATTGTACCTACGATAGAGAATGCAGTATTCTGGTCTGCATACTCGAAAGTATTTTAAAAAGGTTTTTTTCTGTTTTAATATTAATATGAATTTTAATCAACTTGGACAAGGAAAAGGATTTTTAGAATTAAGAAAATATCTAAAAAAAAATGTATTAGAAGGATTTAGGTCATTTTCTGGTCCGTCTGATGAATTCGGTCCGGGTGGGTCTAATACTGGACCTGTATCCTACAGTAATTGCGCAATGACTAAAATGGGAAGTCCCCGATATGGATGGTGTCCTGTAGGAACAGATGATTTACTATATAAAAAGGATGATGATCCCACAGAGAGTGCTGCACAAATAGATAATCTAAATAGTTTGATGTCTCAACAACAGAGTTTATACAAAGTTTATATCAATGACGTAAATCAGTATATTGCAAATCCAAATCAGTCTCCTGTCGGTCGCAATATTATAGTGCCACGGTTAACTGGGGGGGCGCCCTCGTGCGCATCTTGCGCCGCGTACGATAAGGCGAAGGCGGAGTGTGCTTCAAGGTCGAGTGGGACGTGGGACTCCACAGGTGGCACGTGCATGTCGCCCAATGGTGAAAAGTGTACGCCGGGGGGGTGTCCATATATGTATGGATCCTATACAAAGTCGTACCAGCAAACAATATGTGCTGCTGCTTGCTGTACTTTTGAGGATCACGAGGGCGGAAATACTTGTACATAAGAATATGAAGAATGGAAATATTGATTGTGGCATCGACAGTTAATGCAAGGATACGGTGGGTATTATGTTTGGACAAGTATATGTATTAGAAATACATCAGTCCAGCGTTATAATAATTAAACTTTAGCAAATAAATAATATAGATTTATTTATATAAATGTCCCACGACATAGTGCAAGCGAGATGTTCACAAGCCACATTAGATCAAATTACACACATAAAAGACAACTACCCGGGAAATATTTCACAACAATATATAGACTCACTCACTTGTAGTTTAGGATCTATTGACCCTAAAGGATATATAGGCACTTGGGGACCCGATAAAGGGACATTATTTCCTTTTGATCAACCTACATATAGCGATCCCGCCGATAATCTAACCGGAACTTGCTATACCGCATTAACTCCTATGGATGCGGACACCTGGAATAACTTGGATATGAACAGTGGTAATGTAAAAATGACCAAAAATAGTTTTTGTAATTTAGCAACAGTTGGGGCAGGGGCAGGGGAAGAAAAACCACTATTGGCGGCGCTGAGCAAAAAATTAATAACCACAGCTGGACAGATTTATAAAAAAATACAAGATCTGGAAACTGAAACAAGGACTTATTATCAACAAAGTACCACGCAAAATGTAGAATTGCAAAATGAGTTAACTATGTACAAATATTTTTATAATGAATTAATGTTATTGATTCAAGGTAATGCTCAGCCTGGTTTAACTTTAGCGGGACAAGCAGAGGATGCCCAAATTAAAGCTACATCGGGGTATTATCAATATCGTATTTGGAGTATTTTAGCAGCATTAATATTTTTTTATACAATATTCAAAATATTTAGAATGAGAGGATGAATATATAAAATATTTTTTTATACAATATATTATATATGAGTAATGCTAACTCAGGAAATACATTTGTTCAAGTCACTCCCACCCAAGCGCGCGTGGACATAAGCAACAACCGCACACTTTATCAAAACACAAATAATTTCCCAGTAGTTCCACCCGCCGCTGGACCTACCCCCACTAACTGGGTGCCACCAACATATCCTCCAACTATAACACCCGCGCCAGTTTTTGATTTATTGACAAATATTAAAGATCTTCAATCTTTGGAAGAATATTTGTTTTCGACCTTGGAACTCGTAAATTTAAACGACCCCACGGATACTACGCAACAAAATGATATCATCGCTCAGATAAATAATTTAAGCGATTTGAGAAATAGTTTGTTTGGACAACTTGGGAAGATCTATGTTAATTTAGACAAAAATAGTCAGGTGCAAAGACGAGCTTTAACCGACCAAATTACAACTACTAATATGATGGAATCGCAATTGAATAATTTAAAGGCTGGTGTCGGTGATATTCTCGGTGCCCGGGCAGATAAAATACGTATGGTAGAGATTGGTGAATACGAATATTTGAGATATTCAAAGCATAAAAGTGCCATGCAGCTTATCGCATTCACAAGTATAGCCATTTTATTCTTTTCATATTGTCTTAAAACACAATTAATACCTGTCGCTATTTCAAAACTTGGAATAATGTTAACTATCTCTATCGGTGGTGTATTGATCGTTAAAGCGGGGTGGGACATGATAACTCGTAGCAATCAAAATTATAATCGTTTTAAACAACCCAATATTGTTAAGGTGGGACCGGCTGGCGGAGGAGACACGGTATGGCAACATGATAAAAAATTCTTTAGTAAGTTATTACGCGGCGCTGACGCTGATTACAAGAAGGGCTGGGGGGATATTAACAAAGAAATGAGAAAAATGTCGAAAGCTGAGAAGAAGCTCAAGCAGGCAGCTGATATAGCAGCTTGTAACGCAAAAACACCACCCGGTTCATACCAATACAGTAATGGACGTTGTGTGAAGAATAGCGCTGAAGGATTCCAAGTTGTTAGAGCTTTCCAAGAAAAGAATGATTTAGGAGGAGCTCCATTCAACTAACTACTGATATTTGTATATTTATATATATATATATACAATTATGGAAAATTTATTATCAATAATAGGAGCAGACAATTTAGATAAAAATGCGACGATAACACAGGATCATATAGATCAATTATATGGCGGTGTCACACCATTATTAGAAAAATTCTTTGAAGACAATCCTTTAGAATGTAATGCTGACTGCCACGCAGATCTGGAAGATGAATTATTATTTCAAAATTATACAGAGGCAAAGGCAACACTGGCAAATGCACCCGATGAATTTGAAAATGCAGAAAAAGCTTTTTACACATATTCACAGGGGGGTGCTGCCTATATTAATTTTAAAGAGGGAGAAGCAGCGGTAGAGGTAGATAACATTGGACAAGTGTTAAGCAATAATTTTGAACAAAAGGTAAATGAAATTCAAAATAGGATCAATAGTTTAGAATCACAAACAACATCAGAAAAATATTTGGAAGAATTAGGTGAGAGTTATGGAAGAGATATTAATCAAATTGATCAGGAAATTAATAATTACCAAAAAAAAAATAATGTCAATGATCGTCTTGCAGTTTATTATAACCGGCGTGTAAATGCTAATAAGAAAAATGTTTTTTATTTCAGAGTATTCTACTGGGCATTACTAATGTTTTACTTCTTTTATTTTTATATTTTTCAAACACTTTATCTGCAAAGATGTTTTTCTGTGACTGTTGCTGTATTATTATTAGTACCTATTTTTATAAAACCCCTTATAACGTGGTTATTTCCCATCAAAATTTATATCCCCCCGGCGCCACCAGTTTGTCCAACTAAACCGGCTTCGAAAGTTGGTCCTCCTATTGTCCCGCCACCATTTACTCCACCCAAATGGACACCACCACCACCACCACCACAACCTCTCTGCCCGGCGCCTACCTTTTTGTCTATTTTAAGAAATTCGCTACCGAATATGGGAATACCAAATGCTAGACAAAATATCAGCGAAAAAGCTTCAAATTTTGAAGATGTTATTTCCTTTCAAATGACAAAGATGGCTGATAAGTTTAATAGAATAATGTAATCATTGCATCTCATCGGCGTTGACCATTCGATAATTTTTCCATCCTCTTTTAGGATATAATCCTAATCGATTTTCCATAAAATTTTTAACCTCACTATGTTTGGGGACATCTCTACCATATCCATTGTTTGTATACCATTCCCGAAAATCATGCCACACATCTCTCCATTTTAAGGTTATTTCTATCCCCTCCTCCTTCACAATATTATCATCAAAGAATTTGCCCATATAATCTTGTGACCCCCGATATTTATTACTAGCCGATAACACCATTGCACAGTCGTGAACTCTTCCTTGTGTTTTATACGCAATATCTACTAATAATGACGTAAATACTGGCAACCATTCATCAAATTTTGCTAATAATTTACTTGGCGCTATTCCATTAAATTCTTTATCTTTTATATCTACTGATGGTTTATTACAAAATTTAGATAGAAATTCACAAACACGAATACGCCGCCAGGTCCCATCATCATTACTCTTAACGTCAAATAAATTATTTGTACATACAGCCAATTTAAATTGAGGCTTAAATTCTATTGGATCTCTGAACAAAGCACGAGCTTGTATTGCATCGCCACCTGTTAATTCTTTCATTTGCCCCTCATTTATTTTATCATTTTTCGATGGCTCTTGCATTACTGCATACCTAACTCCCCTCAATCTGGCTAATTCCGGTGAAGCCTTCCCACTACTTTCCCGTTTTCTTGTCACCAAAGATAACGGGACAACCCCTTTTAGTTCTCCCAACACCTTTCCCATTAAATCTACCAACTTAGATTTACCATTTCTCCCAACACCATTATAAATATTAAATGTTTCATTCTCATTAGTACCAATTAATGTAGATGCCAAATGGTCTTTCATATATCGTCTTAGCTCAGTATTTGTAAATAATTGACCGAAAAATTCATCGATTTGTTTTTTAATTTCTACCTGTTCTTTATCAGATTTATCATATTGTATATATTCATGTTTTGTAGACAATGATATATAATCATCGGGTTTTCCATCCCGAAATAGTTTTTTTGACGTTTTTGCACCAAAATCTATAATACCATTTGTAAAATGAAGCAGATATGGATTTGAATCCAATTTCTCGAAAAAGGAGTTATTATAAAATAACTCCTGTGCCTCCCTCATTATTTTATTTTTACCATCGACATTCCCCATCTTCAGACAAATCGTCAACCCTACCAAAATTTTTGAATGTAACCTCTTTTGTTCAGCCCCATCTTTTGTATGGGTTAATTTTTCCTTCATCGTCGCAATTTTTTTATTATATTCCGCCGCAATTTTCTTTGTAATATGATTTCTAAGGGTTGTCCCCGAATCAACCTCTTCCCATTTATGCCCTCTAAATTCATACCATATCCTATTTTTAATACTTGCACATACATATTGACCCTCAAACATTTTGAATAAGACCAATGCCATATTATGATCTGTAGGAAAGGATATACTATTTTCAATATATGCACTAATTGTATTATTGTAAATTTTTTTATATTTACGAGGACAATCCTCTTTTATCCAATAAATTATGGACCTTTCCGTCAAACCATCATCACGCATGCCATTCCAAACCTCAAAATATTCCTCCATTTTATTAAATTCAAACGATTCCCATTGGCTACTAAAAATCATCCATACCATAAATAAACGGCGATCCGTATTATGTAGAGCAAATCCCACCTGTAACCAATTATTGTACTCAGCATAATATTTTTTGGGTAAAATCATAGTATATTCATATATCTCACGAATATTGTATTCCTCCATGGACAATGCCTCTATAAACTCAGTAACCACCGCCTTCAATTCTTCGCGCTTGGTAAATTTAGAATAATTAATCATATTATAATATTGCATTTGAGGAGCAGATTTCTTGATAATTTTACTATTAATAAAATTTTTATTTTTTTCATATTCATCTTTAATATTATTATTAACAATCCCCAAAATATGATCTTTATTCTGGGCACTTACTTTCACCATTAAATCAAGCTTTTCGTATTCAGAAATATTCACATCTTCCAAATCTTGCCATCCATCACTCGTCCATTTGGCGTTGTAATAATGCACTATTTCATACGCCTGATTATTTGGTTTTCTGGAGCCATACATTTGCCAGCCCTGTGTTCCCCTCGAAACAGAAATATCCACTATATTCTCGATAGTATTTATTATTGGCAAATCATCAAGAATTTGTTCTATATCTTTCAATACCAAGTCGCGCAACATACGCTGCAATATAGAGTCCACTAAAATTCCTATAATTATATGTATCCCATCTTTTGTAACATCGACCAACGAGGTATTTACCTCCGGTTTTTCAAATACAAATATCGGAAATTGTGTTCCTTCAGCTATATCCAAGATATTTAACAAATTTTTCAAATAAACATTAATAATATCCACAATATGCTTGTCTGTATGTTGGCGTTCATCAATATTTTCACTATATCGAAAATCTAAATCAATCAAAATGGGAAATTTCTTTGAAAGAGGCTTCTCTACCAAATGCTCATCCATATGATCTATAAATACCTTTTTATGATATAACTTGTAAAATTCAGAGAAATCTTCGGGCGGTATATGATATTTTCCACCATAAACATGTAATGATGCATTACCTATACGTGTATGAGTACAAGATTGTATGGCGTCCGGTATATGATTTTTTAGAAATTTATCAAGACTATGCATAGTTATTCTATTTATAAAATATCATTTTATTTTAACTCAATTTTTTAATTTAGATTAACTATTCATAATTATTAATAAAAAAAATATATTTAAAAATGTCTAAATATAACCATTATTAATGACGACACCAAAAAATTCTAAGATATTTATAACTCGTGAAACACAACATCGCCTAATTTCTGATATAAAGGATATTGTATGTCATCCACTAACTGACCAGGGGATATTTTATGCACACGATGAAGACGATATGTTAAAAGGTTATTCACTTATTATTGGACCTCCGGATTCTATCTACGCTGATGGTAATTATCTATTTTCTTGGAAGTTTCCCTATAATTATCCATATTCTCCACCCGAATTGACTTTTTTAACAAATGATGGCGTTACACGTTTTCACCCAAATTTATATCGCAATGGAAAAGTTTGTCTATCAACATTAAATACATGGAGAGGGGAACAATGGACATCGTGTCAAACAATTAGGTCCATTCTTCTCACACTTCTTACTTTATTCCATAACGAACCCCTCCTTAATGAACCCGGGCTTTTTAAGACACATAGAGATTTTATCCCATATAATAAAATAATTAAATACCAAAACTATAAATGTGCGATATTGGGAATTGTCAATCAATCACATTTGCCAATTATCTTTTTGCCTTTTTTTTCTTTTATAAAAAATCATTTTTTGAATGAATATGAAAATATCAAAAAAAGATTAGAAGATGAGGTTACTCAAGAACAATTGACGAAAACAAAAGACGCCCTACCAATTTATGTAAGAATATATAATTTAAAAGTATTTACAGATTATACAAAACTTCTATCACAAATGAAAGAGATATATAATAAATTGAAATAAATATATTATATTATAGAATATATAAAATGCATTTTTGTAAGGAATGTAAAAATATGTATTATATACGTATCGCAGAAAAAGATGAAAATAAATTAATTTATTATTGTAGAAAATGTGGTTATGAAGATGAAATTATCACAGAAGATAATATTTGTGTTTCTAAAACCTTTTTAAGACAGGGGAAACAGAAATTTTCCAATATAGTAAATGAATTCACGAAATATGATCCAACATTGCCCAGAGTTAAAAATGTACCGTGTCCTAATGAAAACTGTGCTGAGGATCCAGAAAAGGAAATTATTTACATAAGATATGATGATAACAATATGAAATATGTTTACTTATGTGGAGCGTGTGATACTATATGGACAATTTAAATTTAAATTGAAATTATTTAAAAGTATCTCTACAGTTTATAAATGAGTCTCACTACCGAGAATCTTGAATTAAATATTGAAGAACTCCCAAATACCCCGACAACAATCGCACCCCCGGCACCAGAAGCACCCCAAATTGCTCCAGTAGTTGACGCAAGCAAATTAGAAGAGGATGAGGAAGATGATGATAGCACACGGCTATTAAAGCGTCCAAATAATATCCCGTGTAAAGGATTTCACAAAGAAATAATTCAAAAAAAAGGACAACCCAACCGTATTCATATTTATATCTATCCACCCGAAGAACACGCCGAGATTTTAATGGATGCTATAGAAGATGATAAAATAAAAAATAAGCGAGGATTGAAATTGTATTTAGCAGAATTAAAAAAAAAGGGTCTTTCATTGCCTACAGAATGCAACCAAGATTTTTTTGGAACTTTTTATACAAAGGCTACATCTCTAAGCGGTAAAGACAAAGAATTATTCGAAGTATTTCGCGAAAAAAATATTGATGCCACATCAGTTGATTCTGACGAAGAAAGCATAGAATCCGAAGATGATCAAACATTTAGAAAATTAGAACAGGAATTTCAAAAAGAGGCATACATAGCTAATTTACATCCGGAGATTATTCAGATTAATTTTGAGGAATTACTTACTTTAAGTAATGCCGTCCGTGATCCTGAGGGAAGAATTATCGATGATCTACATAAGACAGTGCCCTTTCTTACCAAATACGAACGCACCAGAATATTGGGTATTCGCACTAAGCAACTTAATTGTGGTGCAAAACCGTTTATCAAAACTACAGAAGATATGATGGACGGATATAACATCGCTTTAATAGAATTAAAAGAAAAGAAAATTCCATTTATCATTCGCCGCCCATTGCCCAATGGGGCAAGCGAATATTGGAAAATGGAAGATTTAGAAATTCTCTGTTAACGAGTGTAGGGTCCAATGCCGTTGCGCATTAAATATGAATAAACCTGTTTTTGTGACATACGCATTGCAGTATTTTGAAATATATTTTTTGTTTGCTTGCGAACAATATTTCCACAAACATCATGGCAAATTGTCATTGGAAATAACTTTAAATTACTATTTGTATTATTCCAGCGTCCGTAAGGAAATTGTTTTTTATACAATTGTTGATATACAATGTTGCAAGAAATATCTCGTGAGGTAGGGGGGGCAGGTAAAGGACCACTAATATTCATTAGTATTATATGATATTTTAATATAATATTAACATTTCCAATTATTTCCACAATTTAAGCAAGTGATAAAAGTTGTCATGGCTTCATCAGCTGATCTCGTTTGCATCTGATAATATGTACATTGTCTCTTTGAACATTTATAACATTTAAATTCATCGGTAGCAGAAGCTAAATTTTCTTTATACATATTATTATCCCTTTTAATCTTGTCATCTACGAGACTTTTCCATTTTTCAGGAAACATCTCTCGATCATTCATAAAGGCTATTTTACAAGGCGAGATTATTCCACTTTTAACCTGTTCCAATAAATAATGATTATGAACATGGCTTTTAGTACTCAAATTTGCCATTATAGAGCGATATTTATTAATATATAGAATTATAAAATTATTATTATCCCATTTTCTAACGATCTTTAGATTTTTGGCTTCTTGGATAACACTATTATATATCCCCTTTTCCAAGTTAATTTGTTTTTTTTCATCTTCAATTATAGAGGAAAATGATTGCCTTATCGTATTGCGAAAATTTTCTGGATCAGTAATTTTCATTTACTATAGTAATATTTTTTCCTTTAAATTATTTGATCAATTTTCATTCTCATATTCTTCTTCGGACAGTTCAGAACCAGAATCTGTTAGCTCATCTTCTGATTCGATATCCACAACCTCGGGGACCACACCCTTAGTGCTCACACCCTTGGGATCTGTGATCTTATTTTCCTTATCACCCTCTTCACTGTGAAGCGACACGCCATCGCTACCATCGCTACCATCACTAAAATTATACTCATCCTCCTCAGGGGAACTTGAACTGGAATTATAATCTACTGTGCTGTCATCCACAATAAAATTACTTTCTTTAGAATATCCGTGCTTTGTTCTATGTTCTTTCGGGACGAACTCTTCATCAGATTCTTCTTCTTCTTCATCCAAATTCTCAAACCCACCCATTAATTTATCATAAATATTCTCCCACATTTCTACAGTCAAGTCTATACCTTGAGTATTATCTTTATCTGTAGAACCAACAACAGCAATTGTACCATAAAATAAATCTTTATCCAAAGGCGGAGGCAACTCATATTTATTTATAGTCTTGCACTGCCCTGTATTTTTAGCAAAAAGATGTACACAGAGCTTCTTATCACCATTCATTAATAAACGCCATACATGCCTCGACGTAAAATTATCTTTTTTACGAAACTTACATTTTTTATAAATATTATCCATTTTGTCAATCGAAACTTCCTTAGGAATACCGTACCTATTTATAGTTATTATTTTTACCATATGTATTGGAAATATCAAATAGGTTTAAATAGTTTATCACATTATTAATTAGATGAAACACTATATACAGGAATTAAGTATATATAGTGGTAATTTAATAAATCTGCAAAAAAAAATAGAAACCATTACACTTTTTATTTGCCACGATGGTCAATATCAAATGATTAAAAATAAATTATATAAATATACATTTCCTGATCGCACAACCACAATTAAAAATTACATTAAACAGTATACACTCTTATCATCTGTAACACCTATTGTAGATACAAATAATGAAATTTATAGGCTCCCATACAAACACGTGGTCAAAGAAATAAAAAAAATAATGTTTATATTGCATCCAAAATCACAAACATCATTTGTAATAGAAAAAAACGAAGATAAAATAATAGATTTTTATTTTGAATCTCCACACGAATCTAATCAAAAGACACTGAAGGAAGATATTTCCTCGTTATTATCTTACTTAAAGTAATATAAACTATATATAATGTTTTTAGTTATTGTCAAACAAATAGGGCTTTCAATTGTTTTTATATGTCTTATTCATTATCTATATATATTTTTCAAACAAAATCTTACTGTTCCAAAAATTAAAGATTTAGTCAATCGCCCAGAACAAAAATACAAAGAAATTTATAAATCACTGGAAAAAAAAGTACCAGATATTCCCAAAATAGAAATGAATATGGATATGAAGGCAGAATTAAAGAACTACCTACAAGGATTGGGAAATAGTGAAAAAAGTGCTTTCCCAGCAGCCGGATTACCCAAAAACAACAATATATTTAATAATAGTTTCCAAACATTATAAAGATAATCATCCAATCACTTGTATGACTCTTACATTTCATGATAAAGGAAAAATTTTAAAAGAATTCCCGATTACAGAACTTTCTTATGAGAAAAAAATTTATAAGAAGGTTTCCCATACTGAACTTTTCTTAATTATTCCAAAAGGCGAAAAGGGGTTTATATGGTTTCGCCAATATAAAGGCGAAACTGTATGCTTGTCAATGAATATGGAGAAAAGGAAACAAATCAAAAACATTAAAATTCAGCTTGCCTCGTTTAAACCTGATTTATGTCCACAAAATGGCACCATTCTTTATGGAACTTTTTTTATACATCAAAAAAAAGTTTTTTTTAGTATAGAAGATATTTTTTATTTCATGAATAAAAATATATCATCATTTAGTCAATACAAAAAGTTACAGATACTATATACAATATTTAATGAATATCTAAAACAAATTCAGCTCACAAACGATAATATTATCTTTGGGCTCCCTCATATGGATACCAGTTATGATAATGCAATAGAAGAACTTCATAAAATACCATATATAGTATCTCACCTTCAACACCGAATGTTACATCGAAAATCCACTTATCTTAATCAATATATTGAACCAAAAAAATATGCGATTTTCAGTATCCGGTGTTGTATTAGAACGGAAATTTATTTTTTATATTGCACTTTGGAAGATGACACCATTCATGAATATGGGATATGTCATATTCCGGATTTTAATACAAGTAAAATGATGAATAATTTATTTAGGGATATTAAAGAAAATAATAATTTAGATGCATTAGAAGAAAGCGATGATGAGGAGGAATTCCAAGATATTAATCCGGGAAAATATGCCCATTTCGATCGCAGTTATAATATGCTCTGCGTTTATAATAAGAAATTTTCACGTTGGCAACCACTGAAAATATCAAAAACCGAAGAAATTACAAAACGAAAAATTATATATAAATTGGAAAAAAAATAGTAAGAATATATATATATATATGGTAGCCGAATTAGCAAATGCAGATAATTCACACGATCCAGGTAATTTTGGCAGCGACCAAGGATCCGTAACTGGTTATACAGTGACAGGAAATAATAATATTAATAGATATGCTCCGCCAAAACCAGCCACAGCAGGAGTTCAGGGAGGGGGAAAAAAACGTCGTCGGCGTAAAAGCCGACGTCGGCGTAAAAACCGGCGTAAAAAGCGTGGTGGGGGTTATGGATTTAATCCCAATGGGAAACCTCAATTTGGCAGACCACCCATTAAAGTAACAAATAATTGCGGTGTAGCCAAAGATCCAGACCTTGGAGTAGCAACACAATTTGTCGGCTCGCCGCCTCCCCAACGAGGCGGGTCAAGAGGTGGAGCGTGTGGGGGATGCGGAGGAACGCCATATTATGGATTCACTGCTGCTGTTCCAGGATTAAATAACTACGCACCCGTAACACCAGAATGCCACGCGCAATGCGGCGGAAGCAGACGTCGGAAAAGAAGAACGCGCCGCAGACGTCGCAAGCGTGCGAAACGTAAAACAAGACGGCGCAAGCGTGCGAAACGTAAAACAAGACGGCGAGTACGTAGGCGCACACGGAGACGCGTTAGACGTAGGCGAAGCGGTAGACGCGGGGGATATTCTCAATATGGATCAAATATTCCAAGTACTCCAGGATACGCTACCCCTAATGGAGGAAATTGGCAAACAGCCAACCCACCAACATACGCCAGAAATGACGCGTGCGGAACCGGCAATTGTGTAGATAACTATAATCACTTTACAGGAAAGGGATTCGCATCACCCGTATTTGACCAAGATGTTAATCCACTTCCAGCTCCCACAGTTATTAAAACTCCCAATAATACAACACAATGTGGCGGAAAAAGGCGGCGCAGAAGAAGATAATAAATGTTAATCAATCAAACATTTCCCTGTCAACAAATTACTCGCCTTTGATTTGCATTTATTACATTTTTCACCATTTTTAAAAGTGGTAATCCACTCCCCCTTATTTATATAATTATCCAATTCAATCTCTTGAATTGTATATTTTTCCTTTTTATAATAAGAGCGCCTCTTTGCCCATTGTCGCTGAAATATTGGATGACTATCCACTATATCCAGAATCAAATGCTTCCCCTCCTTACGCCTAAGAATCCTACCCACCGCTTGACAAACATCCGTCTTTGGAGTTACCATCAACAACGTATTAAGAGTCTTAATATCTAAGCCCTCTGCAGCCATTTGATACGTCGCCACTATAATTTTTTTTGTTTCAGTTATTTTCAAATCCTTTTCCTTCATCCCACCCAGATAATATCCCACAGAAGCAATATCATTTTCCTGTATAGAGTCATGTAAATAAAACAATAAACTCTTATTGTGCCCTAAAATCATTATTTGCTGCTCATACTCATCTGTCAAAATATCTTCTAACAATCTTAAAATAAAATCACTCCGAGGCGTAAACTCGCAAAGTTTTTTGATCATTCCCGAATAGTTCACGTGCCCTCTAAAATTAAATAGTTCTCTGTTATATTCCTCATCTATGTGTCTATAATGAAGAATCTTTACAAGCACATTATCACAGCGATCACGTTTCTTTGAATAAACAATATCCCCCAAAAACATTTTAAATACTTTCGTTAATCCATCCTTGCGTTTCATGGTGGCAGACAATCCTAACATTTTCAGCGTTACAACCTTGAATAGGGCGCGGCTAAATACTTCTGCAGAAATATGATGAACTTCATCAATAATCGTTAAACCGAAATCTTTAAAAAGGGTAAGAGGATATTCCCTCATCGAAAGTGATTGTAACATTGCTATGACAATATCTTTGCCCTCAACATCAATAATATCACCTTGTATGCGTCCAATTTGAGCATCGGGGAGAAATTCGCGTATTCGCTCAGCCCATTGGTTCATAAGAAAGGATTTATGAACAATAATAAGAGTTTTGACTCCTAGTATAGAAATAATCTTCAATGTGCATACTGTCTTTCCTGCCCCACAATATAGTTCAAGAAGACCACATCCCCTATTTTTAGCACACTTGATATATGCTTCAACCGCTGGTATTTGGTAAGGACGCAGAGACCCCTTGAAAGCAAGTGAAATGGGAGAGCCGGCTCCTATTTGGATCTCATCCGGTGCCCCGTATGTTTTTAATCCGTAAAACCGAGGGAGATAAAATTTTCTTTGGGATTCTCTATAAATTGAAAAAGGAGATGGTTTTACAATCGAACTTTTAGGAACAAAAGGGGTAACCTTTAGGTCTTTTCTGATCATTGCTTGTTCATTAATGTTTAAACATTCCTTATAAATAGAATAGCCACGTCGTCCAAGATATGTAGACATTGTTATGTATTTTATATATGTCATATATTATTCAATTTTATGAATTAAAAAATATAATAATATGATATATGACGTCTTTAATGAAATCAATTGAAAAAGACATGCATCATTATATACTTGCTCTTCTTTTGGCTATATTTATTGTGTCCGATATCTCAGTCCCTCGCAGTGTAGAGGAATTATCACATACACTTCTGGGAAAAGTATTAATTATTGGAGGAGCGCTTTCTTTATTATTTGCGCATCCATTATTGGGAGCATTAGGTATTGTTGCTGCGTATCGCCTTATTTCAAGCACCGATACTTACTCAAAGCCGACAGGTAATTATCCAATAGCCAGACCAACACAATTTAAAGCGCCATTGCCATCAAGATATAGCAATTTATCACCAAGAAACCAATTTCCAATGACAGTGGAAGAAGAAGTTATCAGAAAAATGCTTCCAATCGCACCCGGCAAATTATCGCAAGCTTCTTACAAACCAATGCTCGATAAACTGCATGATGCTGCTAAACTTAATTAATATAATAAAACGTATAATTTATTATATTAGGATTTTTTTTTGAAGAATTTATGTAATGCCATATTGTATATTTTCTTAAAAATCGTTAAGCCAACAATACCCATTACTATATAAATAATTGCTGCTGCCCATTTACTATGTAACATTTTTTTAACATCGTCTTCTTCGTGTTCAAAGTCAAATTTAGGAATAGTCCAAGCATCCACTTCTTCTTCATCTTCCTCTCCCACAGGGCGACAATCAATATAAATCTCACTATCACTACCACTGCCTCCACTCTGCGATAATGTGCCGCTTTTGTTATAAAATAGCCCTTTTGCAGGCGCTCCTTTAGCAACATATGTTTGTGCTGTAATAGCCGCCTTCAAATGAGGAAGATCAGCCGCCGCTATATGTGCCGCCGAGGATTTACCAAATACTATTAAATTATAACTTCCTGTACAAGGTGGGAAGGGAGCAGTTGCTTGATAAAAATAAAATGGAGCGTTTGGAACAATATTGTTCAAAGACCAATTATTGACATTTACCATTATATTCGTTCCAGAACTTTGCGGAATTAAAGGAACAAATGCATTAAAGAAGGTAGCCGTTTGAGAACTTCCACTACCACTTACAATAGGAATACACACTAAAAAATTCTGTCCATTTGGACCCCCATGAACAAGGATCAATTCTGCATCCGTCTGCGCTCCATCGAATGTATGCAATGATGGATGATAAAGCCGTGTTTCAGTAAGAGTAAATGGGAGATTATTAAACTTAATGACATTGCCCCGGGTGCTGGTTATGATACTTAAATATTCTCCTTTATTAGCTAATTGGCAGGTGCTCAAAGCATATGAAAACGTATAATTACAAATTCCTGAACAGGGTTGTGTAGACTCTGTTATATCTATAGGTGCTGTCGCATTTTGACATGGACCTTCAGTACTCATTTAATATAACTAAATAATAAAAAAAATATAAAATTATGTATATAATGACCAAAAAAAGAAGAAGAAATTCAAATAAAAAAACAAGAAAGAAATTTAAATTGGTTAAAAAACATAAGCGAAGATTAAAAGCAAGAGGCAGAAAATTTAGAAGAACGTTTAGAAAAAGACGTGGTCGATTAAATTTACGTTTTAAGACCCTCCGGCGTCGCGGTGGTGCTGCCAAGTCACACGCAAAGAGTGTAGCGAAGAAACAAAAAAAAGCAAACACCCTACACAAGGTAGCCGCAAAAGCACAAGCCAAATCAAATGCAAGCCAGAAAGACGCTAAAAAAAAGGAGGTCGCTGCTGCAAAATCAACAGCAACTCTTAAAAAAAAGGGGTCCGCAGCAAAGCAAAAAGATGTAAAAAATGTCAAAGATAAACAAAAAAAAGCGAGTGACGCAACCAAGAAAGCAGTGACACATTCAAAAGATGCTGAAAAAAAAAAGACTGCCGCAAATCAGGCACAAAAAGAAGCCGATAAGGCAAAGACATCAGTCCCGCATACAACAAAAAAACGCGCCGCGCCTGCTATGACACCCGTCGAAAGAAAGAAAGCTGTCGATAAAGCTTCCAATCAATACTGTATAGATATTTTCAAAATGATCGCAAAAGATGGAAAAATTAACGAATTAGATTTGCGCAACAGTTTGAAACCCGGCATGACTCGCAACAACCAACCTGATAAAAAGACAAAAGAAGCCAAGGAGATATCACATTTAACAGGAATCCCACTTTACGAGGGTGCAAATATAAGTAAAGCGAATACGCTTATAAAGAAAGTTATCACAACACTTGGAAAGAAAACGGCGGGATCTGTTACCCAAGCTGAATGGACAGCATATTATAAATCGAAATGCCAAGTGCACGGCGAAGCAACTGTCAAAAAGATGGGGGCAAAAACAACCCCCAAAACTTCAATGCCCACTATGACACCAGTCGAAAGAAAGAAAGCTGTCGATAAAGCTTCCAATCAATACTGTATAGATATTTTCAAAATGATCGATGAGAACAAAGACGGAAAAATTAACGTCGATGATTTGCGCAAAAGTTTGAAACCAGGCATTACTCACGGCAACATGCTTGATAAAAAGACAAAAGAAGCCAAGGAGATATCACATTTAACAGGAATCCCACTTTACGAGGGTGCAAATATAAGTAAAGCGGGGGTGTATATAAATACAGTTATCACAACACTTGGGAAGAAAACGGCGGGATCTGTTACCCAAGCTGAATGGACAGCATATTATAAACCGAAATGTCAACTACAGGGTGAAGCAACTGTCAAAAAGATGGAGGCAGCCAGCAAAGCTACGACTAAATCAACAGATGCTTGTAATCCGTTTGCAGTTACAAAAGTGTCCTGCGGTCCAGCCCTTAAAAAAGAATTCCACAAGGAGGCACGACTATGTCATCCTGATAAGAATGCCGATAAGTCCAATGCTGATTTGGATTTCCAAACATTACAAGTTAATTATAAAAAACAGGAGAATTGGTGTAAAATGGGTCCCGCGGCGCGGCGTGCCTCACCCCGCCCAGGAGCTACAGGAAAGGAAGAATGGGATTGCAAACACAAAAAGGACGCAAAATGGGATAAGGAAACGAAGAAATGTGTCTCTGGGAAAAAGGGAAAGGGAAAGGGAAAGGCGGCGTGCAAAGAAAATAAAGATTGTAAAAGTAATATTTGCGCCACGGATAAATGTACCGCGCGAGCCCCCCTTGGAAAACCATGCAAAGAAAAGAATAATTGCTTAAGTGATAATTGTTACACAGGAACGGATGGAAAATCAATCTGTAAACAAGGGGCGGTAAAACTTGGGCGTGATTGTGAAACTTCCGAACAATGTATTACCAATGCATGTGCTGGCACGACGGGTAACCGTAAATGTGTTAAAAAGATTGCGGCTCCCTCCGTCAAGGCATTAGGATTTAGCGTCCTGACTGCTGCTGTGGCAAAGGGGGCTACTACATTACTTGTGGCTAAACCCGCCTTGTTCCATAAAGGTGATGTTGTACGTATTGGAAATTCAGGCGGGGAGGTTCGTACTGTTACGAGCGCCACAGCTGTCGTCCTTAATCAAAAACTGGATGCGTCATATCCCAAGGGAACTAAAGTAACCATTATTGCACACGCACATTCAACTACTGCTAAGCCCAGTGGTTCTGCAGATTTAGGAAGCAGCGTTCTGACTGCTGATATTAAGGCGGGCGCTACCAAAATACCGGTATCCAATAACAAATTATTCCATAAAGGTGATGTTGTGCGGATTGGAAAAGTGCCTGGAGAGGTACGGTCGGTTGTTGGATATGGGTCAATTTTGATTAATCAACCGTTGGATACTGGATATCCAAAGGGAACTAAAGTAACTATTATTGCACATGCACATTCTTCAAAGGTGCCCACAAAACCAGCCGCGGCACCCAGTAAAAAGAAACAAGGGGAAAAATGCGCAAACAATAAAGACTGTATCTCGAATGTCTGTGATGTAACATTACACACATGCTCTGCAAAAGAGGCGGCGGCGGCGATTCACGCAAAGCAAAAAGAAGAAGCGACACCCAAAAAAGCAATACCCAAAAAAGCAATACCGCCTGGCACAAAGGAAAAAGTAACATTAGATGTAGCCCTTACCGATGCTGCGCAGAAAAAAATTCTTGATTCACTTCGTAAACCGGCGGATGCCCACGGAAACCGCATTGTTATTCTCAAAATTACTGGAGAACAAATAGGACCAAGTGGCGCAGGACAAGCCGTCGTGCGCGCATCGGGTGGGCTGAAGGCGCCCGTCGCAGTCGCAGCAACAGCTGCTGCTGTCGGTAATAAAACAAGTCCTACTGTCAAAATTAAAAAATAGATAATGAATATTATATTTTTATTATCTATTAAAAACTGAATGCCCTGGCGTGATTTTCATCTCTTTTAATCTTTTCTTTGTATTCTGTTTTAAAATCTATCATTGTAATAATTATACTTGCTATTTTATCGTGAAGATCTTTATAATTTGGATACGTAGATTTCAATATATGAATTCCAGGTATCAATTCATTAATATACTTACATACAGAATATCCCAAGGGAGATACTTTACTTTTATTACTATTATTGATAATATTAAGAATACTGTCTAAAAATCTAACAAACTCTACAAAATATTGATCTAAATAATTAAAGGTGCTTGTTTTATTCTCTCCATACCACCATCTTTTTATCGATTGCAAATATCCTGGGGGTTCTATATATAAAATATTACTCTGCACATTTTCCATAATCTTATCCCCATTTTTAATAGATAAAAAAATGTTGAGTTTTTTTTTTTGAATCTCAAAATTTTTTTGTAATTCTGTTATGGTCATTCTTATATATATAAATGATAATCTTTATACAAAGGGTATATAACGAGGCAATTCATTATCATAAACTGTAACTTTAAAAGCATCATTATATCCTTCAACATAGATTGTATCACCGTTATATAAATTATCACACCCGTATTCGTTAGTGCAACTTCGCCCCTTATTACTTACTGGCAATTTAACACTGTTATTTTTATCACTCATGGTATAATATTGCCATTTATTGCGATTAGCAAATAATGGTCTTCCCATCAAAGGTAAAATGGTTTCTTTGCCGTTGATGCGGGTAAGTATTCCAACTTGGCGATAAGCTGTATCAAACGATTGTGTTGGGACATTAATAGGAATACCGCGCGGCGCAGAGAAAAATGTTGTATCGCGAAGAGGTGGAGCATAGGGATTTAATAATACACTTTTTCTTCTCTGGGGTAATTGCTGACGCATCGGTCTTTCTACGATTATATTCTGTGTGGGTGGTACTATCTCAGTTGGTTTAAATTGAAAATATATTGTAATTGCTAAAGTTATTATTATCAATAAAAACAGAAAGCTCATATTTTCAATACATATTACTCCAGGTGGACATTTGCGTGCCATATATTATACGTGCTGACTTTATTCTTTCTTCTTTCCCAAAACCCCCCCAAAACCCGATATCAGGGATTGAATATTAGCAAAATCCGGCATGCTTCCACTCATCGTATCTAAAGTCTCCTTGGCTGTTTTAAGAACAGGTGCCATATCACTTAAATTTTGCATCAAACTTTTTTGCTGCTTTACAAGTGTTGCTGTTTCTTTTGATAAACCCTTCATTCCGTCAGGTCCAAGCATTTGTTGTAAATTATCATAAGCTTGTTCCAATGTAGATGCATAATCAATACGCTTCCCGATAGCTTCATCTTCTTCCTCTTCGCTAGCAGGAGCAGGTGCCGGTTTGCTTGAAGGTATATTTACTTGTGTAAATGTTTCCGCATTATCGCGAATAACACTTTCCTCCTTTGTCGCCTCCTCTTCTTCTTCCTTTTTTTTTTCCTCTACATTTTGGGCATTTGTTAATCCTTCGCGCACAGCATCACCAGCGAATAAAATATTTGTTGAAATAATGGCTACCCATAAAACAATTATCATATTTTTACTAAAGAAGGTTGTTAAGACACCGACAGATATAAAGAATAAAAGCGCTTTATCGTTATCGATAGCCATATAACCCAAAACGTGAAGAATGGCAACTACTAATGTCGTATACAAAACCAGTTTATTTGTTAATAATCTTTTCAACTTCATATATATATCATAAATAAAAAAATTGATAACTATTGGCGGATTTTATAAAAAGTAATGATGTGTGAGCTTGCTGTCTGTGAAATCATTCATCCATGCCTTCATGGTAATCACCATTATTATAGTGGGCATTATCTTGTATCTTGGTTAATTTCCCACAATGAGTTTATTTCCAACCAGTATCAAAATACTTTGGATTCTATGAAAAAGTTTTATTGGGAACGTTCAGATAGCCCTTCGCATCCTACAATAAGAGCATTCTGGAATATTATCTCTACCGAAAAATATTATCAATTACATATTGTGCAAGGGTATGAATTGGACAGTGGAGAACAAACTGCTATATTAAAGACGTTCTGGCTACGTATATTTCAACGAAAATGGAGAAATATATGTAGGGATAGACGTGAAGCACTTAAAAGAATACGGTATTTATACCATCGTGAGATTACGGGTACTTGGATTCATTGTTAATTTATTTGCGGCGCCGGCGGCGGCGCGAGCTACGGTTAGAACGCTTTCTGGCGACACATTTAGTTTTCTTTTTATTAAGTCTGGTACCGGTTCCACAACAGCGTTTGTGGCACGGCGTAGGTGTATACCCCCCGCGCCGCCGACGCCGCCGCCGGCGCCCCCCTCCCTGTCCCGCGCGACCGCGCCACGCTGCCTCACCCGCCGATCCCGCCGCCGCTCCCACACGAGCTTGTTCATTACGTGTGTCAGGGTTAGCATCCGCCAGTCCGGTTA
>Ga0114999_10002998_pt1 | contig 21623 bp, 20 predicted proteins | sample ArcticOcean_MG_C_3_FD_89820 | JGI IMG/M metagenome (GOLD analysis project Ga0114999, IMG submission 89820) | Marine microbial communities from western Arctic Ocean - ArcticOcean_MG_CB8_126 | ecosystem: Environmental > Aquatic > Marine > Oceanic | place: Arctic Ocean: Canada Basin | collected...
CCTGGTATTTGGCCTTGATTTTAATATCAACAACGTCGCGTGCAGCCTCGGCAGACTCGGCCGGTTTTTTGAGGCGCTCGAATTTCTGGCGCAGCTCATTGGCATGTTTCGATTCGGCTGAAATGTCCTTGCCCTGCCGAATGTCTTCGTTGAGTTCGAAGTAGGCCTCACCATAATTAGCTTTCGTGAAACTTAACTCCTGGACCTTCTCGAAGGCTTCAAGCTTGAGGCGTGCAAGTTCCTCTTTGAGTTTTGCGATCTCAGCATTGGAAGTTAGGCTTGCCTCGCTTTTGGCGATTTTGGCGTCCAGCTTGGCGATTTTTGAACCAAACTTCTCTCGGCTCTTCGAGAGCTTAGCGGCAAGGTCTCGGCTCTCTATTTGGTTGAATTCGACTTGGTGATTTTTCCATGGCCTCCGGGTGAAAATCTCATCCCATACGGCCCAGAAAGTCACGGCTACCATTAGGATGCCGATCACAAAGAAAAGAACCGGGGAAGTTTTTTCCTCGGGAGGACGAAACTCTCGTGAAGACATTCTGCTAGATACTCCTGGAAATACGTGAGCGGATTAGTTGATGCTAATTAGCAGAGTGGAGTATAGATTTCGACCCATGACCCGTCAACCGAATCACCCTTTAAAACGGTATTTTAGGGCTTGATAAGGGCATTCGTGGAAGTAAGTGATAAGGAGGATTTAGCCCCCCTCCGGGGTGGATACCGTTCTGGCGGAGTCCTGGGCGCGGACAATTGAACTTAACTCGTAGATTATGGCGATTGATATCGAGGGATTCTTGTTGATAAGCGCCAGAAGTGGGTCTTTTTTGATACCCAGAAGGGTGACGTCAGAGTCTCTAGCCTTGGCACCGGCCGTGCGTCCTTCGTCTCCAAATAAAGCGATTTCGCCGAAAGAGGTCGACATGCCGAGAGTAGCCAGCTTTTGCTCCTCATCCCCGACATTTTTCACGATATCGACTTCACCGTCCACAATGACGTACAGGTAGTCGCACGGGTCGCCTTCCTCGAAAATGAGAGAATTCGGTTTGAAATGCAATTCGGTGGATATGTTGCCAATGATTCTGAATTGCTCGGAAGTCATCGAATCGAACAGTTTCACTCCCTTGATGAACAGGGCCTTTTCGATGGTTGAGAGCATCATACGGCTCCCCCCGCTTTCACCTCCTGCCTTAATTCGGGCCCTTGAACGCTTGGCCTGGGTGCGGACCCTCTCGTCTGGGTCGTTCGCGGCGGCGTCAATCCATTCACCTTTATCTCCCTCGTCCTGAGCGAACATCTGGCTCATGGCGCCAACGGCAGCCTCGCGAACATAAATATCATCGTCGCTGGTAAGCAAACGGAGGTGTGTGGTCCATTTTTGACGGGTATCTCCATAGGCGCCTTGGCCAGCGATAAGGGCGTTCTTGTCCTCCGCGATATGGTGCCCGGCGGCATCTGTTGCGACGGCGCGGATCCATGGGTCCTGTGAATCCATATAGAATTGCAGGACCTCGCTGAACTCAACATGGGCCAGCTTCCAAGTTTTGCGGCCCTCCGTTTTTTTATTGGCCGGGCTGCCACCGAGAAGAAGTGGCTCCAGCATGAGGATCAACTGACGCATGTCGCCGACTGCATTCACGTTGGAGAGCGTTTCGATGGCTATGGCGCGAGATGATTTTTCGCCCCCGGCGAGGGATTGGGATACCGTCGCGACGGTTTTTTCGTCCCCGATGACGCCGAGTAGCTGGAGGATGAGCGTCTGGCGATCCTGAACCTTGTCCGACAGCGCCCGGTGGAGCATGATGTAGTGTTCGCTCACGCCCCTTCTCTCTATGGTGTGAAGGTGGTTGAGCATCTCGTAGACCCCGAGGAGGTGCTCAAGCGAGAATTCCGTCAATCCTTTCGTTAACTCATCGAAACTCACCTCTTGCGGGGTGTTGCCGTTCCGCGCGGGAACTAGCCAACGCGCGAAAATCGCAACCAGGGAGCCGCCCTCGAGCGAGAGGGTGTCCCGTTGCTTGATCTCCTTGAGCGAGTTCACCGCCTCGTGGCGGACCACGGCGCTGGTGTCGGATAGTGAGGCCAGGAGATGCTCGAAATCCGATTGGCTCCCTCTTTTGCCGAGGAGGAGGACACCCCGGCGACGAATCGAGACCTCTGTATCGTTGAGAGCGAGTTTGATGATTTCGTCAAGCTGCCGGGCCTCATGAACATTATCTTTGAGCAGGCGCTCGACCGATTCCATGGCGGAATTGCGCACGGCGATATCTTTATTCGAGAGATAGGGTATCACCCGCCGAACAAAACGGGGATTTTCGAGCTCTCCAATGCATTGTAGCGCGCATACCCGCTCCTCCTGGGTGCCCTCCTCAAGCATGGTATGCAGGACTTGAAGCCCCGCAGCGAGGTAAAATAGATCGTCCGAGTGAACGAGAAGCTGTATGGCGCGCGCCCGCACGGCGGGAGATTCGTGGGTCAAGCTATCTTGAATCTGCTCGACATAGTCATCGACCAAGCCCGCCTCGACGATGGCATCCATTGTGGCCCGACGGCACTCATCGTCCTCGGAGTTGAGCATGCGATCCCAGATTTTTTTGGCCCGCTCGTTTTCCTTGATGTCGGGAGTTCCGGCCAGAAGGCGGAGTAATTGGCACAAGCATTCGCCGCTGCGGCGGGGAATTTCATCCATGATGAACCCGATGGCCTTGGCCTCGCCGGTGTCGGCTAGCACGCCCGCAGCGTACATGCATAGATCATCATCGCCCTCGCGTAGATTATTTACGAGGATGGACATGCTCTGATCGTCAATTTCGGCGAACCCTTGCTGGGCGAAGCGGAAGAGGCCGATGTTGCGCTCCTCAAGCATTTTTCGGAGCGCGGCGAGGTATTCGCTGCGGAGGATAAACCCGGAGGCCAGATACCCCACCCCGATGAGGAAAGTGATTCCGGCGACCCATCGGGTGCTCAGTGGGAACAACGCTAGGCCCGTGGGACGGATTATGAGCAGGATGATGCCGCTAAGTATGCTGGCGATGGCAACCACCTGACCAGCCACGAAGGCGCCCACTCGGCTGCGAATGTTCGTCGGCAAAGCATTATATAAAAGTGCGTTGATCGGGTTTCGGATGGATTCTTGAAGATTCTTGTTGTTGAAGCGCAGGAACACGGCAGAGTAGAAGCCGGGCATGATAGTCATGGCGCCGAGGCCGAGCAGTGTCGTGAAGGGGTAGAGCAGGTTGGCGGTACCCAGTCCGAGCCGTCGGATGATGCGGGGGGTGATAAAAGTTTGCACCAACAGGGCGAAGGCGCTTCCGATTCCGGTGAACATTCCCAGGAAGGAGGCGAGCTGGGCCTTGTCCTGGAACACCTCCCTGAAGATGATGCTGTACTGGAAGTCTTGAAAACTTCGCAAAAGAATGATGAGAAAACTAAAGATGGCGAACGCGGCGACATATCTGTTCGTCTTCATCAGAGCAATGCCGCCCTGGCTTTTGGATTTGCCGGCGGCTTTTTTTTTGGACCCATCTGATTTGTCGATCAGATGGCTGCTCAGGCGAACCTGAATCGCCGCGATGAGAAATATGGAAACAACGATTGTGCCGATCCAGAAGTAAAGCAGGTTAGCCACGTTTCCGAGAATTGCGACGAGTATCGGGATGGAGAATCCGCCTACGATGCCGCCGTATCGCCCACCAGTCAGGATGATGGGGACCAGCCGCTTGGACTGCAGGACATCGAGATACAAGCCATAGAAAGCGCGGAAATTATTGGGAACCATGTTCGTGAACATCACGAATAGGGTGTGCAGAAACGGCAGGGCGATGGGGAATTCCATCACCTGGATGTCCACCGAGATGGCGAGGCGAATCAAAAAGACCAGGCCGATGAAAAAAGCGAGAACCGCCTTGAACATCGAGGGAATCGACATCTTCGCGATGAAGGAGCCGTAAATGATGCTGACGACGATGATCACCAGCGAGTTGAAGATGTACATGTAGGGAAGGAACCCGGGCCCCACTTTCGGGTGAGACAGAAAGAGAGCCTCCGAGACGGAAAGGCCGATGGAAAACTGCAGTCCGATCAGGAAGTAGAGGACAAAGAATGCAATGAAGACCGGGAATTCATCTTCGCGGACATTGAAAAGTCGCTTGAAAATTTTAGACATTTTTTGGCCGATAGGCGCTAAGGAAGCTCGACGGCGATATCGCCCCATTCGCCACAAAAAAACTTATTCCTTGAATTGTAGCTTATTCGGCCTGGCTTTTCCAGGAAAAGTAGGCGAGTGCATCCTCGGCCCATTCGCTTGTGTTGAAGAACATCGAGGACCACCGTGTATTGGCGCAGTGGCCCCGGACAGGGTCGGCGTTTCCCTCGGGAATAAGTCCGCTGAGTGGTGAAATATCGAACCCAGCCCGCACCGGCATTCGCTCGCGCTCCTGGGGGGGGAGAAAGGCGAGAAAACGCTGGAAGGCGAAAAAGGAATTTTTTATTTTGTCGCATAGCGCATCAGCGCCGCCGGCCAGTTCAACCAGTTGCGGGATAAGGGGGACGTAGCGGTTGAATTCCATCCCTTCGCCCTCATGGTTGGCGATGCTGTCCACGCCAACAGTTCCGATGGTCTGATGGGTGAATTCAACGGGGAATAGCCGGGCGTAAAGTGATTCAAGAACGGGCCCGCCCCGCCCCAGCCGGATATGAACGCGGACACTGTACAGGCCAAAATCGATCCAGTCGCAGATCAACGGATGATAGGCTTGGCCAAAGAGTTGCTGGTAATTTTCGATGGCGTGCGCCAGGCGTTCTCGAGCCTGGGCTTTCGGTTCAATGGAACTCCTTAGGTTTTCCTCAAGAATTGGACGGGAAATCTTCATGAGATTCGCGATTTTTCCCTGCATTAGATCGCCGTTGTGCAGGTAGGCCCTCGTGGTGGCGGGGCTCTCAGAATAGCGACCGGCCAACCAGGCCAGTGCACGGACATGGTCTCGATTGCCGGGGTCGAGCGAAAGCGGCATCGGGTTCAGGCGCTCGGATACAATTCCTAGCCGACTGAGATCTGGAAGCGAGTAGCCCTTGGGGTGGACATCGATGCGAAAGCACCCAATGCCGCCGCCGCCTTGTTGGGGTTTTACAAAAAAAGTAGTGTTGCCCCATTTCTCTCTCAACTGGGCCGCCGTATCGAGAATTGCATCGGCCGTCGCCACAGCAACTCGACCGTCAACGGAGATAGCTCGATATCGAGCTGTCAATCGTCGTGGCTCGGTTTTTTCCGTGTGCTCGATGCCGTTTTCATGCCCTTCGCCGCCAAGAAAATCATATGTTCTCTCCTTGTTGGAGAGTGGTCCGCCGGGAGCGGTGAGCGGACCCGGCACCACGATCGCGCCCATGCCCACAAGCACCTCCGAGAGGCGGGCATCGTAGAGGCTGCGTTGGGCAGTTTGGCTGAGAACCAGCGTTTCGCGGGGGGCTCTCGTCACCCGCGCCATCAGAGCGTCGCGCCTGTTGATGACGTGGATGGGGATGGAGAGTCCCTGGCCCTCTAGGTGGGCGCTGATGATTCGCGCCGTTTCAGCGGAGAGTGGAAGGCGATTCGGAGATCCGTCCAGCAATAGGATCTCCCGGGGAAGAGGTCCGGCATGCTCATCTAACTTGAGTCCCATATCGGAAAAATTTCTGGATGCCCGGGCCCAGTCGTTAAGGCGCCCGATCAACTCCTCCGTGAGATTTCCTGTCGTAGAATCGAACTCCCGGCTGACCCTGAACAGATCCCATATTCCGTCGCTGGCATCTTGGGTAAGTCGATACAGGGAATCGTCCCTCTTCAGGGGGATTCCCGTGCCAGGCGATGCCGTGGCTGATGAAATAGGGGTGTTCATTCAATTCCCCTTCGAAGAGCCATAATGTGGCGGATGACCCAATCGGCCATCGCACCGCCCGGGGTGTCGCCCCCGTAAGTGGACATCCGGCTTTTCTCTTTATAGCTAACAGCGGAAAGACCTATTTCCCTCTCCACTTCTTCCTTTGTGGCGCGATTATCCGCAACGGGACCTGAAATGAGGATTTCCTCCTCGCCCAGCTCGATATGGCTTCGAATCCATTGCGCCGTCAGGGTAGAGCTTACGCTATCGCATGCGCAAATGACGAGACCGCAACGCTTGAGCCAGGCCTTTAGCCATGGGTCCGTCGTGACATGGATGCTTCCCTCGTCGTTGGGAGCGTCGGCCACTTCCGCGAGGACGATTTCTCCGTTCGCTTCGGCATGGCGAAGAAGGCGTCTGGCTCGGCGGCGAACTTCGTCCCGGTCTATTTCGTAGGTGGTCGCCAGGCCGACATCGACGAAATCCCAGGCCAAGCGATCAATGTCGAAATAGCCCAGCGGGTGGCCATAATACACCCTCATGAGATCTCGCATCCTTCCTGTGCCGGTTAGCTTTACGAACGTCACCCGGATACCAGAAGAGCGAAGAGATAGCGCGAGGGCGGCGGCGCAAGTTGTTTTGCCAACATCCATATCCGATCCGGTGATGAGGACGAGAGGTGTGCTCGGCGGCGAATCGTCCTCATCTGTGGATGAGGTGCCCGAAATCGAGGCAAGATCGGACATGAGCGTGAGCGAATCGCCGTGTTTGATTCCGCCTAACACCTTGAGCTTTACCGTGGGTGAGTCTTGTGAAGCTGAATATCCAATCACCCCTCCCGTATTGAGCAAATCGACTATGTCGCCGACAGGTACGGGTTGTCTGGGGGCATGGCCATTGATGCTGTGGTTGGCGAACCGGCCGCCAGTCGCCCCGACGAAGATGTCTCCTTCGCTTAGAGCGATTTCTCGTGTTTGCCAGGCTTCTAGCGACCCCTGGATCGGCTCGATGATTTCGAGGTGTCCGACCCTGGCGTCCACGGGCGCGCTGATGACTTCGACAACGATTGGCGCCCCCGCCGAGACGGGGGCCGATGAAAGAGGGAGTTCGGTGGCGCCGCGTTCGAGGTGGTCCCCCCGCAGGAATAGACCGCGGACGGTCGAGGCGAAGTGGTCAACACCAATCACTGTGCGTCCCCCTAAAATTTAGCAGAAAGCTGCAAAGATTCAGTGAACGAACTGACCATCCGGGTGGTCATGGGAGTGACAGTTTCCACGGTGTCGTCCAGGAGCCTTCCCAATCCTTCCAGTTTGAAGAATGCGCCACGGGGTTCGACCGCTGTTCCTGTTTCCGGCGGCGAGCAGGTGACGAGGATCTCCTCGGGTCCCTCAAGGTCGGCAATTCGATCTCCGTCCCTGATGAAATTAGGGGTTTCACCCGTTAGCGTATATATTCCGGGTTTTATAGTACGTCCGATGCGGACGGGGTGCGGTTGGGTGTTTCTGAGCAAAAGCTGAAAGCCATGGAGCGATGAAGCGCCGATGCGCTCCAATTCGGGCGAGGTCTCATCTTCCTGGACTCCCACCCCGAGGAGTTCAGCCAGATGCCAGGAAATGGTTGATGGGCCCGGGTTTTCATGAAGCTCGAGTTCGGTCATCAACTGGCTTGTGCCCAGAAGCCGGGGATTGAGCTCCAGTGCGTACGGCTCGCCGTCATGGACAACAAAATCAACGCCGAAAAGGCCCTTGTAGCCCAGCCCGGCGGCCCATTCGCCGAGGTTGAGCGTGTGGGCCCGGATTTTTTCGCTGGCGGCCTCTGGAAGGCGATGGAAAGCCCCGTAATCACTCCCCGCATAATCGAAGCGGTGCATGGAAGAACCCGGAAGCCCGGTGATCATAGCCGAGGGATAGGACATTCTCGTGTGGCCCCTGAATACAATCGCGGCGGCCCCAATCGCCGGGCCGCTTAAAAATCGGCACACGATGATCGGGGTGTCCTCGCCTGATTTTTTAATCAATCTTTTTTGGAGTGAGGTGAGTTCAGCCGGTGTCTCGATGAGATGGGTTTGATTGCCCGATGAGCCGATTTGCTCGTTGACGATAATCTGGGGGCCCCATTTTTGAAACAATTCAGCCGAAAGATCGCCGATCTGAATTGTTTCGCCGGGCGCCACGGGGATGCCGCGATTTTCTGCCTCTTGGCGAAAAGCAACTTTGTCGTCGAGACGGGTTTTGAGCGCCAGTGGATTCGCGAGAATCGAAATTCGACCGGAGGATTCGCTTGCCAATTGCTCGAGAAATTCCGTCGAGCGGTAAGGAACGATGATGCGGGGAACGTCGCTTGAGGTGAGATAGGCCTTGATTTCCGTTCCCCATTTGCATTTATAGGCTTCGACGATGGAGGTGTGGGTCCAGACGATTCGCTTTCCGGAATCTCGCTCAACGGCGAAATACTTGAGACGGGTGTTCCACTTGGACCCGTCCATCCCCCAATCGCATGCCACGATGAAACTCAAAGGGAGAGACGCTTCGACGGCTATGGAGTCGGCCGCCCGGAGTCCCTGGAATCCGAATTCCGTAGATGGCGGGGCGGCGGCAATCAGCCGGTCGCGAAATTCAGACATTGATGTGGATATCAAAGACACCCTCAAAGAAAAGTGAAAAAACCAGAAACAGCGTATGTTCCGCCGGAGCGGATTCTAGATCCTCGCTCAGGGACACACAAGACATTTTCTCTATGTTAGGATACTCAATCCCACATAATGCGGCGGAACAGAACAAAAAGAGGCAGGAATCTTTGTAACTATATGAGATAATTGGCCAAGATTGCCTGAGCGAGAGGATATCAGATGCACGGAGATGGTGTCAGCCAAAAGAGGACCTTTGGCCCAACTTCGACAGATGCATCATGATTGATTTCCCGGGAGCGAAGATCAGCTCCGACACGGGCTTTCTTCTCCTGCGTGAGATGGATGAGCGCTTCGACATCATCGGCCCCATGAGTGTTTGTCTCAAAGTCCCAAGGTCACCCCACTACCATGCAGTTTTCGGCTATGGCTGAAGAGGGCAGCAAACTGCGTTGATTTTGGAAGAGAGGGGAGCATTGCGGCCCGAAATGGAGGAAACCGCGTATGCACCGTGATCTTGGATTGATGGGGTACCCATGAGGGTATCTTTTTCAGGCTTTGTGGACTTCTCGGTGGGTAGCACCGCCGAGGAAATAAAATAAAATCGGATTTTGCTAAACAGAGAGTTCTGCCTCGTAATTCCGGTGAACACATCGAAAACCTTTAATCACTGAAACCGAAAATCCGTAGAGAAAACCCCCCATGGAATACCGCACGCTGGGAAAGACCGGCCTTCGGGTCTCGGAGATTGGCTTCGGGACTGGGGGTATCAGCGAGTTGATGGTGACGGATGACCATGCGGGGCAATTGCGGGTTGTGAGAGAAGCCGTCCGTGCGGGCGTCACCTATTTCGACACGGCGGCTGGCTACGGGGCCGGAAAATCAGAGTCTAACCTGGGCCGCGCCTTGAAGACGGCGGGCGGGGAGGCTGTGGTCGCCACCAAGATTCGCCTGGGGCCGGACGATCTTAAAAACCCGCGAGGGGCCGCCGTGGCATCGGTCGAGCGGAGCCTGGGGCGGCTCGGGCGCGACTCGGTGGATGTGATTCAGATTCATAACTACATCGCCCCGCGCCGTGAATGGCCCGTAGGGATCGCCACACTCGATGTTGAAGATGTGCTCGGCCCGAACGGCGTTATTGAGGGCTTCCGGGAGCTAAGGGACCGGGGGAAGGTTAATTTTTTCGGCTTCACCGGTATCGGTGATCCCGCCTCTCTCATTTCGCTGGCGGAATGCGGCGAGTTCCACACTGCGCAGGCCTACTTCAACCTGCTCAACCCGAGCGCCGGGCATTCGGTACCCGATGGTTTTGCCGCGGTGGACTACCGGCTGCTCATTGATCGTGCGGCGGCGGCTGGCCTTGGTGTGCTGGTTATACGCGTTCTTGCGCTCGGAGCGCTCACCGCCGATCCGGGGCTACTCGGGTTTCTTGAAAACACGCCGCCCCTTCTCTCGGTGGGCTCGGAATTCGACAGGGACGCCCGGCGGGCCGGGAAGCTGGCCTGGCTCGTCGATGAAGACATTACGCTGGCCCAGGCGCCTATCCGCTTCGCGCTGATGAAAGAGGGTGTATCGTCTGTACTGGTTGGCTTTTCAAATGCCGACCAGCTTGAAGAATCCGTCACCTGTTCCAAAGTCGATGGCCTTGAGCCTGAAATAATGGAAAGGCTCCGCGCGATCTGGGAAAAAGATTTTTCCTGAGGCCACTCCGGACTATCGGCCCTACATCACATACTGTTGATGGAAAAATTCTCTTCTCGTGAGAGTTCCCCATGCCCGCCAGTCCTTCCACTTCCTTTCGCGTTTATCTTCTCGGGGTTCTTACTTCCATTTTTCTCATCGCGCCAATCGCCGTCGTGGCCCCGGCAGGGGCCGGAGCCAAAACCACTGACAAGGCCGGGGCCGGACAAAAGAGGGATCCCGCCCTGCGCTATTTCAAGGGTGCGCACCTGAAGGCGGCGGATCTCAGCGGGGCTGATTTAGCGGGCACAGATTTTCGGGGGGCCAATCTTTTCTGGGCGAATTTGCGGTACGCGAATCTTGAAAATGCCGACATGAGAGTGGCGAGGCTCCGTGGGGCAAAGCTCCAGCGAGCGGACCTCAGGGAGGCGGGATTCGGCCTTGCCGACTTTACGGGGACTGACCTCACCCGGGCGGATCTGCGTGATCCGTATATCGAGGATTCGAACTTCACCGGGGTCCGCTTCATCGGGACGAGCCTCCGGGAGGGCCGACAAGAAGGATGCCGATCTGGCCAGGGCCATCCTAAGAGAGTCTGACTTACGGGGGGGCAAAGAACCTCGACCAGACCCAGGTGGACGCCGCCTGCCCCGGCGAGGGGACGAAGCTTCCCAGGCATATCGAGCGGCTAGCGTATTATCCCGTGTGTGAGCCGTGAAATAACCGGGAGCTGAAAACTATTTTCAGATTCTATTCCGCCGGGCCACGGGGCTTCTTGGCGCGGCGGCCGGGCATGGCGGGGTCGGTGGGGCGCATGTCTTTCGCGGGTCGCTCCTCGGGTACGCCCATGGTGCGGCCCATGCGCTCGGCGAGAATGTCCTCGCGGCTGCTCATCCGCCGGGAGATCTCGGCCTCAAAACCCCTATCCCCTGGCCGGTAGAAACGCTTGCCCCTCAAGCCATCGGGTAGGCCCTCCATCTCGACCACGGCGTCGTCGAACTGGTGGGCATGCTGATAGTCCTTCCCGTAGTCAAGCTCTTTCATCAGGTTGGTCGGCGCGTTTCTCAGGTGCTTGGGCACGGATTCGGCCGGGTGCTCGTCAATGGCGCGTATGACTCGCCCGTAGGCACGGTAGACGGCGTCGCTCTTTGGCGCGGTGGCGAGGTAGACGGTGAGTTCGGCGATGGCGAGTTTGCCCTCGGGCAGGCCGATGAAGTGAAACGCCTGCTGGGCGGCCATGGCGAGCGTAAGGGCCCGGGGATCGGCGAGGCCCACGTCCTCGGTGGCAAATCGGACCAGCCGCCGGAGGATGTACATCGGGTCCTCGCCGGCCTCGAGCATCCGGCCCAGCCAGTAGAGCGCGGCGTCGGGGTCCGAGCTTCGGAGTGTTTTGTGGAGGGCGCTGATGATGTTGTAGTGCTCCTCGCCGGATTTGTCGTAGAGCAGGGTGCGCCGCTGGGCGGCCTCGGCCACCTCGGCCTCGCCGATGGCGCGGCCCGCGCTGCCAGAGATGGTGGATTCATTGAGCGCGATGGCGGCGGCAAGCTCAAGGATGTTGAGGGCCGTGCGGGCGTCACCGCTTGAAAGCGAGGCGATGCGGCGCAGGGCGTCATCCTCAATACTAAGACCGGCGGCGCCCAGCCCGCGCTCGGTGTCCCCAAGTGCGGCCTCAAGCAGCGAGAGCACCGCCGCCTCGTCCAGCGCCTCCAATACGAACACGCGTGAGCGCGAGAGCAGCGCCGCGACAATCTCAAACGAGGGGTTCTCGGTCGTCGCGCCAATGAGGATGACGGTGCCGTCTTCCACGGCAGGCAGGAGGCCGTCCTGCTGGGCCTTGTTGAAGCGGTGTATCTCGTCGATGAACAGAATCGTGCGCATTCCCCGGCGGCGCATGGCGCGGGCCTCATCGAGACTACTCCGAAGTTCTTTTACCCCGTGTAGGACGGCGGAGAGAGTGATGAAGTGCACGCCAGTGTGTGTGGCGATGATACGTGCGAGGGTGGTCTTTCCGGTGCCGGGTGGGCCCCAGAAGATGACCGAGCGCACCTCGTCCCGCTCGATGGCCCGGCGAAGGACCTTGTCCGGACCAAGAAGGTGTGCCTGACCCAGCACCTCGTCAATGGTGCGCGGGCGCATGCGTTCGGCAAGGGGGGCAGATTTATCCACGGGCTTCGGTGGGGCGGGTTGGCCACCGGGCGAGTCCGCCTTATCAGCATCCTCATCCGCTGCGCCGAAAAGATCCATTTCCACGACACACCTCCTTGCCTGATCTGGTCCGCGACTACGGGAACTACGGCAGCTACCACCACGCCTTGACGCGGCTACCGGCGCAGGTTATCAGGAAGCGTCTTTCCTCACCAATAACCCTTACGCTTATTCGGAGGCCATCAGATGGAAAAAAAGGTGATACACACCGACAAGGCCGCCTCGGGCAAGGTACCTCTCTCCCAGGCCATCGTGGCCGGCGGCTGGCTTTACTGCTCGGGACAGCTCCCCATCGACCCGGCGACCGGCGAGATCGTCCCCGGCGGAGTGGCCGAGCAGACCAGACAGGTTGTCGAGAACCTTAAATCGATCTGCGAGGAGGCGGGCACCTCGCTCGCCAACGCGGTCAAGGTTACAATCTTCATGGCTGACCTCGCCGACCTCAAAGAGATGAACGACGTGTTCGAGGAATATTTTGGGGTGGTCAATCCACCCGCCCGGACTACTTTTCAGGCGGGGGGGGTCATCGCAGGCGCGAAGCTGGAAATCGAACTCACCGCCTTCATTCCTCAATAGGGGGCCTGAAACATGACAAAAACCAAGGTGGGCATCTTGATGGGAAGCGCCTCGGATCTTACTGCGATGGAGGCGGCAGCCGATACCCTCGAGGGGCTTGGCGTGGGATGCGAGATGCGGGTGCTCTCGGCCCACAGGACGCCCGAGGAGGTTCACGAATACGTGAGTGCGGCTCCCGGGCGGGGGATTCGCGTCCTCATCGCCGGGGCGGGCATGTCCGCCCACCTCGCCGGAGTAGTTGGCGCGGCCACGGATCTCCCGGTCATCGGGGTACCGATGGACGCCTCCTCGCTGGGCGGGCTCGACGCCCTTCTCTCGACGGTGCAGATGCCGCCCGGCATTCCGGTGGCCACGATGGGCATCGGCAAGGCCGGGGCGCGGAACGCCGGTCTCTTCGCGGCAAGAATCCTCGCGCTTGAGGACGAGGCCCTTGCCAAACGCTACCACAAGTTCACCGAGAGCCAGCGCGACAAAGTGCTCAAGGCAGACGCAGATCTCCAGAAAAAACGCTCCCATAAATCCACAAAAAACAGCCCCCGGAAGTAGCCCAGGTGGAGGAGATCATCCCTATCGAAACCGATGCGCCGGACAATGCCGCCGTGCGTCGCGCCGCCGAGGTATTGCGGGAAGGAAACGTCATCGCGCTTCCCACCGATACGATTTGGGGCCTCTGCTCCAAGGCGGGAGATTCCGCCGGGATTGAAAAACTCTACGAAGCCAAGGGCCGGCGGGATGAAAAAGGTGCACCGGTGCTCATCGGGCAGCTGGATCAGCTCGCCCTCCTGACTAAACCGCTTCACGAGAAAATATGGGAGAAACTCTATATCCTATGGCCGGGGCCGCTGACACTCATCTTCGAGGCGGGAGAGGAGACCCCACCCCTGCTGGCCGAGGGCGGCGGAATTGCTGTTCGCTATCCCGGGCAACCGCTGTGCCAGACCCTAGCCCGCGCGGCGGGGCCCTTCGCGGCGACAAGCGCCAATCCGCCCGGCGAGGCGCCCTTCGCGAGCGCCGCCGAAATCGCGGCACGCTTCGGCGATAAAATCAGTCTAATTCTCGACGGCGGTTCAATCGAAGGCGGCGCACCCTCGACGGTCGTGGATCTGCGGGGCACCTCGCCCAAGCTGATTCGGGAGGGCGCTTTTGATTTCGACAAGGTTATTCGGGCCTGGGAAGATGACTAAGCGCAACCGGCTTATTCCGGGTCGGGCAATTCGATGACCACCACCCCTTCGCCCTCGATGACGCACTGGCACGACAGGCGGTACTCGTCCGGTTCCCACCCATAGGCATCCAGAGTATCGCGCTCGTCCTTATTCTGCTCTGATAGATTTTCCTCGCCAGATAGGACCATTACCTTACAGGTCGAGCAGGCGCAGTTTCCGCCACAGTCGTTCGGATGCTCGATATCGTTATCTAGATTCGCTTCGAGTATGGTGATTCCAACGTCGGCCTTATGCACCACATCCATATTTTTGATCTGAATCGTTGGCAAGTTCCATGCTCCTCCCAGGGTCACCCGGTGGGTGCCTGAATCAAAAAAACCGCGCCGCAAAAGGGCGCTCAACTCGACATAACTCTCTACAGGGGCAATAAAGGAAAAAAAGGAATTCGCCAACGGCGGAAGTGAAATATCTAGTAGTCGTCATCGTCCTGGGCGCTGATCGCCCTGGCAGCTTCCTGGCGCTGGCGTTTAAAGCTGTAGGCGACAATTTCTTCGCGGTCATCTTCGTTGATAACCTCGAACGAAATTGCCGTCTCCGTTGCCCTCTTGCCCGAAGAGAGGCGAATCGGGCTGGCCTTCACGATTTTTCCAACCGCCACGACGATCACGGGATGGAGCGGCGGAAGTGTTAACGTCAGCTTCGCCAGAACGCCGCGCTTGACCTGCTGGGCAGTGATCATCCTCATTCCGCCAGAAGAAAGATCCACGCACATCGCCTTGTTCGCCTTTTTATCATCTGTAGATTCGCTGCCCATCGCCTTGAGCACGTCATCAAGCTTATCTTCGAGCGATTTAATGGCGCGCATGGTCTGCTGGTACATCATGATCTGCGCCTGGGGAACACCCATCGCCAGAAACGCATCGCCCCCCCCGATGGCGCCCGCCGGGCCGTCAACCCGCTCGGCGGTGCGGGCCTCAAGATATATCGGCCTGAGAATCTCGACATCCTTGGCAGTAATGAGTTCGTACTCGATAGGAAACCTTTCAGCTGTTCGGGCCGCGTTTCGTGGTTTTCCGCCGTCAGATCCTATCGAATCAAGATTTTCATTAGCCATTTCAATTTCCCGAATAGTTAATGACCAGCCGGCCTACGATTACGCATCAATTCCCGTTGCCGCTTGTACACGAACGAGTTTACCTCCTCGAGGTCCCTTTCGTGAATGGCGGTAAATTCACAAGCCATTTCATAGACAGCACTGTCCCCAGGTGGCAACATACGTACAATACGGCATAAAGCGTTAAATTTCAATGGGGATGTAATTTTCGTATCAACCTCTACGCTCAGGCAGCACCCAAGGCTGTGCACATGATGCACGGCCATAAGCAATCCGGCTCCGGAAAAATCGCGGGCATACCCCACCTCTCCGGTTACTCCCCTGATTCGAGGCTCCTCGGACGGGCTTTCAACGCCAAGGAGATAATCTAGTTTTTTCTCGATGCTTTCGAGCCTCTCCAAAATCTCGCCGGCTTCAGCCTTGGGAGATACTTGAAATCCTTCCGGCGCCTCATCCAATCCCCGACGATCACTCGTCGAAGAAGCCATATAAACGGGATACAGTTGTTCGTATTCCTGCTCCGAAATCACCGTAAAACGAACGGGAAATGACACAGACACACGGGGAAACGAACGATCAGGGGCAACCTTCTGGACAAAATCATATGTATCCTCGAAACCTCCAGGAACAATCGTTCCGGGCGCACCGCGTTCAGGATCGGAAAAGTTCATACGGGCTTTTAAATTCAACTTTCTTTCCCTTCCCTAGAGATAATAATTTCCACTCTCCGGTTCTTGGCCCTGTTCGCTTTCGTCTGTGCATACAATGGGCGGAACTGGGCATAGCCCACCGCCGAAAATCTTCCGGGGTCAACACCCACCTCCTGCACCATCACCCGGACGACCGCCGCCGCCCGAGCGGCGGAAAGCTCCCAGTTCGAGGGATAGACCCTGCTCTTGCTCCTGGTGTTGTCGGTATGGCCTTCGACGATGATTTTGTACGGCAGCTTTTTCAACATCAGACCCACTTCGAGAATCATCGGTTTGATGCCCTTCGACACCGTCGCCTTGCCCGCCTTGAAAAGGGCGCCCCCCACAATGTTCAGAACGATACCCTTCTCGTTAACCTTGACCTCGACGACATCCTGCAAGTTGCCTTCGTTGATGATCTCTTTGACCTCGCTACCCAGATTCTCGAATGAAGCTGCGGACTCTTTTTCGGCGACCATCATCTTTTCAGTCGATACGGGCGCGGCCCCAAGGGCTTCGGCGATGGACTTCATCGCCTGATCGTATTTTCCGGGGTCGGGGTCCGATAAGCTGATAAGAAGCACGAAAAACGTCAGCAGAAGAGCCATCATGTCCCCAAAGGTCATGAGCCATTCTGCTGGCGGATCCTCTTTCTTGGGGGGGGGCTTATCGGCCATAGCTTATCCGCCTTCCGCAGCGCCCTTATCGCGCTTGAGCATACGATCGAAGTGCTGTATTCGCTGCTCGGGCTCAAGGTACGCGTTGAGCTTTTGCTCTATCATGCGTGGGTTTTGGCCCTCCTGAATCATCAAGATGCCTTCAATGACAATCCGGATCTGCTGGACTTCCTTCGCGGAGCTGTTCTCTAACTTGTCCGCCATGGGAAGGAAAAGTAGATTAGAAAAAAGAGCACCATAGAAAGTCGTTATGAGGGCGGTCGCCATGCCGGGGCCGAGATTTTCCGGTCCGCCCGCAAGCGATTTCAGCATCGAAATCAGGCCGATCAGCGTTCCGATCAGCCCGAAGGCCGGAGAGTATCGGCCCATGGACTTGAAAATTCTTGCACCCTCATCATGACGCGAAAGGAGGCCGTCGAGTTCAGTTTCGAGAACAGCGCGCACGATTTCGGGCGGCTGCCCGTCGATGACGAGCTGAAGCCCCATGCTCATCATGCGATTTTTGACGTTCGTTGCGTCGCCCTGAAGGCTGAGGAGCGAATCTTTTCTCGCCTTGTGCGCCAGCCTGACCACCACCGCAATGTAGGCGCCGGCATCGGCATCCTTGGCGAAAACGTTCTTCAGAATTTTGAACAAGCCAACGACGCGCTGAAGAGGAAATGAGATGAGGATAGCGGCAAGGGTGCCCCCGCCAACGATCATGAGCGAAGGTGGGTCGTAAAAAATGGAGACGCCGCCTTGGGACAGGATCGAATAGAGAAGCAGACCCGCACCCACAACAATTCCGATAATAGATGACACAGCTACCAGTTCTCCCTGTCATAAAAACAAAAAACAAATTTCAGATTATACGCTCAACTCTCTTCCCATCTCAGGCAGAGAAAGAGCCGGGTCGGCTCGAACCCGAGAACAACTCTATTATGAAGGGAAAATCAGTAATGCTCAATGCCTGAATTCTCTGATTTCATAGGGTTTATACTCACACACCACGAAAAGGGGCATTGTGGGGTCAGATGAGCCCGCCGCCCCAGAAAAATTCACGGGAGCACCTCTATTTCTCCCCGTAATAATCGACAAAATTCCGCTCGTTCTCGTACAAACGCACACGGTAGAGAAGACCGCCCGAGATATGGGCCTCAAGGCGCTCCCATATCGAAATGGCAATATTTTCTGCTGTCGGAATGCGGTTTTTCATGAATTCAGCTGCGTCCTCGTTTAAATTTTTATGATCAATCTCGTCAATGATTTCGCGGCGCACGGCCAATTTAAGATCCGCGAGGTTATAGGTCATCCCCGTATCCGGATCCACGGGGCCGCGAAGGGTCACTCCGAGCACATAGTTGTGCCCGTGGTAGTGAGGATTGGCACAAAGGCCATAAAGAGCTTGGTTCTTCTCGTCCGAGAATTCGGGGTTGAACAAACGGTGCGCCGCGCTAAATTCCTCGCGGCGGGTAATCTCCATCATCCCCATGTCCCTTCCTCGCCGCTCAAGAGGCGATTATCGAAAACATCACGCCCGGGAAGAATACACGAAGTCTTACTGAAACGCTTCGCAGGAGCGCCCAAAACAGAATTCCCCCATGCGTAAAGACAAACAAGGCGCAATTCGTAACGACAAACGAGGCACTCTCACCCTCAGGGGGATTGGAAACTACCCACCCGTCTCCGGTATAATGAGAATATACGTTTTTCGGATTTCTCGTAATTGGAAATTTATATGAAAAGCCACAGGATGCGCCTCAAGGATGAGCTTGAGTGGACCGCCGCCGCCCGCCACCGCGAGTTGTATCAGCAAAGCCTGCTCTCGGCGGAAGAGGCCGGAGAACTCAACCTCCACCTGAGGCAGGTGCTGCGCGAGAAAATCGAGCCTGGAGGCGCGGTGCTTCCCCATTTTCACGACACCGCCGAGATCATCCACTTCCTCATCGGTGAGGTGAAAACCCTCCTCGGCGAGGAGCGAAATATTTCCGGCCCCGGCGACACGCTCATCGTCCCTGCAGGGACGGTCCACGGCATCTCGAACACTGGGGTGGCGCCGAGCGAGCAGATAAGTTTTTTCATTCCCGAGAAGGACAAGGAAGACTTCGGGCACACCGAACTCGTGCCCGGCACCGAAATTTGACCCGAATCATTTTCGCAACCCACTAGCCGCAACTCACTAGCCGCAACTCACTAGCCGCAACTCACTACAAGGAGCCTGTACATGGCAAGCCGCATAAAAACGATGCCCGCCCCCGCCAAGACCACCGGAATGGTCAAAATCACGAAAGGTATTTATGCCTACATTGGCGGAAACGGCACCACTGACTTCGGCCTCGTTCTCACGAACGACAAACCCGTCGTCATCGACAACGACATCCGCGTGAGAAAACAATTTCTTGCGGGCATGAAAAAAGTAACGAAAAAAGACGCCGGGCTGCTCCTCAACACCCATCACAATTTCGACCACACCTCTGACAACGGCTACTACATAGGCAAGGGCGCCGTTTCGTTCGGGGTCGATCTCGTCCGCGAGGAGATGGAGCGCGAGTACGCCTCAGGCAACTGGGTCAAGCAGATGGCCGGGCGCCAGCCGAGCGTTGATCGTTTCATCGGCAAGCTCGGCATCACGCCGCCGACAGTCACGTTCGAGGAGCAGATCGACATCCGCTACGGCGGTCGGTTGTTCCAGATGATTTATATCGATCACTGCCACACGAAGGGCGACACCGTGGTTTGGATGCCCGAGGAAGGCGTGCTCTTCACGGGCGACCTGATCACCTACCGCACCCACCCAGTGAACCGCCTCGGGAACTTCAACAACTGGCTTCCAGCGCTTGAGGTCCTCAAAAAATTCCCGGCAAAATACATCGTTCCCGGCCATGGCCCCCTGCCTCCCAAGGGCAGCAAAGTCATCCACGAAAACAAAACCTATCTCGCGCGCCTGAAAATCCGGACCGAGGCAGCGCTCAAAAAACACAAATCCCCGGCCAAGGCGGCGACCTCTGTCGAGATGCCCGAGTACACAAAATGGTTCCGTGCCCCGAACGTCGCCGACAATGCGCTAAAAATGGCCAATGATCTAAGGAGCAAGCGCTAACACGCTCAAGGGGAGACACGCCATGCCGAAAACGTCAGCTTTCCCGGTCAAACCGCCAGGTTTCCCCGGGTGTATACATCTATGTCGAAGGCGAGGGGTTGACGAATTTCGGGCTCGTCCTCACCGATGACAAGCCTGTCGTTATCGACGGCGACATGCGGGTACGCACACACTTTTCAAAAAATATGCGGGGGCCACGCGGAAAAACGCAGGCCTCGTTCTCAACACCCATCATTCGACCATACCTCGGATAACGGCTATCACGCCCGCCGGGGCGCAGGCGCGGTCGCCGTCGATCTCACTCGTCAGGAGATGGAGCGGGAATTAAAGGAGGGGAATTGGGCCGCCGCGCTGGACAAGAGCGAGTTTCATCTCGGCCATCTTTCGCCAGGCCTCGCATTCGACCCTCCGATGGCCACCTTCGAGGATCGGCTGGAAATCCGCTACGGCGGGCGATTAATTCAGATCATCCGGGTCGGCCACTGCCACGCCCGGGGCGATTCGGTGGTTTGGATGCCCGAGGAGAAAATTCTCTTCGCGGGTGACCTCATCGCCAACTGCTCCCACACCGCCACCGGGGCCCAGAAATCGAGGATGAGAACATCACCTACTTCAAAAACCTACGCCGATGCACGACCGCCGCCCTCAAAAAAGAAAGCTCACCAAAAAAGGCCGCCGCCCAAGTGCAAATGCCCGAGTGCCGGGGCTGGACCCAGCCCCACAACCTCGCCGCTAACGCCCTTAATATGGCCCGGCATCTGAAAAAACAGGTTAGTGGAAAAACTGGTCCAGGTAGCTAATTCATTGGCTCAGGCAAGGGCTCGTCCGGAAAGTCCTCGGGGCAAAGGGCCCCTCTGGCGCGACGGCCAATAAGTTGACCCGAGGGAAGGGCAAAGCGGCTCTCTAGCTCGGTGGACGTCGACCAGGGCTCATCATTCCGAAAGCCCCCGACACGAATTTCTCCCGCGATAATGAGGATGTCCCCCTCGACCCGGGGCGTCTCACGCACCACGCCGCAATGCTCATCCGAAAAATGAATCTCGCCGCTTTGAGCCTCAAGGGCGAACACCGCTCCGCCCCGCCGCCAGTCCACGGTAGTGAACTCCCCGCCCCCCTCGCTTCGGCTCATGTTGGCGACACTGGTGCCGACGATGCAGAGATCGCCCCATATCAGGGGAGCCGCCACGGCCCAACCCGCCGGGCTATTCAGCCGCCAGCAAAAATTACCACTCACGCGGTCGATGGCGAAAAACCGCCCGCGCTCATTATCGTTGACAGCACCAAAAATAGCGGCATCGTCCGCGGCCCATAACGGGGTGAGCACACCCAACCTGGTCATCATCTCCTCGGGGGATATCGTCACGTTGCCTCCCGGCTATTCCCTGAACGAATTGAAAACTAGTCACTTGCGGCGCACAACCTAAGCTGGGATGATTCTTTCGGCGCTTCGGCAAAGCCGGCCCGGAGGCGGGCAATGTGCGCCCCAAAGAGCAAAATGGAGAGCGCATTGAATAGTTTTCTTTTGAAAATCAGGGTTCCCCGTAATATCGGGGAGTTGAAAAACGCCCTCATGGGCACCCATGGTGCGCTTCGCCTCCCCATTCTAGCACTCGTTCGCTTTCAGGCCGACCATGCCTCTATTCGCGCCGCCGCGCTGACCTACACCACGCTGCTCTCGATCGTGCCCATTCTCGCCTTTAGTTTCGCCATCCTGCGCGGCCTGGGCTTCGATAAGGGAATCTACGAATTCATCCTCGAGCAGCTCGGCCCCGTCTTCAACATGGAAGTGCGCGAAAAACTCTTCACCTTCATCGGCAAAGTAAACTTCAAAACCATGGGTGCGACCGGCCTCGGGGCATCTCTCGCATATATATTTACCGGCACGGCGGTCCATCTTGTTCCCCATGCGACGGACCAGGGCTGCGGGCGCGAATCTTAATGATGCGCGCTCATTCGAGGGCC
>Ga0114999_10003001_pt1 | contig 21593 bp, 21 predicted proteins | sample ArcticOcean_MG_C_3_FD_89820 | JGI IMG/M metagenome (GOLD analysis project Ga0114999, IMG submission 89820) | Marine microbial communities from western Arctic Ocean - ArcticOcean_MG_CB8_126 | ecosystem: Environmental > Aquatic > Marine > Oceanic | place: Arctic Ocean: Canada Basin | collected...
AGAGCCATCCCGGATAATCTGTTGTGCGCTTTCTCGTGCTGCTTCCATTGTTGAATTATTGTTCTTAACAACGGACTCCACGGCTGCTGGCTGTGCTGGAGAATCGTCACCGCTGCCAACGACTGGAATCAGTTTTTGATTCTCAGCAAGGTCATCAGTCTTTGAGTCGGCGCCACCAACAACCTCTGCAACTACTGGTGCCACGTTGGTTTTTTTCTTGTTAAGAGTGTTGAATACCTCGTTTAAAAATACTTGCATTGCCAGACTAATATCAAAAATAACCTTGAATCCCAATGTTTCTAGTATTGCTGCTTCTGTGCTTGCGTCGTCTCTGTAATGAGTATAATATTTCAGATGATTATATATTCCCTCAAGCAAAACTGTTAATTTGTCATTAAATTCATTGAGCGATTCATTTTCTTTCGTCTCGCCCTCTTCGTGGACATAGAGGTTTTTATCTGAAAAAATAGATTTGTTCAATAATGCCTCGCTGATTTTTTCCTTTGTGGAATTACTAGCCTTACCATCAAAAATATCCCAGGTGTATGATTTATCCTTATCGGCAACGAGTAAAGAACGACAAAATATTTTTAAATCTTCTAATTCAGCTTTAGAGGGAACTGCCACCTCCTTTATAATGTTGTTATAGACATCGACACTATCCGCAATTTTATGCCAAGCAAATTCTGTTTGTTGGTTGGACATATAAGTAGTTACTGCCATGTCAGTTACATTTTTCTTAGATGGCACATAGTGTTTGTATAATTTATTCAAAAAAGTATTAAAAGCATATTGGCTGCCAATTTTCCCGCCAATTGAGGGACATGGTCCCGATTTCTTGGTGCCCTCTCCGTCCTTGAAGTGTTCTCTCCTTGATTCCGTTATTCTATTCTGTTCACTTTTATTTACGTCATCCTCAAGTGCCTCCAAGGCTTTTAGGTCGCCTTCACGTCCATCAGCACTACCACCAACACGCAGATCTTTCCCAGGATCTATGTCCTTTTTCAGGTCTGCATAACCAATATTGGCGGGTTTCTTGGTGGTGGATTTAGAGATCGCTAGCTTTTTCCCATCGGCTTTGTACTTTTTCAGGTTTTCTTCTTCACGCCGTTTGTTATCTTTTTCCGCAGTTTCTCGCATTGACAGACGCAATGTTTCTGCATTTTTTTTTTTCTGCTCGACCCCTAAAGCAGCGACAGCGGCAGCATCGGCAGCAGCGGTGGCGGTTTCCGCAGCGACAATATCATCCACGTTGTCAGGAGGTATAACAGCGGCGGCTTCCGCAGCGGCAGTGGCAGCGGCAGTGGCAGCGGTTTCCGCCGCCGCCGCCGTTAACCGCTGGTCTTTCTCTTCGGCGGAGCTTCCAGGCCCTGCGGATGTGGGGGATGTGCGGGATGTGGGGGGTGAGTTGGAATTCAACGTCGTCATTTGTAATTCTCCAGCTCGGACGACACCGACAGAATCAGTATCAACAGATTCAACCTCATCCTCAGCGACAGAATCAGAATCAGCAGTCAGGGGTTTAACATCCTTCAATTCCACGCCCGTCTCATCAGCGGGCACAATAGCAGGTGGAACAACAGTCCTATCAGGCTCAGCATCCTCCACCACTTCCCCAGGTTTAATCAACAATTTACAATAAATGGGAGTACAATTTATAAAAATTTTCTTACATGCACATAAATAAGTATAATCTAACATACGCTGTTCCATTAATTTCTGTTGCATTTGCAAGAGCTCATAAATTTGATGATAAATATAGGACCCATCCTTAGTTTGCATCATTAAAGCCAATGCAAATTTAATATGTTCTATGGGTTTTTTATAAGAAGGCTGAAGTGCAGAGCTTGTGTCCAAACCAGCAGAACTATCGACTGTTCTTCTCAAATACTTTATTAATAATTTTTGTGGAGTTGTAAAAAGTAGTTCTTTACATATTTCCATATGAACCATCTTCCATGCATCAAGGAGACCACGATATGTTTTTCCAGTCGCCTGCATAGTTCGCGCAAGTGCTTTACCAGACGAAGAAGTCGCCTGGTCAACATCGCCATCGCCCATGCCGTCTATTTTCCATAAAATACGTTGTTTAACCAAAAAAGCGGTAGATTTATATAACCCAGTTCTATTTCCCAAATCATAACATATTACATCGGTACTCTTGTCATCAGAGCCACCTCGCTGTTTAACATGTTTTAGGCTTTTAATTCGTAAATTATAAGGTCTTTTCCTAAAGGATTGTCCATGTCTTTTATAATATTTACGCTTATGGCGGCGTTTTTGGCTTTGTTTTTTTGATCTTAATAACTTTTTAATTCTACCTTTAGAAATTCTCATATATATATATATTTTTAATTATTATATTTAAAATTTAATTTATTGTATTAATATAATAATGAGTGATATATGCACAAGTGCTAGTGCTCCAATTAATATACCGACAACGACGGCTGCTGAAACGCATAAAATATGTGATTTAAAATGTCAATATGTCTGTAATTATAAGATAACCAGTTCTATAATAACAAACAAAGGGACCTCCATCAAATTAACATATGATAATTTGAATTCGCCGCCGGTTACATATAATGGTGTGAAGTTTAATGTTGATGAAATACGTATATACAGTCCATCAATACACACATGGAATAAAGAGACTACTGATGCGGAAATGATTATAGTACATAAACCAACAGATGGAACTTCCACGGACGACCTTTCTGTTTCCATTCCAATCAAGGCTTCCTCGTCCACAACACCTTCATCATTAAGTGCAATTATAAGTCAAATAAACAGCACAAGTCAGCAAGCGGGTTCTACAACCCAGTTATCTTCCTTAAATTTAAATGATTTTGTGCCGATTGGGGTTCCGTTTTATTCATATAATGGAAGTTTAATTTTTGATAGTTGTAATGGTGATGATAACAGTTATGTTATATTTGACCCAAACATAACATCGGGTTATAAAACAATCAGTTCTGGCGACTTAACAACGCTGCAGGGCATAATTAGTGATAGCAATATTCAGGTCAAGGCAAATAATTCTAGTATAAATAGTAAGACTACCGATATATATTATAATAAAAAGGGGGCTCAGCAAGGAACCACGGATTCCGAGATTTGGATAGATTGTAAACCGACAGGTGAATTAGGTGAAACTCTGGTGAAAGTGGAGGGTTCCACATTATTAACCGATTTTAATGATTATGTTGGTAAATATTTGGGTGATGGAAGTTTAGAAGGTATATTAGATAGTTCCGCAGTACAAACCTTTTTAGCAGCAATAGTATTTTATATAATATGGAAAATAGGAACCTTTTTAATGAATTTATTAGGAAGTGCTGCTTCAGCAATTCCTGAAAGGTCAGGACCAAAAGCAGGTCAGCAGGTAGAAGGTACTGCCGCGGATCAAATAGACGATAATGATTTAATCTGAGGGAACCAAGGTTCCTCTCTAACCCCTCCTTCATACATTTTTTAAAAAGTTTTATTTTTCTAAAATCTAAAAGGGGGAAATTCCCCCTAATTTATACCTTGATAGTCGGGTGCGGCCGCGTCATGTATGGGGTCGGCAACAGGTCTGTATTTCGCAGTATCAGACGATTCTGAATGTACAAGTGGTGCCATTCGTGCAACAACTTCTTCTTCCAGAGTCATAGGAAATTGGTTAAATTCAGTAAAATCACTTGCTTTGGTTGTTTCCGATGGAACAAATTTTACAGAGTTAATCGGGCTTTCTTGACCTTCCGCACGTTTAATAAGCGTATAAGCAGCGATAATACCTAATATTCCGACAATTGCATTGGATTGAGTAAAAATAGAAAGGGCTAAAAGAATAACTATAACCCGTCCAAAAATTCCATTTGCAAAGTTAGATATATCCTTGGGCAGTTCAATTGGTGCAAGAATATATAAAATGAGTAAAGCACCTAAAACAGGATGCGACCCTTTTTCTAATCCTAAAACATTAGTTAATTTTACCATATATATCATATTCATATATTTTATTTATTGATTAAATTGAAGAAACCAATCTAAATATATATAAGGTATTATAATATGAGTGATGATTGTGGTTCCTATTTGGGTCAAAAAGGATATACCATTTATAAGGAATCTTTAAGTATTCAAGAACAAAATTTTATTCGTGAAAGTCTAACGGTTCGCCCATATGTGCCTAAATCCTTAGGGACCACTACGCCTTTTCCAATTTACCAAGAATCCAAATCAAAATTATATGTGCCGCGCTATTTTGGACTAGAACATTATGGAATACCTGATGATACCCGTATTAGTGAAGGAAACGATATAGATGTTCAATTTAAGGGTAGTTTGAGGGAGTATCAGTTAAAAGCAGTAGATGCTTATATTAAAGCTGTAAATAAACCTAATCTGGTTGGTGGAGGTGGTCTCTTGGAATTAGGGTGTGGTCAAGGTAAAACAGTAATTGCATTGTATTTACTTAGTTTATTGAAAAAGAAAACCTTGATTATTGTTCATAAGGGATTTCTGTTAGATCAGTGGATAGAGCGCATAAATGAATTTTTGCCAACTGCTAAAATAGGGAAAATTCAAGGTCAAATTATAGATATTGAAGGTAAGGATATTGTAATTGGCATGTTGCAGTCGCTATCCATGAAAAAATATCCGCGGAATTTATTTGACGATTTTGGTCTCACCATTACAGATGAGGTCCATCATATTTCCTCCGAGGTTTTCAGTCGTTCTTTACAAACAATTGTCACAAAGTATTCACTGGGATTAAGCGCAACCATGCAACGAAAGGATGGACTTACAAAGGTATTTAAAATGTATATAGGAGAGATTGTTTATAAGGCAAAACGAGATACGACCACTGAAGTTTTGGTTAAAGCTATTAATTATAATATAGATGATGAGGAGTTTAACAGAACGGAAACAGATTATCGTGGAAATATAAAATATTCAACGATGATTGTTAAGTTATGTAAGTTCAATCGACGGAGCGAATTTATTATAAACGTAATAAAAACCGAATTAGAAAAAAATCAAAATCAACAAATGATTGTTTTAGGTCACAACAAGAATCTATTAATATATATATATCAGGCACTTGAGCATCGTAAAATAGCAACGGTTGGTTACTATTTGGGTGGTATGAAAGATGCTGCATTAAAACAAAGCGAAACCAAAAAGGTCATTATTGCGACTTATGCAATGGCAGCAGAAGGATTAGATATTAAAACCTTAACCACTGCTGTTTTTGTAACTCCTAAAACCGATATTACACAGGCATCTGGGAGAATATTAAGAGTTAAACATGCACAACCTATGATTATAGATATTATAGATGGACATACTGTTTTTGCGAAGCAGTGGGAAAAAAGGAAGAAATTTTATTTTAAAAATAATTATAAAATAATGCATACAAATAATGATTTGTATGCATCGGATAAGTGGGAACAAATTGAAAAGAAACAAAAGGTAAAAACGAAACCAAAATGCTTGCTTACGATGAGCAACCTTACTTAAATATTGTCTGGACACAAATTATATCTTGTGAAGGGTGGTGGATTTGCTAACATACTTTGTGCAGAGTCTAAAGTAGGTGGGGCACCTTGAGAGTATCCATAGGATAATGGCACATTATTTTGATACTGGTCCCAACCACCGCTTTGATTTAAGTATTTAACTTTTGGGGAACGAAATAATTTTTTACTAGATGAACGTCTTGTTGAACGTCTTGTTGAACGCTTACTTTTTTTGGTGTGTCTGCACTTACATATTACATGCTTACATTTTGAACATGCCTTCTTTTTGCGTCCGCGTCTACGGCTACGGTTACGGCTACGGTTACGTCTACGGCTACGGCTACGGTTACGTCTACGGCTGCGGCTGCGGCTGCGACCCTTCCGTGCACGTGTGTGCCGTTTCCCACCCGATTGACCTTGTGGTGGAACAGTAGGGTACGCTTCTGCTTGACTTGCGTTTAAATTTAATGGGTTATTAACTGCGTTATTTTGATAGGCGGTAACAGGAGCATATATTCCACCCGGTCCTCCTTGTCCTATAGGGGCAGCATCTGCAGCAAACCCATAACCATTTCCTCCGCGTTGCTTTTTACCACCACTTATCTCTGTTGTTCCTTGACAACCGCATACTGCTCCTTGTGTATCCGTTAGAAATGGTGTATGTGAGCCAGCTTTATTTACCTTTGCATATTCATTATTTTCATTTGTATATGCCATATATATATTATAATTATTATAATATTAGGAAATGGATTCCTTATTAGAGACAATTTCTATTGGTTTCCATTTTTGAAATCGTTGCATATAAACGCATTTAATCCTCGCTTGTTTTTCTAAATGCACGAATTTATCCAATAATATATTTTCAAACTCTTCTTCGCCATCACTTTCTTCTAATAAATCAAGATTGTTATTTTCTTTAATGTTTCTAAATATCTGATTCATAAAAACACTTGTACTAAAGTCGGGTATCGCGGCTAACCCAATTAAACCTTTCTGGCTGTATAACTCGTATGTATCGGCGGTAATTAGAGCTTTAACATCAAAAATTGCCTCCTGTTGTATTTCATCTGGTTTAATAAAATATTTACCAAGTATTGTACTTTTATTTTTTCGTATAAATTCTATACAATAAATAGGATAGGGTATGTTATTCCATTGTTTGGTGATTAGTTCAAAGGAATCGTAAATTATTGGGCACCCGAAATAGATAAAGTCGGTGGTATAGGCTGTTTGATTCAAATGTTTACTAAATATTTTGTTTATAATTGTTAATTTATTATTGTATGTATAATAATCAACGCGACGTCCTTTATAATAAAAAATATTTTCACATGTAAAGTAGGGTTGTTCGTTTACCTCAAAAAAGGTGCCATAAAATACAGTTCCATACGCTAAATCATTTGAAAAACAGGCACAATATTTCTGGGCTTTACAAATTTTATGTCGTTTATTAAGATGCAAAATATAACAGACATTCTTATCATTCTCATAGGTTAACCATGCGAAGGATTTAACGCCTTTGGGGATAATCATATATAAATCGGCAGAAACCTTCTTATGTAATATATTTTCATAAGAAAGTTCGGATGAAGGGAATCGGCTTAATATGGATGGCAAGGATTCCATGGTGGGATTAATAATATAAATAAATAATAATTCTTTAACTACGTTTGGTAAGATGAATATTGTTCAGACGATTGATTGGCTGATATATCCTCTTTTTTTTTACTTAATTCGCTTAAAAAATCACTGAGTTCATTTTTCATCTGTTTATCTTCACTGGATGACTTATTGATTGTTTCTTGTATTTCTAAATATGTGTTATGGGGTTCGTCAATTAAATCCCTGATTTTTGGAGTTGTAAGGGTATTTTTAAGATAATAAAAAATATGATGTATTAGCATTATTAAAATTAAAGAGATAAGTCCCCACATAATGGTTGAACTAATTCCAGACATTATATATATTAAATATTAGTTTAGCATAGATAAAAACGTATCTATATCCTCCTTAACACTATGAAATTCTTCTTTGGTTGAAAAATAAACATCTATAAACTCATTGTTGTCCTGTGATTTAATTAAAATCAAGTCAACAAAAGCATTTTTTCGCAGTCTATAAATATAGACATTGGTGCGCTCAATAAAATGATTAGGTGGAATTTGAAATTGTTGTGGTCCTAGTTTATAAAAACTATAATCAAGCACAAATTTTGTGTCATCTGCAATAACTGTTTCAACCTCCTTATCTATTGGATATAATTTCACAAAATTATTTTTGTGAAATTTAAATATTCCATTGCAAGAATAAATTTTTATGGCGGTGTCTTTTTTAATTAAAAATCTGTCTAGAATGCTGTAGCTTTTTGATTCGTTTAAATTTGCGTTGTAAATTTTCATAGATATTAAACATATCTAGCAAACTATTTAAACCTATTATCAGCAAATTATTTAGATGCCAGGAACCCAATTAGTAATTGTTGAAAAAACAGGGGAGTTGAGTGAAATTGTTGTTAATAAATTTAAGAATGCCGATTTATATAAAAAATGTAATTTTCGCAAGCCAGACAGCTTTAAAAAGAGAACTACATGGGAACGAACGGTCGGTGGTGTAAAATTTGTGGTTGATTTGTATTCTAGAGATTTTGGAAAGGCGAATCAGGAAAATAAATATGATTTTCCGCCACCGATTGACGCAGAATTATATTTTGGTAGTTGTGTTTTAGTTCGGAGAGCGTGCAAGGGTGACGATGACGCAGTGTCCATGACCATTTCAGAATGGACTGTATTATATGAGGCATTGTTTGGAGGTTTTGAGGATTTGTCCGCAACGGCTGTTGAAGATGCTAATGAAGTTGATGAATTAGATGGGATACCAGAGGAAGCTAAAACGGATAATGGATATTTAAAAGACGGATTTGTTGTTGAGGACGACGAAGAAATTGAATACGACACTGGATCCTCTAATAATGATGAAGAGTTGAGTGATTCCGAATTATCTGAGGAAGATTATATATATTCAGATGAAGTCTAAGTAAAACTTTTTAATCAAGGGGGAATTTCCCCCTAAAATTGAAATCAATCTAAACATATTAATTATATTTAAATATGCATATAATTAATGAACCTGCTAATTTTCGCGCTGAAATAGTAAAAAAAATAGAACTCTTGGTTAATGATACGCACGTTAGTGCAAACCTAGAAATAAGCATTTATAATTATACTATTCAAAAGGCTGCCGAGTTAGATTTGGTCAAAAAATGGTCTAACAAGTTTTTCGTGCAGTTATATTTGGACCGGTTATTTAGTGTTCAATCTAATTTAAAAAATCCATTATTTAAAGACCGATTAATATCACGGGAAATAAAATTATCGGAGTATATTCTTTTAACACATCAGACCATGCTTCCCGAAAAATGGTCTGACGCAATTAAAAAGAAAAAGGAACGAGATGAAAATAAATATAATCCAGTTTTGACAGCTTCAACAGAAGATTTTACGTGTTATAAATGTGGCTCTAACAAATGCATACATTTTCAGGCACAAACACGCAGTGCAGATGAAGCAATGACCACCTATGTCACCTGTATTAGTTGTGGTGAAAATTGGAAATGTTAATTATATTTGTCATGAATAATTTTGGGAATAAGTTGAGATTTTATTAAATCCAGCTTTTTATAACATTTATTAATGGTTACTTCGCTAATTTCACTAATTATATTTACATTTTTTTTGCTAATATTTAAATTACAAGTCTGTGCTACAAAATAAATTATGCCTGCAGCAATAGAGGGTGGTGTATTTTCGGGTATTAAATTATTTCTTTCTATTTGATGGGCAATAAAGCAACATAATTTTGTCAATTCTGAATTTATATTTAGCTTACTACAATACCTTCCAATAAAGGAGATTGGTGTTGTTTTACAAAGCTCTGTTTTTTCGTTATTTAAACATTCTGATTCCAAGCTGTTTATAATAGACATCGCATTTTTGCATCCCTTAGTGGCACTTGTATTATCTAAATGGAAAATAGTTGCGATTTCCTTGGCAGTTCTTGGGTATTTATTTATACGACACGAGATATAAATAGATGCCGAAATAATACCATCACGATTAAGTCCTCTAAACGTCTTTGCTTCCGATATTTTTTTATGATAGCGAACAGCATCATCAATTATCATTTTAGGAATACCTCCTTGTCTTGCTAAAATAGTGATTCTTTGAAATTCGTCATATTGTGACTTTTCTTTATAAGGCATCGATTGCCACTCAGTGTAACGGCGAAGTTTTCGCATTTCATAGGTCGAACGTGTAGAACAGATAATTTTACATCCATAGGATGATTCTTTTAATAATGGATTAATAGGCATTCCACATCGTGTTGGGTCCGAACTTTGTGAATCAGACGAACCATACCATCTCCATTCTGGACCTCTTTCTAAAATATCTTTATTGATAATTCCACATGAAGGGTTTGTGCAGGTTAAATATTGATCTTCTGATATGGCAAGGGAGGAGGAACAGGTTTGACAAAAATGTATAGATTCGGTGCCATTAGATTTCTCATAAATACATTTCAGTGGCACATTTTCTGTATTACGAATTTCGCTATTAAATAAATCCCACAATTTTTTCTTATTTGTATTATTTAATTTTTTCTTTTGTGTTTTTTTACTATTCATTATTTGTGAATAATAAAATTATATTTAATTCAATTTTATATTTAATTCAATTTTATTATATATATATATTAATTAAATGGGTCAAAATAAATCAAAGCCGGAAGAAAATTCCAAAGAGGAACCGTTATTAAATAATGATACCGATTCTAAGTTTATCGATAAGATTGAGGACGTTGCGAAAAATTTAATATTGAGATCCAGTTTTAGAGATTTAACAAAAACCGCCGATTTAGAATATTGTGATAAATTAATTATTTTAACAACAAAGGCATTAAAACACAATTTGAATGAACGCGAAATAACATATTTAAAGGAGCGAACCGAGGATGGTAAAACTAAAATGGAGGAGGTAGATTTAGTGTTTGCTGATAATAAACGAATTGACAGATCGAATGTTGAAAACAAACATGAACGCCACGAAATGTGTATAGGTATCGCCAAATTTTATATTAAAATTTATCACTTATTTGGTGCAATAGTGACAACATTAAATCCAATCTATGATAAAGACCAGCGCATTCCATTAATGAAATATAACGATCTGTACCAAAGAGAGGAGAGCAACCTAATTCCTATCTTTGCTGGGGTTTGTCAAAAAAAAATACGGGCTTTAGTAAATAACCATGATTATAATACTAAAGGGAAACCTATTAATATTAAACCAAATATTTGCAACGTAAATTTAAAAAACGGTAAACTAAAAAATTTGTATGAAGAACCTGGTTTTCCCGAATTAGAGAAATTATACATGGATGAATACGACGACAAAACTCATACATTTACAAAAATGAGTGACGGAATGCGCAAGGAATATGAAAAGGATGTTGCTGAACTCTATATTAAATTTAGTGGTAATTTAAAAGTTCCAGAAGATGCTTCCGGAAATAAAAAGATTAAAAGATTCTCCGATATTAAATTAAAAGATTTTCATCATAGTTTAGGTTGTAATAATCAACAAGAAAATAACACAATAAATTTTAATAAAACTTATGTTGGCAATCTAAAACAAAAATTATTTTCTGACTACATCAATCTAATTGAATCTTTAGAAAAGGTAACTGAAGATAACCAAAATCAATTGTTAAAAATTTTGAATGAAGTATTTGTGCCTGCATTAAAGGAAAATGATATTACAAAAAGCATAATAATCAGTCCTGCATTAACAAATAAAACATTAGATGAATTAATTGAAAAAGCTAGAAAACTAATTATTAAATTATACATCACCTGTGAGGAAAAATTCATGGACGGGATTAATATATTTAAAAGTATAATAGAAAAAACCTTACGAGATAAAAATGCTAGTGCAATAAAGGTATTAGAAGAAAAATTATATACATCAATGTCGTTACCTCAAGTAGACACGCCTCATGAATCGTTGTTTAATAGAAATCCTAATACATCCGGGAGTAATAATCCTGTGATACAACCGCAACTGCAACAACAACAACCGCAACTGCAACAACCGCAACTGCAACAACAACCGCAGCCGCAACAACAGCAACACCAACAACAACTGCAACTGCAACCGCAACAACAGCAACTGCAACAACAACAACCGCAACAACAACAACCGCAACAACACCAACCGCAACTGCAACCGCAACTGCAACAACAGCAACCGCAACAACAGCAACACCAACTGCAACCGCAACAACAGCAACCGCAACTGCAATCATATCAAACGCGTTAATAATATAATAAAGACGCGTATCCAAAGATAGTCTAGTTTATAAAGAGATATTTAGGAGTATTATTTATTGCATATTTTAAAAATATTTTCTTGGAGTATGTTATAATGACAGTAAGAACTCGTGCTCAATCAGCTCTCAGACGCTCGGCAAATAAACGTGCTCGTGTAAGTGTAAAACGTTCGCGGTGCCGTGGTTCTGGTCCCGCTGTATGCAGAAGCAAATCAAACTGTAAATATGCTTCAGGTAAAAAACGTAGTTTCTGCCGTAAGGTGAAAAACTCTCGTCGCCGCCGGAGTGTGGGTGGCAGTCGCCGTCGTGGAGGCAGTCGCCGTCGTGGAGGCAGTCGCCGTCGTTAAATTATTTAGAAATAATATTCATTTTATAACAAATATTATTTAGAAAGTTTACGAAAGTTTACTATTAATTTTCTTAATTAAATCGTCATTATAAATCAATTTTCCACCAGGCTTGTAGGTTTCAATATTTTTGAAACGGTCTTGATCTTTAGCTTTATTAGAGACCGGATTTAAAATATTAACAGCAGAGAGTTCGGTATCTGTGTCTTTTTTGATAACCTTGTTACCATATCCGTCTATTACTACACCTGTCTTCTTCTTTATTTCTGTTCTTACATAGGACGGTATCCAATGCTGCCATGAAATAAATAACAGATTTGGATGTGTATATTTGACAACAAACCCATTATCGCGCAATTTATCAATTACGTATGCTGTGCATGCCTCATGATTATATTTAGGTATCCCGATCATAACTTCAGGTATAACATAAAAACAAAATTGTTCTGTAATATGCTGTCGCGAGGTTGTTCTTATCCGCGAATGAACACGATTCAGTATTTTGTTATAAGTATTTAGAGTATTTAAATCGTATTGTTTTTTTCTTTCGTATAATTCGTCTAAATTTAATTTATCTCTAAAATCTTCGGGATCATCTAATGTAAATATGGTATCCATAAGTTATACCTTTAAAAAAGTTATTAAAAAAATACGTTAAATAATAATAATCAAATGACTATTAAATATCTTGTCTTAAGCGGAGGAGGATATACCGGATTAATTACTTATGGTGTTCTTAAAAAATTAAGCGCAGAAGGGTATTGGAATGTTAAGGATACTGTCGCTATATATGGCACGTCAATTGGTGCAATAGTTGGCGTTATGTTAATGTTGGGTTATGAATGGGATTTTTTGGATAATTATATAATAAATCGCCCTTGGAATAAACTAATGGAAATATCCCCTGATAATTTTATTGATTTAAATATAAAAAAAGGATTATTTGATTCAAAAATAATTTCTGAGATTCTTTTACCACTTCTAGAAGCTAAAGGATTTTCTAAAACAATAACATTAAAGGATTTTTATGAAAAGACCCAGGTTTCGTTAAACACAGTTGCTTGTAATTTAAATGTGACTAATGAAATTGTTACTGAAACCATCTCATACATTACACACCCAGATATGCCTCTATTAAAAGCAGTTGAAGCATCCGCTTGCATCCCCTTTTTGTTTTCACCTATTTGTTATAACGGTGCTTGCTATGTAGACGGAGGAATGTTAGTAAATTACCCATTAAATATATGTCTAGACGAAACAAAATGTGAGGAAGACGAGGTATTCGCTATTAAAAATAAATGGGAAGATAACAATTATAAAATAAATAAAGATACATCCTTGATTGATTTTATATTTATATATTTAAAAAAATCACATAATTTTATGGAAAATACTATGGAACAAAAAACTATAAAAAATTGCATTACGTGTTTGATTGATGGTTCTTCCAAAAGCCCCCATACCTACACAAAACTTATTTATAAACAATCCACAAGAAAGTCTTTAATTAAAGAAGGTGAAAAATATGCCGAAGAGTTCCTTCAAAGGGACCGGGGTTCCCCTTAAACCCCCCAAAGGGACCGGGGTTATAGACCGTATTTTACTTTATAGTGGATACTTCCTTCTTAATTTTCAAATTAAAAACATATTACTGAGAGAATAAAGGCATGATTTGTCTTAATTTGAAATCGTCCTATTAATCCTGTATTCTCTCAGTAAACTATATTTGAAGTATATTTGAAGAGTGATATAACAGGTGTCTGTAGTTTTACAGAGGATATATACCTATCAAATTCATAATCAAAAACATATTACTGAGAGAATAAAAGGGGAACCTCGTTCCCTTTGAAGTTCTTACGTTCCCTTTGTAAATTGGTCTAAAAATTGGGTCAATGTTTTTGAGTCAGGTTTGGCATCATACTCTATCACACTATTGTCTTTTATTAATTTAATTGTCGGATAACCTTCTACATCATATTTATTAGCCTCCTTTTCATCCTTTTCACAATCTATTTCAAGGAAGTTCACTGTATAACCGTTTATTTTTTGATTTTCTGTTTTAGCCTTGAATTTATCCCATTCCGGTTTGGAATTTTTACAATGAGGGCACCACGTGGTGTAAAAATACATCAAATCAACCGTATTATTAGATTCGTCTGTGCTTTTTAAGTATTCCTTATTCGCAACATAATCGGCATCTATTCGCGGCTTAATTGAACGATTATACACATAAATCGCGACAACTATAAATACCAGCGCTATAGAAATCATAAGAAAAAATTGTTTATTAGTAACAACATCAGATAACTTGTCCTTGGCATCATCCCAATCCATCATATATATTATATGAAAAAATTACTATAAAATTTTAAACGCATATAAAGATTTATGTAGCATAATAAATATATGTTGTTCAGAGACCATAAAGGACGTCTGATAAAAATTGACAAAAATCAATATAGTAATGATAAACAATATTATATTGATTTAATGAAATTAAAAGATACAAATAATGCAGAACCACCAAAAGATATAATTGGCGAAATTATGATTAAGATTCAAATGCCATTTTAAACTATATTATTTCTCTCATAAAGTATTTCAAGTTCTATGGTAAAACTAAAATCCATATTATTAAGATTTATAATATCACCAAATTTGTCTAAAACACTGATCTTAATCTTTTTTAAGGTTATTGGTCCGTTATAGGAGCGAACTTTTGTATAAGAATTAGTAGCATTATCATTAACAATTAAACATAGTTTTCCATTAACCATGGGAATTTTTGCTAAAACATCTTCTTCAATAGATGTGTCTTCAAAATAAACCAAATTGGACTCGTTTTTATTATACTGGTAATCATTTAAACAAAAAAATATGTATCTATCACCACCAGCATCAAACAAACCTTCGCTCTGAATTATTTCATTAATATCTAAATATTTTCCCAATCTGTATCCTAATGCCCAACCAAAAGTATCCATGAGATTGCTTGTGTCTTCTTCAACAAAATGTATGGAAAATCTTGTTTTGGGGGGCGAATCTTTTAAAAGTTCAAAGCGTGTTTTAAAGTTTAAAACATTTATACTAATTTTTATAAATTTTAGATTAGTATTTGTTGATGATTCGTGAAAATATGTTTTATTAAGATACATGACCAATGCATCACTGTCATAATTCCCATCTGGAATCACAATGTTAAAGAGAAAACATTTGTCACATACATTCATTTCTATTTTTATCCGATTGTTTTTCTTTTTATGAGAGAAAAGATACCAGGAATTCGGAATTTCAATAGATGCCAATCGCAAGGATACAATGTTCTTTATTTCAGATGGAAAACTATATGTAAAATTACATGGATTACTGCTGTAGTATTTCTCTCTAAAACAACTATTTAAATGTATATTTTTATATTGCACAATACGTCTAATGGAGTTTACCGAGCCACTCACAACCTTATTTGTAAATGTATTTGTAAACGTTGTCTTGTCGGGAGTGTTTAACGGATGAGGTGTTATTATTTCGGGAACAATTAACTTATCTCGTGTCTCAATCAATCTATTAACCGAACTATCATTTAAAATATTGGTTAAAAGAGACATGCTGTCATAGGTTTCAAAATTATCTATTGCCTTTATTTTATCTATTAATTGTGTATCATCAACAATGTTCGCTACATATTTACCACGTTGTAATTTTTGTGTTTCACGATATTTTTTAATACTATCTATTAAAATATAGGTTTTATTGTAAAAAAACAATACTTTAGAATCTAAACCACTTTTATTTTCTAAAATAGTATTTTTTATAAGTCTTGCATTATCAAAATCGTTATCTGTAAAAAAATAGGGTAGTTGATATAGATTCAATAACTCATATATGTCATAATTATCTATATTTAAATCTTGAGTCGCCATAATGTATGATTATAGAATAATTTTTAAATATAATCATGCGTTTATTGTTTATGGTGGACAGATTGTTATTGGATCTTCCCATAACTTGATGGTAAGAGTCCATGCGGTCAGCGGTATGCCCATGAGATCTGGGAATAAAGGGTTTGTGATTTCATAAACTATACTATTCTCTAGTATATTAACATTATCAGGATCATATATTAAAGGCAAGGACGTTGTGATAGGGTTGGTATCAAGTGAAAATACAGCTTTGTTAGGACTGCATATATAGTGCCGTCCTGTAAGAACGCCGCCACCCAACACCGTCTCACACCAGGTTGCTGGTATAACAATGAATGTTTTCTCTGCGGGCAACCCAACATCAACGGTTGTTAATGTTATTAATTCTGTGAAATTATACTGACCTGAAGAGACGTTTCCATAACTGGAACCAGGCACATATGTAATCCCGTCTGCATTCCATGATGTAATAGGCGCCAAGTTAAGCCCCTGAAACGTCGTACTTGGTGGGACACTAGCATTGGTGCTAACGCTGGCACGGAAATTTGTTACATACTTTGAAGCTGTCTGTGTTGGATACACCCAGCCACAACTGCCACAAATGCAATCAAACAGTGTGTTATCAATTTGACGTTGTCCGATAACGAGATTGTTGGGATCTCCAAAATAAACAAAATAGTTAAAATTAACGAGAATGGGCGGGCAGTCTTTATTGCCATTGCTAAATACCACTCCAATGTTGATTTCTTGGATTGCTGGCCATTCGGTACATACATCCCCCACCGTTGAACAATACCCTTTTATTAAACTGGCATGACGAACTACACACGACTCCTGATCATCGTTGGCAACTAAACTCTGTGTGTTACTTGTTAAAATCTTGCGTAAAACCTCATTCCACGTTAACGCACAGGTTGGGCGGCATGTTTTCAGAACGTCGTGTAAGGAACAAATCCTGTCAAGGTCTCTTTCAATGTATAATTTGTTGCATGGGTCCCAACAGAGGTCTGCGGGAATACAGGTTGTCACAGACGTGCATGGAACGGTTTGCCATGTGTGTATAATATCGCCACGTAAATCAAGAGGACAATATTTTTGGCTGCAAGGTTCAGTAACGTCGACGCATTTATCATTTGTTTTACGATAGCAACCGTCAAATGAAATCATTTTATTCGCGCTACCATTCCATAAAATAGAATTACGTGATTTATTCAGACCAAAAGAGTCGCCTGCTCCATTAAAAAACAAACATTTAAATGTTTGCCAAGTAATTATATTATCGCAATGGGTATCGCAAAAGGAATTTCGGATTGGAAGAAAGGCGGGGTCCGCACAGGGGTCCTTTAATTGGCAACACATGTATGTGTCCACAACGGGACACATGTCGAGGACTATGGCTTCCTGAACAGTGTCTTCTAACACAGCAATACTAATGGGATTTTGTTTGTCTGACATATTATATATACGGCTAAGAATAATTTTTTTACTAAAATTTTTATTTAACAAAAAAAAGTAATGGCTGTAATCATGCTATTTTTGTTTATCAACACAATGCCAATGGGTCTTCCGCTAACGTAACGGTAAGAGTGTACGTGTTGTTCTGCACCAACGACGGAGAATTTGTGATTTCATAAACTATATCATTCTCTAGTATATTAACATTGTCAGGATCATAAGTTAAGGAGCTGACGACGACGCTGTCATCGAGTGTAAATATTGCCTTATTAGGATTGCACACATAGTGCTGTCCTATTGCAACATTCTGCACAGGCGTTGTCACGACATTCTCACACCAGGTTGCTGGTATAGTAATGAATGTCTTACCCGCGGCAATCTGTGAAAATGTTATTTTATTTGTGTATACATAGTTATCTGCTGATGTGCCATAAACACCCGTCGGTGTATATGTGATTCCGTCTGCATTCCATGGTGTACCATTGAGATTAAGTCCGAGGACGACGACGGCACCGGGGGGGACGGTTGCCCCCGGGCTTGCAAGGAACCGTGTATTATATGTCTGTGTTGTCTGTATTGGATACACCCACTCACAACTGCCGCAAATGCAATCAAACAGTGTGTTATCAATTTGACGTTGTCCGATGGTGGTACTGGTGGGATCTCCAAAATAAACAAAATAGTTAAAATTAACGAGAATGGGCGGGCAAAGACCATTGCCATTGCTAAATACCACTCCAATGTTGATTTCTTGGATTGCTGGCCATTCTGTACAGACCTCCCCCACCGTTGAATAATACCCTTTTATTAAATCGGCATGACGAATTACACACGACTCCTGGTCATCGACGGGAACTAAACTCTGTGTGTTGCTTGTTAAAATCTTGCGTAAAACCTCATTCCACGTTAACGCACAGGTTGGACTACATGTTTTCAGAACATCATGCAGGGAACAAATCTTGTCAAGGTCTCTTTCAATGTATAATTTGTTGCATGGGTCCCAACAGGTGTCTTGTGGAATACAGGTTACATCAGGTGAGAGTAACACGTTTTGCCATGTGTGTATAACATCGACGCGTAAATCAAGTGGACAATATTTTTGACTGCAAGGCTCGGTGTCAACGACGACGCATTTAGCATTTGTTTTACGATAGCAGCCGTCAAATGAAATCATCTTATTCGCGCTGCCATTCCATAAAATAGAATTACGTGATTTATTCAGACCAAAAGAGCCGCCTGGTCCATTAAAAAACAGACATTTAAATGTTTGCCAAGTAATTATATTATCGCAATGGGTTTTGCAAAAGGACTGTCTGATTGGAAAAAAGGCAGGGTCCGCACAGGGGTCCTTTAATTGGCAGCACATGTATGTGTCCACAACGGGACACATGTCGAGGACTATGGCTCCCTGAACAGTGTCTTCTAACACAGCAATATTAATGGGATTGGGTTCGGTTGGCATATTATATATACGGCTAAGAATAATTTTTTTACAAAAATTTTTACTTAGATAATAATATAAAAATTTAGATATTTAAATTATTATGCATTTATAACCCACTAAGTATTTCATTGAGTATAGTATTATCCGCATCTAAGTCGCATCCCCGTGCGTTGACAAAACTTTCAACACATCCATTTCTGTCACAGTTTTTAATATTGGCCAATTCACAAGCAGTTAAGTTAAGGCGTTTTTTGCATTGGTCATTAATTGGGGTGGGTTCGCCAGCCGGGCAATATCCGCAAATACATAAAAATTCCTCTTGGGGAATCTTTACGCAATACCTCATTCTTATTAAAACATCCTGGCAGGATGGGTTCGGATTTTTGAAAAGCGTACCAATCCGCAAAACAACACGTTTAAAGGGTCCATCAATACATAATAATCTGGTGGCACGAACAACATATTTATTGCTGCTACCACAGCCGGTAGCACACAACTCAGCCGAACAGGCAGCTGAATCACAACTAATCGGCTGACAGTTTCCTGCCTGATTGCACCCACCCAAAAGACCTTTAGAGCAACATGCTCCCCCTATGGTGGCACTATCGCCACTAGCATCAACACATTCACATGGGTTTTCGCAGCACAGAGTGTATTGTTCCACCATACATTTTATATTATCACATGAAAGGCATGTTGCGTTTAACCCTTGCTGTTCGTTAGTGCACCTCTTTCTGTAACACTTAGCATAAAAACTGTAGACACAATTCTCTGGAAGTTGATCTCCACATGAGTTAACAGCACAAACATTTCCTGGTCCACAATTCTTAAAGCACCGAGTGATGCAAATCGGGTTTTCAATAGAACCCCCACCCTCAACATTTATAAGCTCATTAACAACGCTGTGGTAGAAATCCCACTGTGGTTGATTATACAAGGGAACATTCTCGCATTCTCCACATGTTCCAACGCATCCGCAGTGCACTGGGCAATCGTCTGGGTTAATATAACTATTAATGGCATATTCCTGCCATTTGCAGCAGCAGTGATCATAAAAGAATACACGGCATTCACAGTCGTGTTCAATTTCATATAAGAAACCATTAGTATCATTGGTTCCACACTTCTTATTTTTGGATTGTCCTAAAATTGAGGTTAACACATCTGTCCAAGTCCGTGAGCAAACTGGGCTGCAGTTATCTAAATCACACATAGAACATAAACGGTCTAGTTCACTCTCAATCTCTAAACGAACGCATGGGTCCCAGCAGTCCCGCGGCACAGTGCTCCTTTCCCAAACGCTTAATAATCCTTCAGTTAGGTTAAAGTTGGGCGGGTTAGCTCTTTTATCAGTGCAATCACCTATGCGGCGCCAACATGAGCTAAATGACACATACCAATTTAAATGGCAGGCCTGGCTATCATTATGACCGCGGTCTGGATAGCACGAATTTGGTCCCGCAATGGGGTCATAGGTGGTTATAGATGGATGTGATGAAAGGCAAAAGTTCTCACCATCCTTTGAATAAAAAATACATTTAAATAAATCACATGTAATGTCCATAATGTCCAATTCAATAATATCAAAATCGTTTTGAACTATTTGCTGAACATTTTGAGTTAAGATCGCAACATCAACGACCGCCGAGTCACAGAAGGGATCTTTTAAACAGGGCGTTTCACAGCCTTTTTTGTCTAAACCGAGGAAAACCATTATATATATATATATCATAAAAAATGTAGGTTGAATTAATTTATTAACAATTCGTCTAAACATTATATTAATCATTTAATATGGTTTTTTTAATTTCATCTACCGAAAGTGTTTCATCTTTTAATAAATCTATAATTTTTTGAATTATAAATGTGTCATATTGTTCTCCTTGAATTGGTTTACCTAAAATAATATTATATAGCTCGTATTCTGCCTTTAAACGAATACGTGTTGTTTTATATGCGAAGGTTCCAGTATCATCTATCTTAAATATCTTTTTCTCTAAATCCTCCAATTCGATGTGTTCCGAATAAATCGCATAAATAAGTTGTAAAATTTGTTTATAAAATTCCAATCCCGAATTTGGGTGTGATTGTAAAAAATTGTTTAATTTACTTCTATATATTTCTATTCTAAATAGGTTATCATAAACGGTCCCCCATCTTTTTGTAATTAACGGAATCATATAATTATCCATTATTGATTTCTTAAATTCATTGATTTCATTTGGAATACTATCGCCCCCATCATAATTTTTTCCTGCTAAATTATTAAACGATATTACATTTTTCCCGGTTAATGATATACAATTGCCACTATTTTTCATTAAATTTATGTATTATTATATATAAATTTAATTACCACGGTAAAAGAGGGGGGCGATGGCGCAATGATGGTGGTCCCCATGGACCCCACCTACCGCCTCGTGGTCCACAAGGTCCACAAGGTCCGTATGGTCCGTAGGGTCCGCAAGGTCCGCAAGGTCTAGGTCCGTAGGGTCCGTAGGGTCCGCAAGGTCTAGGTCCGTATGGTCCA
>Ga0114999_10003003_pt1 | contig 21591 bp, 16 predicted proteins | sample ArcticOcean_MG_C_3_FD_89820 | JGI IMG/M metagenome (GOLD analysis project Ga0114999, IMG submission 89820) | Marine microbial communities from western Arctic Ocean - ArcticOcean_MG_CB8_126 | ecosystem: Environmental > Aquatic > Marine > Oceanic | place: Arctic Ocean: Canada Basin | collected...
GAAGTCGGTAATGCGCATTCAGAGATTCCATCGTCTCGACCTCGGAAATCCCCCATGATCCCGAGATCGATTCCACACGTCAAATCAAGCAGCACCCACTAAAATGCGCGAAGAACCTTTTTTCGTTAGCGTAAGAATGAGGATTGATTCATGCGAGTTACCGCGGGGGCAACAGCAATCAATCCGCGACATTTTAACTGAATGAGGAACTAGGAAATGTATAAAGCCATTCTGACAACAGCCGCCATCGTCTGGGGCATGAGTACAACTGCCGAAGCGCAGGTGAAGCTCCAATTGAAATTCCCCGACGGCACCAAAACCACCGGAACCATCACCACCAAGACGCATCAGATTTTGAAACTTGCCGGGATGGAGATTGAAACGAAGGCCAACGAAACCGTTTCCACCACTACCACCAACGGCAAACGCAAAGCCGACGGGACGATTCAACTGACCAGCAAGATCGATGCAGTCAAGTCGAAGCTCACGTTGCCGGGGGGAGTTGAACTCGAATTCGATTCAGCCAAGCCGAGCGAGCCGGCAGGGACGGCGTTCGATTTCCTGCTGGAGATTTACACGGCCATTCCCAAAATCGTTTCGACCACCGTACTCGACAAGGACAACCGGGTCGTCTCTGTGAAGGTGGACGAGACACCGCTCGCGGATCTTTCCGATATGGCCAAGGCGATTGTCAAGGGCCGCTTCGATGGAGACTATCTCAAGGAGACGGCCAACAAGCAGATGGACCGCATTCCCACATCGGCCGTCAAAAAGGGCGATTCCTGGCAGGTGGAATTGACCGCCAATCTCGGCGGCGGCCAATCACTCGCGTTCAAAACAACCTACACGTACGAGGGAATGATCGAAAAAGACGATAAGAACTACGACAGGATCACGTCCAAGGTCACGGAAATCAAATACGCCCAAGACGATCCCGATGCGCCGGCCAAAGTCACTGCCAGCGAACTTAAGGTCGAGTCATCCTCCGGCGAGATCCTGTTCGATCGCAAACTCGGCCGACCGGTCTCCGACACCGACAAATTCCACGTCACCGGCACGATGACCCTCGATGTCAACGGCATGGAATTCCCCGCCGAACTCGATCTCACAATCGAAAAGACGGCAACAGAGAAGTAGGTTTCCGGACGGCGTGAACGCAGCCGTGGCGAGTGCTCTGTTGACTGGTGCAGTCAACAACACTCGCCGGAGGCAGAAATTTGCCGGCTGGGTGGCTGGGGTCGAAGCGCAGCGAAGCCCCCAGGCGATGCGTGTCCGACGTTCTTTTTGCCCTCTCGCATCGCCTCCGCTATCATCGGTCGAAAGGGCGGACCGCATCGGATAATCTTCGGTTAGCGTTCAGTCGTTAGCGTCCACATGCAAAAACTGGGACGTGGGTGCCGTGAGAGAAGCATTCGTCTGGGGGCTCCCTACGGTCGACCCCAGCCACCCAGCCGTTCGCTTGGATTTGTTTCAGAGAAATGCAAAAGGGATATGTCGGTTTATGGATCTGGCCATCGAAACTCATGGTTTGACGCGATTGTTTGACGATTTCTGTGCCGTCGATAATGTTGAGCTGCGCATCCAGCGTGGAACGTTTTACGGATTCCTGGGACCGAACGGCGCCGGCAAATCGACCACGATTAAGATGTTGACCGGATTGCTCGCGCCGACCCGGGGCAGAATCTCGTTACTCGGCAAAGATCCCTTGAATCCGGCCGAAGCGATGGAGGTGAAGTCGCAAATTGGAGTTGTGCCGGAGGACCTTGCGCTTTTCGACAACTTGACCGCCCGTGAATACCTGACGTTCACGGGTCGCATGTATCTCATGCCGCGTGAAACGATCCGCGAGCGGATTGGCGAATTGTTGGCATTGCTGAAATTGGAAGACAACGCCAAGAAACTGGTGTTGGAGTTTTCACACGGGATGAAAAAGAAGCTGGCATTGGCCGCCGCGTTGTTGCCCAATCCGGATTTACTCTTTTTAGACGAACCGTTCGAAGGCGTGGATGCGGTGACGTCTCGCGTGATTCGGGATTTGCTGAGCGGATTTGTGTCTCGTGGATCGACCGTGTTTCTGACGTCGCACATTTTGGAAATTGTCGAAAAGCTTTGCACACACGTGGGAATCATCGCAGAGGGAAAGCTCGTCGAACAAGTTTCACTGGATGAACTTCGACAGGGGAGTTCGCTGGAAAGCCGCTTTCTGGAGAAGGTCGGCTCGACGGACGAAGTCCAGCAGGAGCTCCAATGGCTCGGGGGTCAAGCGGCTGGCAGCAACGAAGAAGCGATGAATGGGAGTGACGCGTGAATCGGCAGCACTTGAAAACCATTCTCTGGCTTCGTTGGCGTTTGAACATGAACCAATGGAGTCGCGCGGGCAAGCTCAACCAGATCCTGTCTGTGGCGTTCGTCATTGCAGCCCTGGGGACTTCCGTGCTGGGATTTTTTGCGACGCTGATTGCTGGTTACTTTTTGCTCCCCCAAGCAACTCCAGACCATTTGATGTTGGTTTGTGACGGAGTGGCCGTCGGGTTTCTGGTCTGCTGGTTGTTTGGATTGATGACCCAGTTACAACGGACAGATTCGTTGTCGCTGGACAAACTCCTGCACTTGCCGATATCCCCGAAGGGGGCGTTTCTACTGAATTATCTCAGTTCTCTATTCTCGCTTGCGTTGATCATCTTTCTTCCGCTGATAACCGGCTTGGCGATTGCGATGGTGATCGTCAAGGGACCTGCGATGCTGATGCTGTTCCCCTTGCTGTTGGGTTTTCTCTTCATGGTGACGGCGGTCACGTATCAGTTCCGTGGATGGCTGGCGTTGCTGATGTTGGATAAGCGACGTCGCCGCACGGTCACTGTTGTTATCACGATGGGATTCATCCTGCTGGTTCAAATCCCCAATTTATTGAACATGACGGTCTGGCAGCGCAGCCGCGAAAACGCCCAGTCACAACATCAGGATGAGATTCAAAAGCTTCAACTGGCCCTTGCGGAGAGGGAGATCACGCAGGAGCAGCACGCTCAACAACTGTCCGATTTGAATTCTCAGCGCGCCGAAGAGCGCACCCAAGGCCGCGAGCGATTTTATCACCAAGTCGTCGAAGGGTTTGAGTGGGGCAACATGTTGTGTCCGCTCGGTTGGTTGCCATATGGAGTGCGTGCCGCGGCGCTGGGCAACTTGCTGCCGGGTCTGTGGGGGACGCTCGGCGGTTTGATGATTGGGGCCGTGAGTTTGAGACGATCGTATCGCACGACGTTACGCATCTTTACCGGCGATTTTCAATCGGGAGTTGCGCGTAAGCCAACTGTGACGCAGGAAAAACCAGCAGCGCCCGCCGATCCGAGTTCATCGGCGAATTTCCTCGAAAAACGTCTCCGCTGGGTCACGGAGCAAGCTGCGGTTGTTGCATTGGCCAATTTTCGCTCCCTGACCCGCGCTCCAGAGGCGAAGATGCTGCTACTGACGCCGGTCATTATGCTGGCCGTCTTTGGTTCGATGCTCTTCATGGGGGGCATCGACGAAATCCCCCTGATCGTGCGGCCGATCATTGCCTTGGGTGCCATCGTCATGACGATGGTCGGCTTGCTCCAGATTTTACAAAACGTGTTCGGCTTCGACCGAGACGGATTTCGCGTTTTCGTCCTCACCCCTGCGCCGCGGCGGGACGTGTTGATCGGAAAAAATCTTTCGATTGCGCCGTTGGCGTTGGCAATGTGCGGGCTGATCCTACTTGCCGTTCAAATTATGCTGCCCCTGCGTTTCACGCACTTCCTCGCGACTCTTGTCCAAGCGGTGATGATTTACTTCATCTTCTGCATGGTGGGCAACCTGATTTCCATCCTGTCGCCGGTGGCCATGAAGCCTGGCACTTTTGCCCCGGCCAAGCCAACGCTCAAAGCGGTGTTGATTCAGCTCGCCAGCATGATGCTGTTTCCCCTGGCGCTCCTTCCCACCCTGGTCCCGTTGGGGCTCGATTTGTTGCTCGACCATTTTGGATGGCGCGGCGTCGTTCCCATTTATTTGATTTTGTCGGTATTGGAACTCGTCATTGGCATTTGGATCTACAAGCGAGTCGTTTCCGCCCAGGGCCGTCTGCTGTTACGTCGTGAGAAACAAATCTTGGATGCTGTCACGGTGGAAATTACCTGACAGGCAGATTCAAAACCCCTCTCCCCCCGGGAGAGGGACAGCTTCAAAGCCGAAGGCGAATGAAGCAGGGTGAGGGCGGCCAATGAGCGAGAAAACGCCCGGGTGGCTGGGGGCTTCGCTGCGCTTCGACCTCAGCCACCCCAGTCGGACTCGATCGCGGTGCTGTTCCCCGGTGAATATGGTATCGTGGAATCCCTGTGAGAAATGATCGGTGGAACTTCTGCGACCATGAGGTGTCACGATGAAAGCGTGCGAGAAAATCGCTGCGGTTGTCTTTGCATGTTTGCTGGGACTCGCCGGCCCCGCGTTTTCAGCAAGCCCCCAGTGGAAAATAGCGATTGAGTTGAACGACGGTGCTCGTGTTGTGGGCGAGCCGACTTTCCAATCGATTCGATTTCAGACCGCCGCCGGCAAGACGGATGTCCCGTTGCGGTCTCTTCATTCCGCGTCACTGGGCAACGGTGTTTGGCTTGCGCACACGGAGCAGGGGAAAACGTTTTCGGGAAAGATCCTGACGGAATCGCTGGGGGTGAAAACTTTGCTGGGAGCGGTGAACGTGCCGACGCGGTTGGCGGTTGGTTTGGAAGTTTATCCCACCACAATCGACGCCGATTTGCCGGCCCGCGGTGATCTGGTGCTGTATCTCAACTTCGACCGCAACGGTGGCAGGCGGGCGCGGAATCAGGCGTCGTTTCGACATCACGCCGAGGTGCGGACCGCCCAATGGATTCCAGACGGCAAACAGGGCGGGGCCTACGAATTCAACGGCGATGCCCAGTTGGTGATTCCGCATCATGCCGAACTTTGCCCCACGGCTTACACGTTGGCGGCCTGGGTGTACCCGAACGATCCGCAAGGCCCCTGGCGACAGGTGATCGGCAAGACGAAAGCGTCGTTCTACGGCGGGTACGCTCTCTGTCGCTATCCGAAGGACAGCGAGAACCTGTCGTTTTACGTGGGCGAATACGGCTCCGCGACCGTCAAACAGCCGGTTCCCCAACGGCAATGGACTCACGTTGCCGGCGTCTGCGATGGCAGGCACGTGCAGCTGTTCGTCAACGGCGAACCATCGCTGCCGGTGCCGTTGACCAAAGGACATACGAAGCACACCGAGACGCCATTGATCATCGGCGGTTTTGGCGGCTACAACTGGATTGGAAAAATCGACGAGGTGACCTTGTACCGCCGAGCGCTTTCCGGTCAGGAAATCGAACAACTGATGCTGGCCGGTTCGCAGCGTGAAAAAAGTAAATGACAATTTGAACTGCTGGAACCCGGGTAGTGGCTCACATTAGCAACTTGCATCGTAACCCGAAGCGTAATCGAGGACCGAACGCGTTCCCTCGCTTACGCTTCGGGTTACTACTGAAGAAACCAGTGATTTGAAACTCATCCAAACTGAGCCACAACCGATAACCGCTTTGCAGACGTTTTAACACGCAATGATTGACATCCGAGTGAAAAGGTTTTGACACGATGAAATTGTCCTCGCTGATGGTCGCGTGCTGTTCGTTGTTTGTTTTGCCGGATGCGTTGACCGCTGCGGAGCCGTTGCCGGTGCCGGCGGATTCGGTTCTGAAGGCCGAAGGGAACGTGGCATTCACCGAAGGGCCAGCCTGGCATCCGAGCGGGAATGTTTATTTCAGCGACATTGCCAACAGCCGCATTATGCGGCGCGATCGCACCGGGCAGATTCATGTTTACCGCACGCCATCGGGGAAGACGAATGGGTTGTTGTTCGATCACAAAGGGCGGCTGCTCTGTTGTGAAGGAGGCGGGGCCGACAGTAATCGGCGGGTGACCCGCATCGAACTCGACGGGACGATTACCGTGCTGGCCGACCGCTATCGCGGCAAGAAACTGAACTCGCCCAATGATCTGGCAATCGATTACCGTGGCCGAATTTATTTTACCGACCCCCGTTATCGGAATCCCAGCGGCATGGAGCAGTTGGACGAGAAGGGGGTACCGATTGAGGGTGTGTATCGCATCGACGACGTTCGTCGAGTCAAACGTGTGTTGACCCACGAAGTCGACCGGCCCAACGGAATTCTTGTCTCTCATGGAAGCAAGTACTTGTACGTCGCCGACAACTGTAACGACGGCCCGCGCGGAATGGGCGGCAACCGTAAGTTGTGGCGGTTCAGTCTCAAGCCGGACGGCGACGTCGTGCCGAACAGTCGCAAGTTGATGTTCGATTGGGGCGGTGACCGTGGCCCCGACGGAATGGCGATGGATACCGAGGGCCGGATTTATGTTGCCGCCGGATTCAATTTTCCGAATCCGCCCCGTGAACTCGCGAAGAAATACAAGGCGGGCGTGTATGTCATTTCCCCGGCGGGCAAGCTGTTGCAGTTCATTCCGATCCCGATGGACATGGTGACCAACTGCACGTTCGGCGGCGACGATTTGAAGACATTGTTCGTGACGGCCGGGCACACGCTTTGGAGCATTCGCACCGATGCGGTGGGATATCTGGCGTGGCCGACGGCGAAGTGATTTCGTGTGTTTTGGGAGCGCTCCGCTTCGGAAAGCCTGCGCGTCGCGACTAACCGGATTGAATTACGGGCGTTCGGGTTTGGGGACGCGTTTGCCTCGGTTGCCTCGCCGGCCACCTTTTTTTCCGCGGCGGCGTTGATTGCCGGATGTGGCAAAGCCGGCGGTGTTTTCGTCACCCGCTTTGATCGGTTGGCCCTGTTGCTTTTTGGCGGCGAGAATGCGGTCGCGTAATTGGGCGGCTCGTTCGAACTCCAGGTTCTCGGCGGCGGCGAGCATTTCGGACTCCAACTCGGCAATGTACTCCTGCGTAACGTACTCGGTTTCGTCGGAGATGCCGGCCGCATGCTGTGCCACATGGCGCGCTTCGATTTCGTCTTCAATTCCCCGGCGGATCGCCTTCTTGATTGTCTCCGGGGTTATGCCGTGCTCGGCGTTGTAGGCGAGTTGGATTTCGCGGCGGCGGAGGGTTTCTTCCATCGCCCGCTGCATGCTATTGGTGACTTTGTCGGCGTAGAGAATGACCTCGGCGTTGACGTTACGGGCCGAGCGACCGATGGTTTGCACGAGACTGGTTTCGCTGCGGAGGAAGCCTTCCTTGTCGGCATCGAGAATGGCGACGAGCGAGACTTCGGGCAGGTCCAATCCTTCACGCAGCAGGTTGACGCCGACGATGGCGTCGAACTTTTTTTCGCGCAGTTCGCGGAGAATCTTCACGCGTTCGATGGCGTCGAGTTCCGAATGCAACCACTGGCAGCGGACGCCTTCTTCAATCAGGTACGTCGTCAAATCTTCGGCGAGTCGTTTGGTGAGTGTGGTGACGAGAACGCGTTCGTTGCGCTCGGTCCGCTGTCGGATTTCTCCGAGCAGATGCGGCACCTGACCACGGGCGGGAACAACGTGAATGATCGGATCGACCAAACCGGTGGGACGGATGACCTGTTCGACGACTTCGCCGCCCGCTTGTTCGAGTTCCCAATCGGCGGGGGTGGCTGAAACGAAGACGGTGTTTTTGCGTATGGCGTTCCACTCGTCGAACTTGAGCGGGCGATTGTCGATGGCCATTGGCAGACGGAAACCGTGTTCGACCAATGTCGTCTTTCGGGAATGATCGCCGGCGTGCATGGCGCGCACCTGCGGCACGGTGGCGTGCGATTCATCGACGAAAAACAGAAAGTCGTCAGGGAAGAAATCGAGCAGTGTATCGGGTGGGTCGCCCGGTTTACGGCCGCCCAATGCGCGGCTGTAGTTTTCGATACCGGGACAAAAGCCCGCTTCGCGGAGCAGTTCCATGTCGTAACGCGTGCGGGCGGCCAACCGTTGGGCTTCGATGAGTTTGCCCTCGCGGCGAAAGGTTTCGAGCCGTTCGTCGAGTTCGTTCTGGATTTCTTCGAGTGCCGCATTGATGCGCTCCTGCGGCAGGACGAAATGCTTGGCGGGATAGATGTAAATGTCCGGCAGTTGGCGGAGGTCTTCGCCGGAAATCGGATCGATCATCGACAGCTTTTCGATCTCGTCCCCCCAGAGTTCAATGCGGTAGGCAAATTCCTCGTAAGCGGGCCAGATTTCGACGACATCGCCACGCACACGGAACTTGCCGCGTGTTGGCTGCAGGTCGTTGCGTTCGTATTGAATGTCGATCAGCTTGAGTAGCAGCTTGTCGCGGTCGATTTCGTCGCCCACTTTCAGCGGGACCATCATTTCGAGATAGTCTTTGGGCGAGCCGAGACCGTATATGCAACTGACGCTGGCGATGACGATGACGTCGCTGCGACTGACCAGCGCGCTGGTGGCGAGCAGTCGCAGGCGGTCGATTTCCTCGTTGATCGACGCGTCTTTCTCGATGTAGATGTCGCGTTGCGGAATGTAGGCTTCGGGCTGGTAATAGTCGTAATAGCTGACGAAATACGAGACGGCGTTGTGCGGAAAAAACTCGCGGAACTCGCCGTAGAGTTGGGCGGCCAGCGTTTTGTTGTGAGAGAGAATGAGCGTAGGCCGATTGATGCGTTCGATCACGCCGGCCATCGTGAAGGTTTTTCCCGACCCGGTGACACCGAGCAATACCTGATTGGCGCGGCCCTGTTCGATGCCGCGAACGAGTGCTTCGATGGCTTCGGGCTGATCGCCGGCGGGTGCGAATTCGCTGACGAGTTGGAAGTCGGGCATGGGGGGCAAGTTCAAAGTCAAAAGGAAAAAGGCTTTTGTGTTCATTGATTTGAGTGTAGCTGAGGTCAGGTGGGGCGCGTAGGGAAAGCGATTTAGCCGCGGGGCTTGCCCCGTGTGGTGGCGAAGAACAGGCAGACGTTACGGCCCGCGAGCGGGCCGGCTAAATATGGTCAACAATCCACCGTGTATCGCGCCATTTTCTCTGGGTCGACTTCGATGCCGAGGCCGGGGGTTGTCGGTACGCTGATTTTGCCGCGGACGATTGGAAACGGCTCGGTGATGATGTCGTCTTCCAGTCCGTAGTAGGTGCAGTCGTTGGCGAGTGTGTAGGCGGGGTTGCTGGCGGCGACGTGCAACATGGCGGCCGTTTTGGGGCCGAGGTCGTGGCCGCAATGCATGATGGCGGTGATACCGGCCGCGGCAGCGACGTGGCCGATCTTCGCGCAGGGGAGAATGCCGCCGGCAATGTGGGTGTCGGGCAGAATGAATTCGGCCGCACCGGCGTGCAGAATTTCCCAGACACTTTCCGGGCCGATGACGCTCTCGTTGAGCGCGATGGGCGTTTTTGTTTGTTCGCGGAGCCATACGGCGTCGGACAGTGGTTCGGCCATAATGGGCTGCTCGAAATATTCCAGATCGTACTCTTCCAGTCGGCGGCCCAATTCGGCGGCTTCTTGCGGCGAGTAGGCGCGATTGGGATCGATGCGGAGTTTGAGCCGATCGCCAACGGCATCGCGCACGCCGCGAACCATGTTGAAATCTTCTTCCATGTCGGAGCCGGCTTTGGTCTTCAGCGTGCTGTAGCCCTGCTCGACGTACAGCGAGGCAATCTCGCCGGCGCGTTCGTAACTCTGAATACCCATGCAGGCGGCCAATTCGATTTCGGACCGCAGAATTCCGCCCAACAGAACCGCAACCGGTAGGCCGGCGGCTTTGCCGCAGATGTCCCATAAGGCGAGTTCGATGCCGCACTTCAATCGCGTTTCCAGTGGGCAATCGCGGTGAAAGGCTTCGATGTTTTGCGGGTCTCGACCGATGAGCCATTCTTCGGCATCGTGTTGCATTTCACGACCACTGATGTCGGGCAGGAAGTTGACGTTGTGTTCACCCAATCCGCTGATGCCCTCGTCCGTCTCGACCTGAACGATGCCTTTCATCGTCGTCGAACTGGTGCGAACGTGCGAGCGGTACGGCGCGATGGGCGCGATTTGCGGAACTTCGACAACGGTAACTGTGACGTTGGTGATTTTCATGAGGGTTTCTCGTTGTTGCTTCGGCGAATGAAATTCACGAAAGATATTCCATAGCTGCGACGCAATGCATCGCAGAGTCTGCGACTTGTTGAGTCGCAGCTGGTGTTCTCACGACCTTCCCACCAGCGGGGGGACAAACTGCAATTCTTCGTCGCTGCGTGGGCGGAGGAAGTCGAAGTCGCAGCCTTCGTGGGCTTGGAGAACGTGGTCGATGTAGAGCCGTGGGTAGCCTCGCAGATGCACCGGTTTCGGTGGTTGCCAGGCGTTGCGGCGGCGCTGGAGTTCATCGTCATCGACGTCAAGATGAAGTTTCCGGGCGGCGACGTCGAGTTCGATCCAGTCACCCTCTTCCACCAAAGCCAGCGTGCCACCGGCGGCCGCTTCGGGCGAGAGGTGTAGCACAACCGTGCCGTAACTTGTACCCGACATGCGGGAATCGCTGATACGAACGATGTCGGTCACGCCTTGTTCCAGGAGCTTTTGGGGTACGGGGATCATGCCCCATTCGGGAAAACCGGGAACACCCTTGGGGCCGGCATTTTGCAGCACCAGTACGCTGTCGGCATCGACGGGTAACTCGGGGTCGTCGATGCGGTCGAGCATATCCTGGTAATGGCTGAAGACGACGGCCCGGCCTCGGTGCTGCAGTAATTTCTCCGAAGCGGCCGATGTCTTAATGACCGCTCCGTGCGGTGCGAGATTTCCGGTGACGACGGCGAGTGATCCTGTCTTCGAGATCGGTTCGTCCCGTAGGCGAATCACTTCACGGTCGTAGCAGTGTGTGCCGGCGAGATTCTCGCCCAGCGTTTTGCCGGTCACGCTCAAGCAGTCTTCGTCCAACAGGTCGCCCAGTTCCGCGAGTACCGCCGGCACGCCGCCCGCCGCAAAGAACCGGTCCATGAGGAATTCGCCCGACGGGCTGAGATTGACCAGGAACGGTATCGATTGTGAAAGTTCGTCGAACCGCGCAAGCGGCAGGTCGATGTTTCGCCGGCCGGCAATCGCGACGAGATGCACGACGGCGTTGGTCGATCCGCCCAATGCCAACAGTGTGCGAATGGCGTTGTCGAATGCGGCCGGCGTCAGGATTGATTCGGGACGCAGATCTTCCTCAACCATGCCGACAATGCGACGGCCGGTTTCCACAGCGGCGGAGATGCGGCGGCTGTCGGTTGCCGGAATCGCCGCCGTGCCGGGAAGCATCATGCCGAGTGCTTCGGAAAGCGACGTCATCGTCGATGCGGTGCCCATGGTGTTGCAGGAACCGGCACCGCAGGAAATGCACGCTTCCAAATCGTCCCATTCGTCGCGGCTGATGCGGCCGGCACGAACATCGTCCCAGTGCTTCCAGATGTCGGTTCCGGAACCGACCGGTTTGCCGCGCCAACGGCCGACATCGCGCGGGCCACCGTTGAGTTGAATGGCGGGAAGGTTTGCGGAGGCGGCGGCCATCAACTGGGCCGGCGTGGTCTTGTCACAATTGCACAATAAGACGACGCCATCGATGGGGTTGGCCCGCAACGTTTCTTCGACGTCCATCGACATCAAATTGCGATACAGCATCGCCGACGGCTTCATCATCTCCTCGCCGAGCGAAATCGTGGGGAATTCCAACGGCAACCCACCCGCAGCGAGAACTCCGCGTTTGACCGCCTCGGCCACTTCTCGGAGATTCATGTTGCAGTTGTTCAGTTCGCTCCAACTATTGGCGATGCCGATGACCGGCCGACCCTCATAGTGTGAAGGATCGATGCCCATCGAACGCAGCGAACTGCGATGCTGAAACGCCAATTCCGGCCGCCCGGCAAACCACTCTGCACTGCGCAATGGAACGCTCAACTGAAACCACCTGTTCGAGTGTTGGAATGTCCGCAACGCCTACGGGCTGCGGCCCGTGGGATCATCCTCGCTCAGCATACCCACCGACGCAGCCATCACCTAGAATGGAGTGTACGTTGAATGATCTTGAAGAGAAACAGAGCGGAACCCTTGCCGCCGCTGCGGGCAGGTTCTGAGAGCTATTGGGTTTTGCATGAGTGAAATGGAGCAGGAAGAGACTCGCGACGAGCCGGTCGAGATCAGGACGTTTGTCGCCGCTGAAGCGGAGTTGATCGATCCGGGATTCGATGCTGCCAGTCATCCGCAGGTAATGCGGCGTCCGCGCAGGTGGCTGCCGTTGTTTTTGTTTGTTGCCACCTGTTTCAGCACATGGTTTGCGGGAATTGTCTACGCAGCCGATTTGCCGTTGGGCTCCCCTTTAATGGACTTTGTTCTGGAAGGACTGCGATACTCCGTCGCGGTGATGTCCATTCTGCTGGCACACGAAATGGGACACTACCTGGCCGCCCGTTTTCACCGTGTGCCGGCCTCGCTGCCGTACTTTATTCCGATGCCGATCAGTCCGTTGGGTACGATGGGGGCGGTGATTGTGCAGGGGCGTGGCGTCGCCGACCGTCGGCAGATGTTTGATATTGCTATCGCCGGACCGTTAGCCGGACTGGTACTCGCGCTGCCCATTGTGTGGTTCGGTCTGGCCGACAGTGAGACTGTTGCTGAGGTACCAGTCGAAGGGACGGCATGGGTCTTCGAAGACCCGTTGGTGATGCGGTGGATGATCGAATACTTCCATGAAGGAATCTCGGATGACGAAACCGTGAGTCTCAGCCCGTTGATCATGGCGGGCTGGGTCGGCATTCTGGTGACCGCGCTGAATCTGATTCCGATCGGTCAACTCGACGGCGGACATATTCTGTACTGTCTGATCGGTCGACGGGCGCACAAAGTGGCGATGGGCCTGTTGCTGTTTGCAGTGGCCTGGATGGTCTACACCAGTAGTCTCAACTACATCCTGTTAGTGATTTTGCTATTTGTGTTCGGGCCGAAGCATCCACCGACGGCGGACGATACCATTTCACTGGGACCGGTGCGCATTGCGATGGGCTGGCTGACGCTGGCGTTCATCGTGATTGGCTTCACGCCGAATCCGATTTCTGAGGTCGGGCCGGCTCCGAAGAGGTCGAAACCAGATGGAGTGGAGGTGTCCGCGCGAGAAGATCATTCAAGCATCAGGGGGCTTACGCCCCCCGCTCGCCTGGATGCTGGTGATTATTTCTCGGCCGGTTTGGCGATTTCTTCGGGTTTGGGATTGGTCGAGGGCAACTCTTTGATGCGGATATTGCGGAACTCGACCGGCGAGCCTTCCGATTCGAGGCAGATATAACCCTTCCGAGGCGAGGCGGCCGATCCGCCGGAGACGACTTTGCCGTTGACGGCCAGCTTGATCACGCCGTCGTTGCAGGTCACGCGGTAGTGATTCCACTGTCCCGCCGGTTTGGCGCGGCGTTCGCTCGGCAGGCAGCGCATCCAGCCGGCCGGATGCGGTCGGTCTGGTGTCATCTTCGCGCCGTGAATGGCAAAGATGTCGCCGTGGCTGGTGTAGTTCCTGGTTTCCGTGCCATCGAGAATCTGCACTTCAATCGAACGCGTAAACGGCGTTGGTTTGGCGATTACGCCATCGCTCCAAACAAACAGGCCGGCGTTCCCTTTTGCCTTCAGGTGCCGGTATTCGAGTTCGATGATGAAGTTTTCGTACATCTTCTCCGACCGCATCACGCCGTTCGGCTCGCCGGTGCTGTAGATCAAACCCTTACGCGGCTGAAAAGTATCCTTCGCCACGTTCAACGGCACCCAACCGGAAAGGTCTTTGCCGTTATACAGCGAGACAAATCCCTTCTCTTCCTTCGGTTTGTCTTCAGCCAACGCAGGCGACAAGCAGGCAAGGGTGACGGCGAAAATAATGCAAAGGCGAGTGGCGAACATCGCGTGAATCCTCTTGGCGGAACTCCACGGGTAGTACATGGACAACAACACCATTATCACAGCCGGATGAGGTGATTCGCAATGACTAATGGATCGGGATCGAGTGATAAAAAGGTGTCAAACGTCCCGTAGTGGTGGCTTCCAGCCGCCATGCGCAGCCAATCTTTGTGGCGGCTGGAAGCCACCACTACTCTTCATTCCCACCTCGTCACGGCGGATCGTAGCCGCCGGGATGAAACGGGTGACAGCGGCAAATGCGGGCGATACCGCGCACGCTTCCCGAAACAGCTCCGTATTTCTTCACCGCCAAAATGAAATACGCGCTGCAGCTCGGGTGAAACCGGCAACGCCCGCCGATCAGCAACCCAAGCGACCACTGGTAACCACGAACCATGCCAATCAGGCACGCGGCCGGCAACATCCAGATCCATCGAAGTAAAGTCATCACAACATTCGCAGGCAACGGTGTTTTCTCAAACTCAAAAGTAGCAACTCGTCGTGAAAACAAATCAGCTGCGGTGAAACGCACCGCAGCCAGCGAGTCATCGACTCGCAGCTATTTGTCGTCTTCTCCGTGTCTCCGTGGTTCCGTGGTTTTTTGCTCTCTTTCAGCAAACCGCCGACTCAGCTTCTTCGCAAGCCGAACCAGCGAGTGCCGGTAGTCGTCCAATGTCGCCCCCGATTTCTGCCGGGGGATGAGCACCATATCCAACCCCGTTGGCAGATCGTGCTGCGACAATCGGAACGCCTCGCGGATCAGTCGCTTCAACCGGTTTCGGCAGACGGCGTTGCCGTGCTTCTTCGACACGCTGAGGCCGACCCGTGTTTGTTCGCAATCGTTGGGGGCGGCGAACATCAGCAGGTGTCCGTCGCCGGCCCGTTGACGCAGGGCGTAAACGCGATCGAACTCAGCCGATTTTCGCAGCCGACTCTCCTTCCGCAGGCGAAATAATCTCATAGGTCGCCCGGCAGATCGGTGTCGTCCGTCGGCAGTGCGTCCGCTTGGGGAGTCACCGCCGGTCGGGTTGCCGGTTTGTTCTTGTTCGGTTTCAGAAACCACAACGCGTCCCCGGGTACGATGCGAGTCGTCGGCTTACGAACCGTCCGCCGCACACGCCTTCCCCACAGCACAACAACAACCAACAGTGCGGCAACCACGCCAATCACCAGCACCAGTAGCAACACGCCAGCCGTAACAGCGCGTTCCTTTTCCGCCTCAACATCGGGATCAGCATGCGTTGTCGAAACGCCGTGGCCGTCCGCTGCCTTCGCCTTTTCGCTGCCGACGGCAACCGTCCCAAAACAGGCCAACAGCAGCATGCTCAATGCCGCCTGCATCACGCAGGACTCGAATCGAAGAGATTTCCAATCTACCACCCAACCACACTCCAGCACAGGTAAAACCAAACGGCAATTGTATCACGTGTTCGTTCCTTGTCACGCTGCTATTTGACTCCACCTCGCGTCGCAGCGATTCGGCGTCCCGTTCGGTACATTCATTATAGTCAACCGGCTTTCGCCGGAGTATCATGTTGGCATCGCATCGACTCTCTGTGTCAACGACTCCACCGCTCGGGCCGCGAACATGACCATCTCCTTTCACTGTGAAGAATGCGGGCAGAGTTATCGCGTGCCTGATGACAAGGCGGGCAAGAAAGCGAAATGCAAGAAGTGCGGGGCCGCCATACTCGCGCCAGCTCCGCCCGATGTCGAGCAGTTGCCATCGGGCGGTGAAATCTTGCGGCACAAATCGCGCGAGCGCGACTTTGAAGTCGCCACAGGCGATGAAGAGGCGATTGAAGGCATCAGTGAGCACATCGAGCAGCATATCGGCGAGATCGATATCGTCTATCACGAAATGGTCTCGGATCTGATACACGTCGATGTTCACCGTGTTCTGCCGACCGAAGAGAGACCGTTCTATACGCTCATCACCAGTGGCATGAGCGACCGGCCGATGACCGTGCCGGCAGGTGCCGAAGCGTTCGAGTATGCCGAACTGATGATCTACCTGCTCAGCGATTGGCCGATGGAAGAAAGCGATTTTGAAAACGAAACGAACTACTGGCCAATCCGCCTGATGAAAATGCTCTCCCGCCTGCCGCACGAATACGAGACGTGGTTGGCATTGGACCACACCGTTCCCAATGGAGATCCTCCCGATCCCTATTCCGGAGAAACCGGCTTTGTCTGTGCGATGCTGGCCGTCCCGGAAATGGAGAACGAAGAATTCTGGCGTCTGGAAATCAACGATGAGAAGACGATCAACTTTTTCTCCATCGTGCCGTTGTATGCCGAGGAAACGAACTTCAAGCTGAAACGCGGTGCCGATGCGTTATTCGAACGCTTCGAGCGCGACCAGATTTCACAGGTGATCGATATCGGCCGCAAAAACGTCTGCCGGAAACGGTTTGGAATTTTTTAAAGGGTGGCACGTCATGCACGAAATCATTCCCTCGCGGTTATGGATTGGAAACGTGGGCGATGCCCGCGACGTGCGAAACGTTCTGAATCTTGGAGTGACAGCCGTCATCGATCTCGCGTGCAACGAGCTGCCCATTGAGGTGCCGCGGGATATCGTCTATCTGCGATTTCCGATCGTCGATGGAACGGGCAATTCCTCGAAACTCTTGCGGTTGGCGATCGAGACAACGTCAGGCATCATCAAGGACGGGACTCCGGCGCTGGTTTTTTGCAGTGCCGGCCTGAGCCGCGCGGCAGCGATTGCGGTGGTCGAGGGAGTTGGATTTGATGAGTCGCTGAAGAAGATTGGATTGCACGTAGCTCACGATGTGCTACCCGGTTTGTGGATTGATGTTAAGGCCGCCTGTCCTTCGTTCGGTGATTGACGGCGGTTTCGCTGGGACACAGGTAACGCTGTCCCAACTGACGTACCACTGAATGGCGTGACCTGTTATTCTGCCCCCGACCCGTATCGAAAATACCCGGAGATCCACGGATGGACATGTTGGTTGTGAGAGGCAGGACGCCTCTTGAGGGGCGGGTTGTGGTTGGTGGGGCGAAGAATTCGGCGCTGCCGATAATGGCCGCCGCGCTCGCCGCCGATGGGCCAACGGTGTTGTACGACGTCCCGGATCTGGTCGATGTCTCGACGCTATCGCTACTGTTGGAGACGTTGGGCGTTGACGTACGACGGCAGCAGGACGGGGGATTGCGGCTGGAAGTCGTCGAACACGAACGATTCGTGGCCGACTACGAACTTGTGCGGCGAATGCGGGCCGGAGTTTGCGTGCTCGGGCCGATGCTCGCCCGTCGCGGCAAGGCGTGCGTTTCGCTTCCCGGTGGCTGCAACATCGGCGACCGTCCGATCGATTTGCATCTGAAAGGATTACGGGCGCTGGGAGCCGACATCCGCATCGAACGCGGTTACGTCATCGCCGAAGCGGACCAGCTGCGCGGAGCCGACATCTATCTTGGTGGCCCGTTCGGCAGCACAGTTACCGGCACGGCCAATGTGATGTCGGCAGCGGTACTAGCCGATGGCGTGACCACCATCGAAGCGGCCGCCTGCGAACCGGAAGTGGTTGATCTGGGAAATTTCCTGAACCGCATGGGAGCCCGCATCACCGGTTTGGGAACTCCGTTCTTGCGGATCGAAGGCGTCGAACGACTCACCGGTGCCGAGCACACCGTCATCCCCGATCGGATCGAAGCTGCCACGCTGATGATCGCCGCCGCAGCAGCCGGGGGCAGTGTCGAGATTGAAAACGTTTGCCCCGCGCACATGACGGCGGTAATTGAGAAGCTGCGCGAAGTGGGGGTGAATTGCGAAGTCTCTGCCGCGATTGCTCCCAAACATTCCACAATAGAAATTAGCGTTCCGTCGTCCCTCCGCCCAGCCGACGTCATCGCGTTGCCGTACCCCGGCATACCGACCGATGTGCAGGCGCAATTGACGGCGTTGTTGTGCGGGGCAGAGGGCATCAGTGTTGTCACCGACAAGGTGTTCCCCGACCGCTTCATGCACGCGGCCGAACTCGTGCGGATGGGAGCACGGATCCGCCGTGAGGGATACAGCGCAATCGTCAGCGGCGTGGCGCAACGCAGCGGTGCCTGTGTGATGGCCAGTGATTTGCGGGCGAGCGCGGCGTTGGTCATTTCGGCGCTGGCGGCCCAAGGCGAGTCGGTCATTCGCCGCATTTATCATCTCGATCGTGGCTATGATCGGCTGGAAGCCAAGCTGAACAGCCTGGGGGCCGACATTCGCCGCGTGAAAGACGAGCCGGCGAACATGCCGGCCAGTCTTGCGCCGGCCATCATCGACGGCACAAGGCCAAACGCAGTCTCGGCACCGCACTGGCTCGCGAAAACGCCTCAACGCGCGAAACGAACTATTTAGCCGCCCCGCTTGCAGGGCGTGACCTCACTTTCGCGAACGCAAATATGCGATCAGATCGCGTAGCTCGTCGGCCGAAAGCGTTTTGTCCAACCCCTTGGGCATGACGGATGTTTTCGCTTCCCGCATCTCTTCAATGGTGTCGCGCGCGATGCGGATTTCGGCCAGCTCGGCGGTCCGCAGGTACACGGTGTCGGCCGACTGCCGACTGATGATGCCGGTGTGAACTTTTCCCTGCTCGGTCAGAATGGTGTAACTGCGAAAGCCGCGGGCGAAGCTGGAACTGGGAAAGGCGATGGCCTCGATCAAGTCGCCGCCGTTACGAATCTTGCCGATGGCCGACAGATCGGGGCCGACTTTGCCCCCCAGGGCGGCGACAGTGTGGCAGTTGGCGCACGCCGCCTTCTTGCCGAAGAATATCTTTCGCCCGTGTTCGGCATCGCCACCGGCTCCCAGCGGGGCCAATTCCGTCAGCCGTGTTTTTTGTTCGGCGAGATTGACACCGAGCTTCTTCAGCAATTCGCCGCCGGCAGTCTGCACTTTGGGCGGATATTTGCCGAGCAGCTTTGACAATTCATCGGCCGAGATATTTGCCGATGCAGACGATCGGTTCAGCGATTCGACGAGCGCGAGGCCGACTTGTTCTGAAGTGGAACGTCCGAAAGATCGCACCAATACGGGTACTGTCAGTGGGCCGGCTGTCTCGAATGTGCCGCTGACTTTCAGTAGTTGCGCGGAATCGAGTGGCGCATCGGCCAGTGCCTGAGCCGCCGCCAATCGCGACAGCGGTTCGACATCTTCATCCAGCCGTGCGAGGAGAAACGTGAATTCCGTGTCGGACAGCGCGTCAATGCGCGACGCAACCGTCGCCAGTGCTTCAACGCGGACATCGACCAACTGTTGCGGTTCGCCTGCCATTCGGCGCAGTTGCCGGTCGAAACTCTCCAGCCCGCGATCGTGAATGACGCGAATCGTCTGTAGCCTGACTTCGGGTGACCCGAGTAAAATTGCTCGCTGCAGTGCGGCAACCACAATGTCGGAGAGTTCGGTCACCGGTGCGCGGTAGATCACGTCCAACAGTAGCAACCGTAGCGCTAACGGCGCTCCGGGTCGATTGAGCGCGTCGGCAATCAGCCGTTGAATGCCACGGTCCTTACTTTGTGCCAACAGAAATCCGCGTAACGCGGATTCACGCTCCGGCGATAGCTTGTTCTCTTGCAGCCAACCGCGCAACAGTGAAAGCGTTTCAGTCGCCCATCCTTCGCGACTGCCGATGATTCGCAAAGTTTCCTGTTGGAGCGCCGGGTCGTCTGTGTCGAGCAACGGCACGACTTGTTCACGGGTGAGGTTGCCGCCATCCATCTGGTCGAGCGCGATCAGCGCTGCTCTTCGGACCTGTGGATTGGGATCTCGCAGAAATGCGGCTGTTCCAGCGCTGTCATCAATGCGGATGATTGCGTAAATCAGGGCGTGTTCCAGGTAGCGATCGGCGATGCTACTGCGAATTCCGCCGAACAATGAATCCAGTACGGTTTTTGCGTCATTGGCATTCAGCGCCCGACCTTTGATACCGACATGGCCCAACGCCGTCGCTGCCTCTCGCCTGAGCGCTGGTGAGCCGGAAACCGCCAGTTGTGCCAGCAGGCCCAGGGATGCCGAGTCGGCGCTGCCGACCGCGCCGATTGAACGAGCCGCCGCCAACTTGACACTCTCTGCTTTGTCTGTCAGTCCAGTTCGCAAAAGGGAGGCAACAGCAGCGCTCCGCATTCGCGATGCGGCCCAAACCACATTGCGGCGGGTCGTTTCATTGTCGGAATTCAATGCCGTCGCGAGTGCCGGGACCGCCGCTTTTTCGGCCAATGCCAATAGATCGACAGCCCGGTTTCTGACAACCGGGCGTGAGTCATTCAAATGTTTCACCAGTGATTCGGGCGACTGCTTTTCCAATTGCAACTTCAACCCGTGGGGATCGTTAATCGTGTGCGCTCCCGTGCGGCGAATGCGGTAGATCGCCCCATGAATTTGTGGTTTAGCCACCTGTGATGTTGGGCAGCCGATACGGAACCAGCCGCCGGTGTCGATCACCAACAAACTGCCGTCGGCGTCTTCCAGCACGTCGGTCGGGTGGAAGTCGTTGTTTTTTGAGACCAGAAAATCTTCTTCCCGGCTTTGAAACGTCGAACCGGAACGTTGCAGCACCGATCGGATGATCTTGTGCGTATTGAAAATGCTGATGAAGATGTTGTTCTGAAACTGCGGGCCGAACTGGTCGCTGCGGTATCGCATCATGCCGGAGACGGCGACGTGGCCGAGGTTGGTCATGGGGGGTAGCAAGCCGCCGGTCTTCTTCAGTTCGGCCGTCACGTTTCCCTGATCGTGTCGCGGATAGGCGCCGCCGTCCATCCAATGCACTAACGTGTCGCCGCGCGGATTGAGCATAATGTTGGCCGTGCCGAACATTTCTCCGGTTGGCAGAAAATCGACCTCGACCGGGTTGTCCATTCCGCCGGCGGCGAAGACCTGCACGTCGCTTCCATCGGGGCGACAGGAGAAAATGCCCGACGCCTTTCCTTTCCGCCCGTCGGCGAATTCGAAACCGTGACGCCCGTCGCACCAATAGATGCGTCCGCACGGTCCAAGAAAGCAGCCATGCACGCTGGCAGCGTTGCCGCTGAAACCAAACTTATCGACCAGTTCGGTCCGCTTGTCGGCGACGCCGTCGTCGTCGGTGTCGTCCAACTTCCAGATGCTCGGCGGGGCGGCAACGTACAGCGCACCACGATACCACAAGGCCCCCATCGGCAATGTCATCTTGTCGGCGAAGATCGTGCTCTTGTCGAACACTCCGTCGCCGTTGGTGTCTTCCAGCATCCTGACGAAGTTGGGTAGTTCCTTCAGCAGGTCGTCGGCCCGCAGATTTTTACCGGCCGCTTCGGCGACAAACAACCGACCACGGTCGTCGAAGCCGGCCATCAGCGGATGTTTCACCAGCGGCGAAGCGGCCGCCTTCTCGATGGTGAAGCCATCGGGAACGGTGGGTAACGTTTCGTCGGCTGCCGATGCCGCGACTGTTGCCCACATAAACGATGCTGCCAGAACCGCTGTCAGTCGCGTCCGCATGAGGGGATCTCCGATGGGGCTTGGAACCGACCGTTTTGATGCACTGGTGAGTTTATCAACGGTTGACGGTAGACGCAAAGAATTCTGCTAAAGAGAAACGCCTAATTCGACTGTTTGATTTCTATTGACTCGATGTAAGTAGAGTTCTATTAGCACCTTCCGTGGTGTTTGATGAGAGGATGTTTTACGGAGGGAGCGTTCGCATGGAAGCGGAATACGAAGCACGCA
>Ga0114999_10003004_pt1 | contig 21588 bp, 28 predicted proteins | sample ArcticOcean_MG_C_3_FD_89820 | JGI IMG/M metagenome (GOLD analysis project Ga0114999, IMG submission 89820) | Marine microbial communities from western Arctic Ocean - ArcticOcean_MG_CB8_126 | ecosystem: Environmental > Aquatic > Marine > Oceanic | place: Arctic Ocean: Canada Basin | collected...
CCAAGCTGACGCAGATCGCTCGCTACCTGATGGCCAACGAGATGGTCGAAGGTAAAGACCTCGACGACCTGTTTGCGTCCGATATCCCGCCCGACGGCGCAGTTGCCGCTGGCGCATAGTTCTTCTCAAGAGAGCAAGAAGGAGGCCCCGGCACTGCCGGGGCCTCCTTCTTGCCCTCGCTCAACGCACCCTTCCAGCCTCCAGCGCGTCATGCCCTGTGCCCCCAGTGTCGCTTGGTGGCGCCCACAACCTGACCTCGTGCAGAGGTATAATCTCCGTATGCAAAAAGACACGTTCCGCCTCACGTCGCTGGCCACTTGCGCAGGGTGAGCGGGTAAGTTCAGTCCTGAGGATCTCGGCGAGATCCTGAGCCATCTTCCCCACGTGGAGCACCCCAATCTCCTCGTGGGATTTCACACAGGTGATGACGCCGCCGTCTATCAACTGACGGATGACCTGTGCGTCATCCAGACCGTCGACTTCTTCCCCCCCATTGTGGACGACGCCTACGACTATGGCGCGATCGCGGCCGTGAACGCACTGAGCGATATCTACGCTATGGGCGGCAAGCCGATCTTGGCGCTGAACATCGTGTGCTTCCCCGAGGATGTGGACATCGCGATCCTCGGGCGCATCCTGCAGGGTGGGTCTGATGTCGCCGTGGAGGCGGGCGTGCTTATCGCAGGCGGACACACCGTCAAGGACGCCGAGCCCAAGTACGGCATGGCCGTCACGGGCATCATCGCTCCCAAAGACATCGTGACCAACGCGGGCGCGAAGGCTGGCGATACGTTGGTGCTCACCAAACCTATCGGCACCGGCATCATCTCGACAGCGGGCAAGGCCGGGATCGCTGCCCCGGCGTACATGGCGGCGGCCATCAAAGCGATGCGCACCTCCAACAAGCCCGCATCAGAGGCGATGGTGGCCGTTGGCATCAACTCGGCCACGGACATCACCGGGTTCGGACTCCTCGCCCACCTCGGTGGGATGATGAAAGCCAGCAACACCACGGCCAGGGTCAGCATGGCAGCGGTCCCGCTGCTATCTGGCGTCCGAGAACTAGCCGACCGCGCCTTCTCTGGTGGTACCCGTCGCAACCACGAGGCCGCCACCAAAGTCGTGCGTTGGCACGACGATCTGACGCTTGAGGATCAGCTCATCCTGTGTGATGCGCAGACCTCAGGCGGGCTCGTCCTCAGTGTGGCCGGCGACAGGGCTGACGCGCTGCTTGCTGAGCTCACGGCGCGCGGAGTCACGGGTGTTGTGATCGGCGACGTGATCGAGAGTTCGGGCGTTGAGATCGAGGCGGGCCTTTAGGCCTGCCTCCAGACTTCTATTGCGGGCCGTGTGCCCATGGAGACCACAAGTGGAGATTCCTAGCGAGTTCCGGGACGCGATGTTGCAGCATGCTGCGGAAGACCACCCCAATGAGGTTTGTGGAATCCTCGGCGTGCTCGACGGCAGGGTCGTGGCGCACTATCGGGTCAAGAACACTGAGCCGAGCCCCTATCGCTATAAAATGGACAGCAACTACTATCAGTTCGTCGATGTTGTGGAGGATTCCGGTTGGAAGCCGGCTTTCTACCACTCCCACTCCCACTCGCCGGCGGCACCGTCTGACACCGACATTCGGCTGGCCACGTACGCTGGATACTTCTATCTCATCGTTTCGCCGCACGAGTTCAACGACAAGAGCCAGCAGGTCGGCGAGGAGCCACAGGTACGGGCGTTCCTCATCGACGAAGGCGAAGTGACTGAAGAACCCGTGGTCATCACCGCCTAACCCTCTCTCACGTGTATCGCTCCCCTCGCCTTGCATGACGCCGGGTGCCGATGGCGCACGCCTTGCTCCTAGTCCCACCACACATCCTGACGCCGTCCTGCTGGCACCGTTGTACCTGACATCAACGGCTTGAGGGGGCCGAAGGAGATTGTCCATGAGAGTTCGAAGATTGGTGTTGGCGTTGTTGTCGGTGTTGGTTTTGTCCGGTGCCATGTTGAGTGTGGTTTCTGCCGCGCCTCGGACGCAGGACGTTGGAGAGACGGCCAGGCACGAACGCCCAGCGAAGGCGTTCCTAGGCTTGGAAACCACCAAGCTCTCCCCCAGGATCAAGCAGTACCTGGGGCTACCGGAAGAGGTCGTCGGCCTATTGGTCATGGGATCGATCCCCGGCAGCCCCGCTGCTGCGTCTGGGATCGAACGGGCTGACGTCGTCCTGTCGGTCGATGGTCTAGTGCTGGAGACCCCCAAGAACCTAGCGCGTCTCGTCAACTCCAAGGCTCCTGGCGATGTAATCGAAGTTCACTACGTGCACGACGGCGCGCGAGCCACCGTCAGCATCACGCTCGCTGACGCGGCAGACCACAAGCCATCGCGGCAGCCCGCATGGCTCACGCAGGTTCGCAACTTTGTCCGTGCGTTCCCCAACGTCGTCGTTGCCAACTTGGACGTGCTCGGTGACGATGGCGTCGTCCGTGTGCATACCATCACGCCAGCGCAGATCGTCGCAGTTGATGAGGCCAACGTCACGGTAGTCGATCGGCTGGGCGAAACGTCCACGTCCACGGTCGTAGATGGCATGGTCGTCGTTCGTGGCGATCACCGGATCGCGCCCGCAGACCTTCGCGAGGGCACCCATGTCGTCATGCTTGAGATCGACGGCACGCTGAAGGCTATCCTTTTTACAGGCTCGCCCCGCGACGACGCAAGCCGTGTCCGAGGCGAGGATCTTGACGCCATGCAGCCTGATCGCCCTCCTCACGCTCGTGGGCGAATATGTGGTAGGGGTCAATACGTCCGGCTTGCCCGAGACCGACTCTGAGATCGACGCAGCCAAGGAGCTTATGGCCCTCGTTCTCTCGCGACTCCCGTAGCCGTGGTCAGGCGCTGGCGCGGCTTCGTAACTTTTTGAGGTGATCAACGAAGTCCGCCGTCGCCATCTCCCGTTCGAGCACGTAGTGGATGGATACGCCCAAGATGCGCTCCAACTCGTCGCGTATGGTCGGCGACAAGCCCACCTGAACGGCGTCCGCCATCGGGGTGCGGTGGTAGTGGCGCAGCACCTTCAATGCGTTGACCGAGAGCGATAGCACTTGCCCCATCGGGACGCTGCAAGTGTCGTCGACCACCCCACCAAGCCCTGGTGCGAAACGATGGTGCTCCGGGACGATCAATGCGCCGCAAACCTGGCAATTCCCTAACTCGGGCATGTAGCCGGAGTCTTCCAGCAGACGCAGTTCCGTGTAGCGTACGACGCCGTCCAGCGGCTCTCCCCTGTCCAGCGCCCTCAGCGCATCCAGCAGGAGCGTATACGCTCCTGGATGGGGTGACGCATCAGGGAGCAGTGCGTCCGCGAGTTCCATGAGGTAGAGGCCCGTGGCGAGCCGATCTAGGTCTGACTTGAGCGCACCGAAGCTTTCCATCGACTCCGCGCCGGTGACCACGTCAACGTGGTGGCCGAGCGCGAGCGTCAGATGTACGTGGTTGAAGACATCGAGATGTCCGCCGAGCCGACTCGTGATCCGCCGTGCGCCACGAACGGTGACCGGTAGCTTACCCAGGTTCGGTGTCAGCACCGTGACCAGACGATCTGCCTCGCGCATCGACCGGCTCCGCAGCACCAATGCCTCGGTCTTATAGCTGCGTGGTCGCTCACCGTCGCCGGGGCGCCGAAATGAACTGCGGTTCTGCTCTGTCATCGATCGTAGTCTATAGTCTGCGATGCACCTAGCAGAGAGGCGGATGACCATGCCAGACGTTGAGAAGCAGCGATGCCCTTGGCCCAACGACGAATTGATGATCCAGTACCACGATGAAGAGTGGGGCGTTCCCACGCGTGACGAACACGTGCTTTTCGAGTACCTGGCGCTGGAGGCCGCGCAGGCTGGCCTATCCTGGCGAACCGTGCTGCACAAGCGCGCTGAGTTCAACAAGGAATTCGAAGGATTCGACCCCGTGCGCGTTGCAAGCTACGGCGACGACGTGGTCGAGCGGATGATGGGTAACGCGGGAATCATTCGCAATCGGCTCAAGCTCAAGGCCATGATCACCAATGCTCAACGATTCTTGGAGGTCCAGCAGGAGCACGGAACCTTCGCTGATTACCTCTGGGGTTTCGTGGGTGGTTCGCCGATGCCCCGTCCGTCACCGCTGACCGCCGACATGGTGCCCGCCACGTCACCTGAGTCTGACGCGCTGGCGAAAGACCTCAAGAAGCGAGGCTTCAAGTTCGTGGGTTCAACGATCGTGTACGCGTACATGCAATCCATGGGCATGGTGAACGACCACGTTACGGGTTGCTTCCGCGCACCCGACTAGTGCCCCTTGGCGGAGCGCAGGTTAGCTTTCGAGCATCTCGTCGATGAACTCGTTGATCTTCTCTTCGTTCAGCAGGCCGCTCCAGACTCGCAGCAAGCTGCCGTCAGCGTTGATGAAGAAGGTCGTCGGCATGCCCACCACCCGGAAATCGCGAACGACGCGGTCGTCGAATGTCGTACCCGCTGGGTAGGTGACACCTAGGTCGATCAGCAGTTGTTTGGCATTCTCGCGTGACCCTAGGAACTGCTGCTGCCCGATGTCGATCCCGATGATCGTGACTTCATCGCCCCGTTCGTCGTAAACGGCTTGGATATCAGGCATCTCAGCCCTGCACGGAGGGCAGAGCGCCGCCCAGAAGTTGAGTACCACTGGCTTTCCGTGACCAACCAAACCGGCCAGTGTTACCTCTTCGCCCCCCAATTCATCCGCCTTCTGGTAGGCCGTGATCGTCAGGTTCGGCAATTCAAGGTTGACCTCTGAGGCCCCAGGCTCAGCGGGAGCGCCCTGAAAATCGGCAGCTTTGGTTGGCGTTGGCGTCGCTTCCGTAACTGGGCCGCCGCACGCCGCGAGAAGGGCGGAGGCCGCCACGGCTAAAGCCGTGAGGCTGACCTTGTTGAAACTCATCCTGGTGCTGTCTGTCATTCAAACCCCTGCTGTGGCTTGCTACGCATTCTCGAACTACATCTGATAAATGCTACGTTGCCTGCGTCCGTTAGGGTTCCCACAATGCAGTGGAAGGATGGAAATCGGTCCACGAGAACCAGAAGACACGAACGACGGCAACTGCTCCAGCGTCTCTCCTGACAGTTCGCCGTCAATCGCCTTACCCGTGAGCGACGCCCACGTCGTACCCGTCTCAGCGTCGCGCATCGCCAATCGATCCACTGCCTCGAAGGTGAGCGTCCGGTCACTGACCACACGACTGAACGCGGCTGCCGCTCCCCCATTGGGGTCATGGGTTACCACTATCGGCGCGCTCTCGTAGGTGTCGTTTACCAGGAGCACGTCGGCCAAGTCCTTGAGCGCATAGGCTATTCGGTCTCTACCGTGGTCGAGCCCGATCACGAGATCTTTGCGTCTCAACCTCTCGTCCTCGTTCTCCTCCCCCAATACCCCCGCGCTGGTGGAACTGTAGTACGACGTGTAAGGGTCTCGACCCGAACCGCGCCCGATGGTGCGGTCCAGTAGCTTCGTGTCTGGATGCTGCTCCACCCATGCCGCCCATGAGGTGAGCTGAGACGGCAGCAGTTGCATATCAACCCCTGTCAGTGGGCCATCGACTCCAGACCCGAGGAACTGGCTCCACAACGTGCCCGTCTGGTGATCGTACATAACAACGGCGTTCATGATCAGCTTGCCGGAAACGCCGAACGTGAGGGTCTGTCCCTCGATCTCGCGGGCAAAAACCATGCCCGTGAAGCAGAGTGGTCACCACGTGACCGCGACCGGTACACCCCCGATCGTATCGTTCACCACCTCATGAGAACTGAGCTGCGCGGTCGAATACGCGCGGTGGTCGTCGCCGATGGACACACCGATCACGCGGTCTGACGGCGCCATCTGCGCCTCAGCCTGAGCGCCAGTCAAGAACACCACCCGATCCTCCAAGATAGCGGGGATAGCGTCTTTGGAGAGCAGGGTGATGATCCCCAAAGTGCGCGGTGGCTCAAGGGGGGAGTTGGCTTGATCGTCACCTCGCTCGCTCGTGATATCTACCGTCTTTGGCGGATTGAAAATGCGCCACACCGGGCTACCTGGTAGGACTGAAAGCAGTGCAGCGAAGCCGCCAGCGGCCAACGCGGTCAATAGAACCGTTCCCTTGATACTCATCCACCACCCCACGCCCTCTTCTTCCGGTCTTGAAGCTAAGATGCGCGAGGCAACCTTAGCGGTGCGGCTGCCGTGTAAACTTCCCCAGTTTGGGTGGAGTCGGCCTGGCCCCTAACCGCCGAGACGTCGTACGTAGGAGATCGCGTGGGAATCATTGTGGCGTTGGTTGGCGGGTTCGGAGCATCCTTGGCCTTCATCGGGGCGGTGGTGGCGATGTTCGCTGGTGGAGTTGGGTACTCCGTCGGAGCAGACGACGCGGGCTCTCTCACAGCGCGAGCGGTCGGCGCGCTGTTCGCATCGTTCGTAGGCCTCGCAGGTGCGTTGACAGCGCGCAACCGGCTCCGGCTGAGCGCGGGCTTGCTGATCGCCTCCGCAGGCGTCGGCCTGTTCTTCGTGTTCTGGTTCTACGTCGCTGGCGCCGTGATGCTCCTCGCAGCGGCGACCATGGCCCTCTGGCCCTCCGCGGAGCCGCCCGAGGCCAGCTAGCCAGTCGCCTGCCGGTTAGAATCAGGGTGTATCACCCCGACCATGGAGGCCTGTCACGTTGGCTGAGCAACCTACCGCACAGATAGTTAAATACACGTTCTACAAGGTCGCCCCGGAGTGGCGCCGGTTACCCGAAGAGACCCGATCCCAGGACAAAAGTGAACTTGCGTCGGTTCTCGATGGCGCTGATGGCATGATGTTGCGCACCTACAGCCTCATGGGCATGCGCGCGGATGCCGACATCATGGTGTGGACGGTGAGCGCCGACCTCGAGCGCGTGCAGACGCTCGCAACACAGGTCGCCGCAACGCACCTAGGGACCTACCTTGAGACCACGACCTCGTACCTGGCGATGACCCGACACTCCATGTACCTGGACGAACACGACCATGAAGGCGGGGAGAACCGTACGCGCATCCGACCCATGGGGCGCCCGTACCTATTCGTCTACCCCTTCACCAAGACCCACGGTTGGTATCAGCTCTCCCTGGAGGAGCGCCAACGCATGATGAACGAGCACTTCGCGGTTGGGCACAAGTACCCTGAAGTGAAGATTCACACTACCTACTCTTACGGGCTTGATGACCAGGAGTTTGTGCTTGGCTTCGAGACCGACAACCCCGCGCGGTTCCTGCAACTGATCATGGATCTTCGCACCGCAGAGCAACGCCCCTACACCGAGCGAGATGTGCCGATCTTCACGTGCCTCTTGGGGCCGACCGCCCAAGTGCTCGACAGCCTTGGTGGATAACCGACCGCCCGGCCTGCCCGCCATTTCACCCTAGGCGAGTAAGGGACATGATTTTGGGTAACAAAAACCAGCCGACCATTGGTCGGCTGGTTTTTCTTTCGTTGATCGTGGACTTGAACTAGCTCGGGTAGTTGAAGTTCTTGTTGAGTTCTATGAACTCTTTTTCATCTGCGGGTACTGCATCTTCTGCGAAGATAGCAGTGACCGGGCACACTGGCTCGCAGGCCGCGCAGTCGATGCACTCTTCCGGGCTGATGAAGTACTGCCGCTCACCTTCGTAGATACAGTCCACGGGGCAAACATCCACACATGCGGCATCTTTGAGGTCAATGCAAGGAGAAACGATTATGTAGGCCATTCGGAGTGAACCCTCCCTCGATTTTCACGGTCAACTGAGCGCTCTCGCGGCGTCGCACCGAGCGTCGCGTAGTGTATCAAACAGCGTTACGGTTGAAAACGCGCAACGCCAACGGATTATCTGCTAGCTATCGGTCCGGCCGGATTCTTGCGGATCGACAGATTTACGAACGTCTCTGTCCTGCGGACCCCGCTGATTCCACCAACCTGAAGGCGGAGGAAGCTGGAAAGCTCCTCAGGCGAGCCAAGAGCAACCCACAAGAATATGTCGAACGCACCCGTGGTCACCGACACGTACTGCACTTCTGAAATCTCCGCGAGCTTGGCAGCGACGGGATCCACCTCTGAAGGCTCTACTTGCAGGGCTATGACCGCGGTTGTGCCCCTGCCCAATTTCGCCGGGTCTGGAATCGCAACAACTCGGATGACCTCGTCCTTGATCAGATTGCGGAACCGTCTCCTGATCGTCCCTTCACTAACACCCACCTGCTTGGCCAGTTCGATATTTGATGCACGGCCATTGGCCTGCAGCAGCGATATCAGCTTATCGTCGAGTTCGTCGAGATCCATTTCTGTACCTTTCGTGAAATATGGCACAAATTAGTATAGAGCGCTATGCGAAGCACTTCAAGGCCCATCCGTTGGGAAATCGCAATCCGGCGGCCATATTTAGGCGACTTGTGGCTTGGAATCAACGTGTACACCGCCGGTGGCGCAATCCGGTTGCCGTAGTGCGCTTTGGGGGTTCGCATTCATTGACCCCCGCCAGAGGGAGCGGTAGTCTATTGCAACAGAGTGGCGACAAGCGTCAAGGAGTACACATGATTACCGTTAGCGATATGGCAGCAGTGAAGCTCAGGGAGATCCTTGACGAAGAAGGCCAGCCGGAAGGCGCCCTTCGCGTGATCGTTGTCCCCCAGGGCGGCGGAGCCCAGTACATGTTGGCGCTTGAGGAAGGCCTCGCGGAGGACGACCTGATTCTCCACGACATCGGCGTTCGAGTGATTGCTGATGTCGACAGCGCACCTCTCCTGGATGGTGCGGAGATCGACTACACCGAGAGCCTGATGCGTAGCGGATTCGTAATCACGAACCCGAACATCGCGACATCTGCTGGCGGCGGCTGCGCCTGCGGCGGTAACTGCGGCTGCGGCGGCGGGCACTAGCCCACAGGCCCGAAGATTGGTATCAAAAGAGGCGCCCCCTAGGGGCGCCTCTTTTTTTGTTTTCTCAAGCCCGTCCAACACGTTACGGAATGTCTACGCGCCGCCCCGTGCGTGCCGACTCCACCATCGCTAGCGTGATCTGCGCTGCTCGCAGACCGTCCACGCCGGTGGCCGCGGGCTCGCCGTCGCCAGCCACCGCTGCATTCATCGCGTCCACCTGCCACGTGTACAGCGCAATCGGATCGTTCTCGTATGACTCGCTCGTCTCCGTACCACTCGTCGTGATGTCCAGCGTCCCATCCAGCACCATGCCGATGCCCTCGTGAACCCCTGCCTTCCCCTCACTGCCGTATACCACCACATCGTTTCCCTGGTAGTCAGGTGTGCGCCGCCCCGTCATCACCGTTCCGAGCGAGCCGTCGTCGAACCGCAGTGACATCACCAACAGTTCCTCTAGCGGCGCATCCGGCGTCGCGTCGCTCAGAGCAGTCACTTGCGTCACCTCGCGACCGAGCACGTAGCGCATGATGTCCGCGCAATGCACGCCAGTGGCCATGAAGGCGCCTGCACCTACCATCGCCGGGTCATCCCACCAGGCTTGCAGATCGGCGCGTGGCGGAGGCTTCGTCTGCCCCCGGGTCCCTCGTCCCCAATTCGCCGTCGTCAGCGCAATCTCACCGAGCTCGCCTGCCGCCACCAGCGCGCGCACTCGCCGGTGGCCGGGATGCGTGCGCAAATGAAAGCCCACGCCCAACTTCACGCCAGCGCTGGCGCACGCATCGATCATCGCCTGGCAATGCTCGACGGTCAGCGCCATAGGCTTCTCCACCAACACATGCTTGCCGGCCGCTGCCGCCTTCAACGTATGCTCGCGGTGCAACGCGTTCGGCGACGCCACGTACACGACATCTACGGCAGGGTCAGCCAACATCGCGTCCACGTCGTCGTATGCTGCCGCCGCGCCGTGCTTGGCGGCGAACGCCTGCGCGCGACCCGCGTCGCGGCTCACAACCGCAGCCAGCGTCGAGCCCGCAGCCGCGTCGATGGCTGGAGCCATCTTCGTATCAGGGTGGCGTCCCGTGCTGACTATCGCCCATCCGAGGGTCATAGCTACATCTCCATGGCATAAGGATCAAGATGCCCCCACTGGGCTGCCGAGGAGGGTAGGGAACCGCGAAACGCGTGTCAAAAAGGGCCCTGATTCGCTTCGATCAGCAGGGGCTAACGTCTCGACTTCGAAAACCGCATTCCCAGTGCTATAGTGCCCACCATCCCTCCCGCTCGACACAGGAGATCCCATGAGATGGTCCATACTGGTCGCCCTGATCGTTTCGCTGACCGCAGCTATGCTCACCGCGTGCGGTCCCACGATCCCGGAGGCCAGTTTCACCGCCAGCCCCACAGAGGGGGCTGCACCGCTAAGCGTCCAGTTCACCGATACGAGCCTCAACGAGCCTGTTTCGTGGAAATGGGACTTCGGCGATGGCTCGAACTCTACTGACAAATCCCCCAGTCATGCGTTCGAGATCACGGGTACCTATGACGTAACGCTGGTCGCAACCAACGATGCTGGTAGCGGAAACTCCACCAGCACCCGATCCATAGGGTAGAACCTGGAGCACGCTCCACGCTCGTCATCTCCGAATCTGATGTGGAGTTGGGTATCGGTGACTTTCATGGATACTCTGTAGTCGCTCTTGACCCGTTCGAGAATATGATTTCGGACGCTTCATATAGTTGGGCGGCGGCCGGAGGTGAGATCAATCAATCGGGCAAGTACGTTGCTGGCACCGTCGCGGGATCCTACAGCGAGGCTGTTACCGTGACCGCCACGCGTGGAGGTTTGTCCGCAACCGCGTCGGGGTCTGCGGTCATCGTCCCCGGTCCGCTGGCGCGGGTAGCTTTCGTTGCCGACACGCCAGACGATCTTGAACTGGCGATTGGTGGGGCTCATGTATTCGCAATAGAGGCGTTCGACGAGCATGACAACGTCATCAGCCCGACGAACGCTGAAATCATATGGAACGCAGGCGACACCGGCGAGGTGAGCAGCACGGGGGAGTTCATTGCTGGAACCCGCGCAGGATCATTCGAAGAAGGCGTAACAGCGACCGCTGTTCAAGGTGTTTCCTCCATCGCGGTGTCGTTACCGTTGGTCATCTTGCCTGACCCCCTCGATTCGGTAAGCCTTACCCCCGCGAACCCCGTTGTTGCGGCGGGTGAGCCATTCCAACTGATCGCCGCACCCGTCGATCAGTACGGCAACCTCGTTGAGCCGTCGGAGCTCCGATGGGAAGCCGATTCCAAAGTAGGGACAGTGGGGCTCACTGGAGTGCTCGACGCGACAGAGCGAGCGGGCGAATACGCCAACGCGTTACGTGTCACGACAGTCCTAGATGGGATAACCAGGACGTTTTTAAGCCCACTGACTGTGAAGCACTCGACACTTTCGACCGTCACTGTAGGGGTCGCTGACAGCAGCCTTGCGATAGGTGCCACGACGAACCTATCTGCGACAGCTACCGACGCGTTCGGCAACGCCGTGCCAACCGGCGCGACTCGTTGGTCGGTTGAGGGAGATGCCCTCACCGTCAGCTCTTCCGGCGTGCTCACAACTACGACTGTGGCGGGATCGTTCGCTGTCACGGGCTCCCTGACGGTGAGTGGGGTCACGAAGACCAGCCGAGCGACAGTTGTCGTCCTCCCCGAATCTCTGATGTCTCTTGCTTTGGCGGATGCCTCGCCGACCGTCGAAGCGGGGGAAACCCTGCAGATGATCGCGCTGCCGATGGACCAGCATGGCAACGTCATCAGCGGCTTGGAAACGGCGTGGACTTCCAGTGTCGGGAACATCGCGGGCAGCGGGGTTCGCTCTGGACTAACCAGGGCGAAGTCCTACGCGGGAAGAGTCCAAGTCACCGTATCTGAGGGCGAAATCACCCTAACCCAGTTTGCGGATGTGACGGTGATGCCAGGGCCGCTCGATTACGTGAATGTCTTACCAGGATCGATCGACCTTGGCATAGGTATGCAGCAACAATACGTTGCTGCGGGAGCCGACCGATTTGGGAACAAGATCGACGATTTGTCGTACGCATGGGGTGCGGAGACGGGTGGGACTATCACGTCCGACGGGTTGTTCACCGCGGGGGATCTGCCGGGTACCTTCGAAGGGGCAGTCACCCTCGAGGTCACCCAAGGCGATTCCATCGTCGACTTTCAACTGGATGTGACGGTCGACCCCGATCGGATCACTTATGTCGCCTTCACGGTGGACTTCCTTATTGAAGTGCGGTCGATGAATGTGGATGGCTCTAACAATACGGAGGTTACCGCACTGGCGAATACCCTTCTCTCCCTTTCGTGGATGCCCAACGGAAGAAGGCTCGTGCTAGGGATGTTTGCGACTCCCTCCGGCGGCATGTTGGCTGTCGACTCGGATGGCACCTCACTTTCTTCGATCGGATCTTCATCATCGTTTGATATCCAGCCGCAGGTGTCTCCTGACGGGACCCGGCTGGCGGTCGCTAGATGGGATTTCGATCAAGAATCATATGACCTGTACGTGATCGATTTGGACGGTGGTAACGAAACGCAGCTAACTAACACTCCGGACATCAACGAGGTGCTTCCGGGTTGGTCACCGGATGGAACCCAAATCACGTATGGGACACTCGGGAACGATAGAAGCATCTGGATTGTCGGTGCGGACGGAACGAGCAATAATCGCCTGACCTCCGCGTCGACCACAGACCTCTCCCCGCGCTGGTCGCCGACAGGGGAGGAGATTGCTTTCGTGTCCGATAGAGATTCGCCTGGGACAGGAGATATCTACGCGATGGATGTCGACGGTTCCAACGTACGCCGTATCACCAGCGGCCCCGCAGATGAGGGGATGGACGGTTGGTCCCCAGACGGCCAGCGGATTCTGATTGAAGTGTTGGATGACGATGACGACTATCAGCTCTGGATCGTAGATCGCGATGGAGCCGACCGGACTCAATTGACAGATGACACGTCTAGCAACGGGGCCGCCGTGTGGGCGCCACGTAAGCGTGGAATCCCCTTTACATCCGATGCCATCATTTTCGGTGATGAAGCACCCGCGGCCACAGGCACGGTAGCTGCTGTCACAGTGGCTGCCCGCCCCGCAGTAGTGAGAGTCTTGCGCGACGATGGCGGATCCGGCTCCGGGTTCATCTTCGATTCCACGGGGCTCATTCTCACGAATAACCACGTGGTGACCGGCGCGGACACGCTTACCGTTGTGCTGGATGATGGTCGCGAGTTCACGGCCACAATCGTTGGACGCGATATCGTTCGTGATCTAGCAGTGATTCAGATGGAAGGTGTAGATGAAGTTCTGCCGACGCTGTCGCTGATCGAAGCAGGAACTCCCGAGCTTGGTGACCCCGTTCTCGTGCTTGGCTACCCGTTGGGCACCGAGACCTTGAACATCACGCAGGGCATCGTCTCCTCAAACGGCTATAGCTATGGGCAATACGTCGGCTTGGTGCAGACCGACGCTGCGGTCAATCCTGGCAACAGTGGTGGTCCACTCGTTAATCTGCGGGGCGAAGTAGTAGGTGTGGTGTCGGCGAAACTGGTGAGTATCGCCATCGAGGGCGTCGGGTTTGCCATTGATGTCGATACCATCAAAACCTACCTAGATCGATTGGTTGCTGGCGAAACGATCAAGGGCTAACGGATGAGCCAAAAAAAGTGCCCCGAAAGCTTCGGGGCACTTTGGTGATCGCCTATCTCGTAGCGCCTGTGCGCCGGATTACCCCTTGGTGATGTAGCGGTACGCGGAGAGCGCCGCAGCCACTCCATCACCCACTGCATTCGCGAGCTGTCGCTCGGAGAACGTCCGAACGTCGCCTGCCGCGAACACCCCAGGAACGCTTGTATTCATCTGGATGTCCGTGACGACGTGGCCTGCTGCATCAAGATCAACCGACCCGATCATGAACTCGTTGATCGGGTGAAAGCCGATATACACGAAGACCCCATTTGTGTCTTGCTCGGAAACCTCGCCCGTCTTGAGGTTCTCCAAGACGATACTCTTCACGTCACCGTTGCCCTTAATCTCCTTGATCGCGCTGTTCCAAACGAAGCTCATCTTCGGATTGTCGAATGCACGCTTCTGAAGAATCTTGCTCGCGCGCAACTCCTCCCGCCGGTGCACCACCGTCACGCTGCTGGCCATGCGCGTCAAGTATAGCCCCTCATCCATGGCAGCGTCTCCACCGCCTACGACCGTAACGTCCTGGTCGCGGAAGAAGTTGCCGTCGCAGGTCGCGCAGTAGGAGACCCCACGTCCTGCGAACTCTTCTTCCCCGGGCACCTCAAGCTTGTTGTGCTCACCGCCGGACGTGATGATCACCGCCTTGGCGGTGTACTCACCCTCTTCGCCGATGACCTTCTTGACGGGGCCATCAAGCTCAAGTCGGGTGATGGTGTCGTACTCGAACTCCACCCCGAAGCGTGACGCCTGCTTCTCGTACAGCATCGCAAGGTCTGGCCCTGGAATCGACTCGGGGAAGCCGGGGTAGTTCTCGATCTCACCCGTGTAGAGGATCTGACCGCCGATTGCCATGCGCTCGATCACGAGGGTCTTCAGCATCGCACGCACGGAGTAGATGGACGCGGCTAAGCCTGCGGCACCCCCTCCGATGATGATCACGTCATATTTAGGTTCTTCGGCCATCGGTACTGGGACCTCCCCTGGGAATACCGCGCGGCTCGCTGGTCTAGCCTCGCTTCACGATCTTAGATACGGTTCTGGCCTAGGCGGATGCTTTTCTACACATGGTAGCGGAAGCCGCCCTCCACCAGATCACGGTTCACGCGACGGTTCAGGTGTAGCCCCTCGAGAACGAACTCCATCGCCGACGCGATCGCGGGGCCGTCCTCCGCAACGCCTAGCTTGTTGAGCGCATTGCCGAAGCCCTCGAATTTCGTGATCTCGTCTACGTAGCGCTGCGCTGGCAGCTCAGCACCCGTGTCCACCGTCGTGCCTTGCTCGAACGCCGCAACGATGCTCTCGAAGTCCATCGACGCGAAGTAGCGATCGAAGATGTTGAGCACCGAACGCTTCACGAGATCGTCGTGGATCTTCGTCTCGCGCCCGTCCTCCATGGTCTCCATCTCGATCTTGCCCAAGGTGGACGCGATCATGTAAGGCAGATCGGTGAGCCGCGGAACCGCGTGCTCCTCGTCCTGAGTGATGGCGCGACGTAGCGAGTTCGCAATGATCGTCTCGTAGTTGGCGATCGACACCCGCACACTGACGCCTGAGCGCTGATTAATTTCCGGGTGCTTGCGGGCCAGCGTTGTGTACTCGGCCACGATCTCTTTCATGTACTGGGGCACGTAGAGCCGCTCTTCTGTGTCCGGGAACTTCGTGCGCTCCGCTTCCATGATCGCGATCTCCAGGCTCGACTCACGCGGGTAGTGCGTGCGGATCTGTGAGCCGTAGCGGTCCTTCAACGGCGTGATGATCCGCCCTCGATTCGTGTAGTCCTCCGGGTTCGCACTGGCCACAACGATCATGTCCAACGGCAACCGAACCCGGTAACCCTTGATCTGCACGTCGCGCTCCTCCATGAGGTTGAACAGGCCAACCTGGATGCGCTCGGCCAGATCGGGCAACTCGTTGATGCAGAACAACCCACGATTCGTGCGCGGAATCAGGCCATAGTGGATGGCCAACTCGTCGGAGAGGTAACGACCCTCCGCGATGCGGATCGGGTCAACGTCGCCGATCAGGTCGGCGATAGAGATGTCAGGTGTCGCGAGCTTCTCCCCGTAGCGGTGGTCGCTGCCGACCCACACCACCGGCGTCGCGTCACCCTTCTCCTCGACCATGTCCCTGCCATAGCGAGAGATAGGAGCAGTCGGGTCGTCGTTGACCTCACTGCCCTCGATGATCGGGATCTCCGGGTCGAGCAGATCCACCAAGGCGCGGATGATGCGTGACTTCGCTTGCCCGCGCTCTCCTAGCAGAATGATGTCCTGGCCCGCGAGGATCGCGTTCTCTACCTGGGGGATCACCGAGTCCTCGTAACCGAGGATGCCCGGGAACAGCGGCTCGTGAGAGCCCATGCGGGCGATCAGGTTGCGGCGTAACTCCTCACGCACGGGAATCGACTTATATCCGCTCTTCTTCAGCTCACCAAGAGTAGCTGGCTTCTTCTTTCGGGTGGTCAAGACGCAACCTCGCAGGTGTTGATAGCGGGGCTCAGTCTAGCAGGGGAAACCCATCTCAGTGCGTCCTTAACATACGAAGGGGTGGAACATTCCACCCCTTCGTTCCCGCTCATCGTGCGGCCCAGATCCGGAGCCGCATTACTAGCTATACGTAAACCTCCACCGACTCTACCTCGGTGAACTCTCGCGCAACGCCCCTCAGGTGGGAGCGAATGTCGTTCAGGTTGATGACCACCGCACGCGCGGGCCGCCGTTCGCCGACTCTGCCTGCCACCGTCTGCGTGAGACCGTCGTGGAGGTAGGGGGCGTGCTCGCCCATCAGGCGTTCCATCACGGTTGCTACGTTGTGCTCAGTGATCTCGTTGTCCTCCGTTGATCTACACCTGCGGGCGTCTGCGGGCTTGCGCGGCGGTGTGCCTTACTCGGCGACTGGCTCTTCTGGCATGAGTTCGGTGGTCACGATCGTGTCGAGTTCAAGCTGAAGGTCATTCGCAAAGAGCTGGAAGCTCCCCGCCAAGTCCTCGGCGTATGCGGTCATCGTGTCGCGGCGTTGGGTGGCAAGGGCGAGATCGGGGTTTTCAGCGAAGGACATGAGGTCGTCGATGATGGTTGTGTACATCGTTCCGACCTGACCTGCCGTTTGCTCGACCGCCTCGGTGGAGAAAGGAGTCTCTTCCGTGACCGGTTCTCCGCCCGTGAGGTCTGCCAGAGGGAAGCCGCCGACTGCGCTGGCGATGAAGCCAAGAACCATCATCACTGTCCCGAGTGTTGCTAGTACCTGCATCGCTTTCGCCTCCTCTTTTGGTCTTGCCGGGGTGCTTGCTGCACCTCACAAAACGAGTCTGGCTTTTGAGCGAGTGCGTGCCATCACCCACGCGAATGGAAAAGCAGCTAATCCGTACGGGTGAGCCTTTAGGGCAATGCTCACACGTGCTCACCTGTACTTTCGTACAGTGCAGAGGGCGTTCCGAGGAATGTTGAAACGGGTCGTTAAGGACACCCGAACGGGTTAATCGATCGCCCTGAAACGACCTGAAGCGGGCTATGGGATGGCACCCAGTCGGGTGCTCAGAACACGCAAACTAGCCCTGGAACTGTGGGCTCAGTCACTCGCGCGCGTTCATTGACAGGGCTGGAGTGGGGTGCCAGCATGGCCGCAGCGCCCAATCGAGCGCTTACGGAGATCCCCGCCTCATGAATTGGTTCGCCGCTGCTTTGATCAGCACCCTGCTGTTTTCCGTGGTGTCGATCTTTGACAAGCGGCTGGTGGGAACCCTCTTCCCCAGCTACCACACCTTCACCATCACCTTCGGGCTGCTGCAATTCCCCATCGCAGCGGTCTTCTTCGCGTTCGTCATCCCCACCGTGGGCTTCGAAAGCGGCGAAGGTATCGTGTGGGCACTGGCGAGCGGCCTAACGTGGGCGGTCGGCCTGTCCCTGTTCTTCTATGGCCTGAGCATGGAAGAGGTGTCCCGCGCCGCCCCCATGCAATCCATCACCCCCGTCATCACGGCCGTGATCGCCGTGGTGCTGTTCGACGACATCGTCTCTCTGACCCAGTGGGTCGGGATCCTCGTCGTCGTCACCGGCGCCGTCATGATCAACCTCCGCAAGGTTGACGGGCGCTACCGCATCGCCCGTGGCAAGGCGTTCCTGGTACTGCTGCTCTCCGCCTTCGTCATGGGCTGGGCGTTCATCGTTAGCGACGAAGCGGCCGAAAGGCTGAACGTAGGCGCTACTCAGGGCTTCCGTGCGCTAGGCATGGGCGCGGGGGTGCTCGCATTCACTTGGCGAACGCGCCACGTGAAACCGCTCATCGGCGCACTACGGAACCGCCGAACCACCGGTTTGATGGTCCTCAGCGAAGGGATCATGGCCCCCATCGCAGCGTTGAGCTTCGTCTACGCCTTGTCTGTGGGCTCGGTGTCGTTGGTGGCAACGGTCACCGCCATACGCCCGCTGGCCATCCTCGCGCTCAGCTTGGGCCTCAGCACACCCTGGTGGAACGTCCTCAACGAGCCTATGGACAAAGAGACGATCGGACTCAAAGTGATCGCCACGCTGCTCATCGTCGGTGGGGTCGTTGGGCTTCGCCTCTAGATGGCTGACGGTCCAGCCACGCGCTAGCGGAACAAGTCCTTCGCGCGCTCTCGGATCATCGGCGCGATACCGCTCTCGCCTGCCAGATACGGATACCCCCGAACGATCGCCGCAGGCACGCGCGTCAGCTTGTTCGTAACCAACTCCGTCGCCGCCGCGATCTCGTCAGCGACCGCGATCACGGTCGAGTGCAACTCGCGACCGTCGTTGTCGATCTCGCCTCGGTAGTCCCACAGCGCCTCGATGCCTGCCAAGCCGATCGCCACGTCGCCCGCGCCCTCGCGCCAAGCCCTACCGAACGTATCGGATACGATCACCGCGATCTCGCACTTCGCCAGATCCCGTACACGGTCGCGGACGCGACGAGCGCTCGCGTCCGAGTCCTTTGGCAACAGAACCACATAGTCCACGCTTCCCGTGCCCACGTTCGACGCATCAACCCCAGAATTCGCGCACACGAAACCGTGCCGCGTTTCCGTGATCATCACGCCGTTCTCCATGCGAACGATACGCACTGCCTCTTGCAGCACCACTTCGACCGCCCGCGCATCCTTCTCCCAACGGGCCGCGAAATCGATAGCTAGCGCTGATGGCGTGATCGTGCGCAGATCGACCACCTGATCCTCGGCCTTCGAAACCACCTTCTGCGTGACCACCAGCACATCGCCGTCAGCCAGAGGCGTGCGCTGCTGGGCGCACGCCTCCACCAGCAGCGCGCCCAGGTCGTCGCCAGCCGTGATTTCCGGAACACCGTCTACACCTATGAGGGTCACTTGTGGTGGCATGGCGCTAGTCTATCCTCCGCCCGAGCACCCATCGACCGTTCCGCCCATCGACCGCTCGAGTAAGCTCGGCGGTAAACTATCGCCATGCCATACATTGAGGTAGAAGTCGACGCCGGTGATAACAGCGACATGTCCGTCCTGCGCATGTTCGACGCTCGCGAGGAGCCCCACGAGGTGACCTGGGTCGTCGCCCTCCGCCGCGACGGTTCCGAAGGCCCCTGCGCCGTCACCGGTTGGTCGTCAGACGGCCCGTGCCCTGCCATGGCTGCGTCTGTCTGGGACTCCGGCGACGGCGTTGCACTGCTCGTCTACGGCGGTGACGAAGGCATCCGCCTCAAGCACGCCGACTCCGACGCGGCTTGGGACATCGCCGACTCCACCCAGTGGGGCGATGCTTGCTTGCTTCTGGAGCTGGCCACGGAATCAGGCTAGCTCGCCGCGAACTCGCTCACGAATTCCAAGAGCCACCACAGCAGGGATGTCAGCGCTGCGCTCCCTCCCATGATGCTCATGTCGCGCTTCGAAAGTGCCTTCTTCAACGGCGCGCCGGGGTACTCCGTGCCGGGCAAACGCAGCTCTAGCAGGATGCGCTCCACGCCCCGGATGCGCGCATCGATTCCATCCAGCTTTGCGGACCAGGCGCGATCCACCAGTTCATGCTCGCGCTGATGCCCCTTCTGGGTCGCCTCTGTTGCCGCGATCCGCTCCTTCTGTGTCAGTGTCGTCATGCTAAGTCGCTCCCAGCCGGTACGGGTCAAGCAAGATGCGAACGTCGGAGTCTAGGTCCACGTCAACGTAGAACGGCTCGAAAGCTGGCGCGCGTGTCCAGATGCGCGCCGCGTTCAGCAACGCCGCACGCTCCACCGCCGCCGGCCACCGCAGGATCGATACAGCCGTTGACGTAGCATGTGTTGCAGCGGTCGTACCGTTCAGCCCACGACTGATAGTTAGCGTGTTGCTGCTGATGCCCGTGACCAGCATCTGCTCTGACCCCGCCATGATCGTCTGACCTATCGCGAAATCGGTCCCCGCTGTCACCGCCATCGTCGTGGCGCTACTCGCCGTTGACCCGCTCGTGACCGACCCCGACGCCTCTGGGAAGCTGCGATACCCCACGAGCCCACGACCTGATAGCGAGCGTGGCCGCGCTCGAACTGCGACTTCGTCCCGCGCCCCAGTACGCGCAACGTGTGGTAAGGCGTGCCCCAGTGCTGCGTGGGCATCGCGTTCAGCGGGAGCAACCCGTAATCGGTCGTCGCCCACGTTGTCTCGCACGTTCCATCGTCGTCATCGTCCGATTTCAACGTCGTCACCGAGATCAGGTCGGGCGTCGTCAATTGCGTATCCGCTGCCCCGTCGAATGCCCGCGTCGACGTCCGCGGGTAGAAGTGTCGATTGCAGTAACCGTCTATCGAGTCCGACACCGCCAGCAGCAACTGGAACAATTCATCTCGCGCCAAACCACCTCCTGCACCTGCCGCTGCGTCGGCCCCGTCACGATCACCTTCGCCTGCGGCTGTGTTCCGATCCACCAGAGGATGATCCGCGCCACCGTCCAATCCTTGCCCGACCCGTTGCACCCCACCACCGACACCCGCCTGCTGTGCAGCACCGCATCGATGATCTCCCGCTGCTTCGCGTACGGCTCCCCCGCATCCCCCAGCACTTCCCGAATGAACCCCATCGGGTCATCCGCGTAATCCCGCCTTGCTACTACTTCTACTCTTGGTCCGCGCTCCTGCGGCTGAGGGTTCCATCCGCCATGACTGGTTCCCACCGATTCCCTTCATGACGAGCGCGAGACGTGCCCGCTGCTCGTCCCGCTCCTCAGGATCCCCGACCTACCTTGTGTTCATCGCGTCTTCAGCGAGTGCGCCCCGCCTCGCACCACGTGTGCTTGCACAACGAGCACGCAAACACGGGATGACCTTCCCCCTCCACGCTATTGAGTTCTCGCGCTCCATTCGCGCGGCACCGTGGGCAAAGAACGTTTGGATGTACGACTGCTGGCATAACTTTCTCCTCCGAATCGGTCAGCTCATCTGACCTAGTTGAAATATGTATGACAATCATACGGAGAATACATGGCAACACGCGAGGCCCAGATGTCACACTCTAGAAGATCTAGAAGCGGCAGTCAGAATGACAACAACAGGTAGCGCATACCTGTACAATCACCCCGTGACAACCAAAGAATCGACTGCACTAACGAAATTTATTCGAGCTTGGATCGCCGACCGCAAGTTGTCGGCCCTCGGCCTCGCCCAGCGCGCCGGCATACCGCACACCACGCTTAGCGCGCTCTTCAACCACGGCAACGTGCCGCGCCCTGTCACCCTCAAGAAGCTCGCCACTGCCATGGGCATGCCCGTCGGCCAACTCCTCGTCCTCGCTGGCCACATCACCCAGCAAGAGTACGAGCAGCCCGTCGGTGACACCGACCTCGCCCGCCTCTACGAAGTCGGCGACCTCGACGGCGACGAATGGCAGCAAGTCCTCGACTTCGCCCGCTACGTCCGCTCCAAGCGCAATACCCGCTAGCTAACGCCCTGGTCATCGACCGATATGCGGGGCGTCGCC
>Ga0114999_10003005_pt1 | contig 21586 bp, 20 predicted proteins | sample ArcticOcean_MG_C_3_FD_89820 | JGI IMG/M metagenome (GOLD analysis project Ga0114999, IMG submission 89820) | Marine microbial communities from western Arctic Ocean - ArcticOcean_MG_CB8_126 | ecosystem: Environmental > Aquatic > Marine > Oceanic | place: Arctic Ocean: Canada Basin | collected...
GGCATCGCCTTTACATACAGATTCGTACCAATGAGATCTGAGGACACCGCTTGGGTCATCCCCTCTTCAATGAAGTACTGGTCAGCTGCTGAAGCTACCTGTCTCAAGTTATTGGTAATTGTTTTGTCCTGCGAGGTTTGGCGGACTTTATTGAAGGCCGGTATCGCCATCGCTGCTAACAGCCCGATGATTACGACCACAATCATAATTTCTACAAGGGTAAATCCCTTATTAGTTTTTTTATTAATCATTATATTCTCCATTTAATATTTTAGTTTACACCCTATTACATTCTAAAAACTAGGGACGAACACAATAGAGTACAATAGGGGTACTTGCCAAGTCATTTTTTCGACTATTAAATAGCGTTAGTCTATAACTGACCTTACTACTCGACCTATTTAACGTTTATTGCTGTCACATTCACGTTATAACCGATTTAAGATTAAAGGCTAACAAATAGATTATACCGTCTCAACTGGGCCTACTGCCTTGGCAAAAACCATCTTACCACCCGCTGATGGCAGTATACTTTGAACTTCAATACGAACCGACTGCCCTATAAGATTGTTCCCGTCATTAACAACAACCATAGAGCCATCATTTAAAAAGCCGACGGCTTGCCCGGGCTCTTTACCCTCTTTGACGAGCTCTACATCGAAGATTTCTCCAATATTAAAATCAGGATTGAGGGCTTTTGCTAAGGCGTTAATGTTTAGCCAATCTATCGTGTGAAACTCCGCCATCTGAGCGAGATTGAAATTGGTAGTCATGATTTTAGCATTCATCGACTGGGCGAGAAAAACGAGCTTTGCATCGACCTTCTGCTGTTTACTCACATCGCTTTCATGAATCCGCAGGTCAAGATGTTTCATTTTTCTCAGTTGATTTAGCACTTCTAATCCTTTACGTCCTTTTGTTTGCCGCTGAACGTCAGATGAGTCGGCAATGCGTTGTAACTCATCGAGGACAAAACGCGGAATAACAAGCGCATAACCCATAAATTTGCTTTCGCAGATTCCGATAATACGCCCATCGATAAAGATACTGGTATCTAATACAACAAGCGGCACATCCACTCCATGTGGTTCAAATCGAACATAGGGAATGACCAGATTAAATTCATCTCGACCACGCAGGGCTATCACCGCCCCTAAATACATCAATATAACAAAAAGCGAGAGACGAACTAAGAAAAGTATCTGCGGATCTCCATTTTCGAATAGAGGTGAACTTGAGATGAATAGCGCGAATAACCAGCCGACAAAGAGGCCGAAAGTCAGGGCAGTCAAACCGCGAAGAGAAAATCCTTTTAAGAAAACATCAATGAGAATGACCAAAATACCAATGCTTGCTCCGATGAAAACTGCGAGCGTCCTATACTGATCCCAGTCCGGTATGGAGTAACAAACAAGGTAACTTCCTGTAATGCATATGAGGAAAAAGAAAATGCGTAAGATGACGATCGTTTTATACATCGATATAATTGTACCCCTGAACGATTAATAAAATGAAAAGCGGCATTTTTTGTCAATTGTTGGTTTACGACTGCTGTTAGACGGCTGGAATAATATTCAATGAAAATTAATATTTTATCATATAAAGAATTAGTGGTAAAAGCATGCCCAGTAAAATCAGGCCATATAGGATGCGGAGATGCCAGCGAGTGCTCTCTTGTTTCTCTTCTTGAGGCGGTCGTGACATTAATTATTGAAGAAATTAATAGGAGAAAATCTGTTCATCTTTAAACAGTTTAATTCTTCAGCTTTTATTTTCCTCAATAAATAATAACCGCTGAAATAATATATTTCTCAATCGTTTACCTGATAAAATAAATAATTAAAATAATATTCAATAATACGTTAAAGTAGGGTATTGATTTAAATTACAAAATTTAATGTTAATATCAAGACAACAAGCGATTCAATGTATATTCAACTAAGATTGTGTTCGAACAACTAACCATTCTAGCTCCCGGACTAATCGGCGCATCGGTCGCCATGGCTTCGAAGGAAAAATTACTGGCACGTCGTATTACCGTGTGGTCGCGCCGGGCTGAGACCCGCGTGGCATGTTCTCATCAGTCATGGTGTGACAAGGTATTTGAGCACCCTGAGCAAGCAGTTGCGGGTTCTGATTTCATCGTTGTTTGCAGTCCAGTAGAATCAATATACCCTCTCGTAAGCAAGATCACCGGCGATCTAAAAAAAGGCGCGATTGTAACTGATGTCGGAAGCACGAAAAGTCTCATTTGTCGTTTTTGTAGTGCTACCATTTCCTCGGGTAACACTTTTATCGGCTCTCATCCCATGGCCGGTTCTGAAAAGACAGGGATGGCTCATGCCAGGGCTGACCTGTTTTTGCATAAACCCTGTTTTGTCACACCTCTCGTGGATTCCGACGTTCCAGCGTTGGATAAGGTCGTAAATTTCTGGAAAGAACTCGAGATGGAAGTTGTGACCGTATCACCGGAAAAACATGATGAAATCGTAGCTAATATCAGTCATCTCCCGCATATTCTTGCTTCTATTTTATGCAGTTACCTGGCGTCTAAGGATCATACTTGGCGCAGTTTAGCAGGCACTGGATTACGAGATACCACCCGTATCGCTTCTGGTGATCCAAATCTCTGGAAATCGATCATCGAGCAAAACCGCGATGAGATAATACGTGCCATAAATGATTTTGATGAGGAATTGCACGTAATGAAAACTGCAATCGCTAATGATCAATATTTCGAAGTTATTAATCTACTTGAGAGGGGTAAAAAATATCGCGATCGGCTTCGTCTCTCTAATGACAATTCTGATAATAAAGAATAAAAAGTGGTCAGCTGAGATTCGACTGAAATTTTTTAATACAATTCTGTATAATAATGCTGCTTACGCTGATTAAATATCAGTAACGCAATTATGATTGAGTTACCAATAAAACCGTTTACTCGACCTGCGGCGGGATCGGTTTCTTTGCCCGGTTCTAAGAGCATTACCAACCGTGCTCTTATTTTAGCCGCACTCAGCGATGGACCCGTGACACTTCGCAATGCTTTATTCAGTGATGACACATTAATTATGCTCACGGCATTAAAGAAGCTGGGATTTAATATTTCAGCCGACGAAAAATCAAATGAGATCAATATTGTCGGACTTAACGGCGACATTCCTTGTGGAGAAGCAAGACTCCATGTAGGTAATGCAGGTACGGCGGCACGGTTTCTCACTGCATTTATCTGTCTTAAGGATAAGGGAAATTACTATTTAGACAGCGACGATGCAATGAAGATACGGCCGATGGAGGATCTACTCAATGCCCTCGTATCCCAGGGTGTGGAAGTTGATTATGAAGGTAAAAATGGCCATTTCCCCTTTAAGCTTAAGACTCACCGATTAATAGGTGGGCGAATCGAAATCGACGCCAGCGCAAGCAGTCAATTCCTCTCTGCACTTCTTATGGTTGCTCCCTTTGCATTCAAAGACACGACGATTGAAACCAAAGCGACCAGAGTTAGGAAGCCTTATGTTTATCTAACCGAGAGAATGATGAATCACTGGGGGCAGAGCATATCAAGTGATAACCATTATCAGGTAACGAGAATAAAGGCGCAGGTTAATTACCATTACGACAAAGGACATTATGACATCGAACCGGATACGACAGCGGCGAGTTACTTCATTGTATTGCCCCTGCTCACGGATGGTGAAGTAAAAGTTAAAGGATTTAATTTAGATAATAATTTGAAGGACTCATTGATTTCACAAGTATTTCTACAGGGGGATACTCGATTCATTGATGTAATGGAGAACGCAAATTTGATATCCTATGCGTCGAAAGGTGACATAATCTTTCACCCTGGCTCTTCAAACAAGGGAATCGAGCAGGATTTTAATGAATTTTCTGATACCTTCCTTACACTTGCGGCAATTTCACCGCTTTTAGAAGGCAAAACACGAATTACCGGCATTGGGCATACTCGACATCAAGAGACAGACCGCATCTCAGCAATGGCTGCTGAACTGCGTAAGCTAGGCCAGAAAGTAATCGATGACGACGATTCATTGGAGATCCATCCCAATCGTAGTTCCTTGATTGAAAAAGCACAAAATGGAGTGACGATCGAAACCTACAATGATCATCGCATCGCCATGAGCTTCGCTATTCTCGGATGCGCAAACTTGCTCGGATCCGGTAAACCATGGTTACGCATAAAAGATCCTTATTGTTGTGCAAAAACATTTCCTCGCTTTTTCGATGTTCTCGAAAGATTACGTATAGACTCTTTGCAATAAGACACACAGCGAGGGGATAGATTCTACTCCCTATTATAATGCCCAGAAAAAAATTCACTCTGATCGCAATGGACGGAGGCGCAGCATCCGGAAAATCTTCAACCGCCAAAGCGATCTCCAAACGTTTTAATTATTTATATGTCGATACAGGGTCACACTACCGCACACTGACCTATCTCATGATCAAAAAGAGAATCATTCCGGAGGATTCAGAGGCTGTCGTTAAATGCCTTAATGAAATATCACTCGAGACCAAAGTTAAAGATCGAAGGGCGCTCGTTTACCTCAATTCTAACCATCCTAATGAAAGTGCTCTGCGCACCCAAGAAGTGAATGATCAGGTATCCCGCTTCGCTGCAATGCCTGCTCTGCGTAAATTTCTTTTAAATTATCAACGCAATCTTGCCTCTATAGCGCGCATACAAAACTTTGATGGAATGATCATGGAAGGAAGAGATATAGGTTCAATTATTTTTCCCCATGCCGACTATAAGTTTTTTTTGATCGCAGATCCAGATACACGTATCGAGCGCCGCGCCCTGGAAGGCCATGAAGATGCCATTGAACAGCGTGACCGATTAGACTCTACACGGCATACAGCCCCACTTACCTGTCCACAAGGAGCGGTAAAGATTGATACCTCACGGCTGACACTCGAAGCAGTCATTGAAAAAATAAGCGCTCTCATTGAAGATGGTAAAACATAACTTGATGGAAAAAGAAACTTATGTTTATAAACTGGCCCGGTTTTTTTCCTCGTTGCTGTATCGGGGACTATACAGAGTAAAGCTGACCGGACTGGAAAATATCCCTGAAAATGGCGCGTTTATACTAGCGACGAACCACGCAAGTTTTCTCGATCCCCCACTGGTTGGTTTTGCTCTCGCCAGACCCATTTATTATTTTGCACGCAAAACACTCTTTCGTTTTTGGATTGGCTCCTGGTTTCTAGACCGACTGAACACAATCCCGGTTGATCGTGATGGTCCATCTGATATTGCAGCTTTTAAGCAGGTCCTCTCTATCCTAGGTCAGGGGCACGGCATGCTAATATTTCCTGAGGGAACACGCTCGCGCGATGGAAAATTGCAAGCGGTTAAATCAGGGGTAGGTCTCCTTGCTTGTCGTTCTCAGGCGATCGTTGTTCCGACTCGCATTTTCGGTAGTTATGAAGCATTAAGTCGCCATCATAAGTTACCCCGTTTTAAGGGCCGCCTTCACGTCGTATATGATAAACCGATGTTGCCTTCTGAATACGATCCCCAAGGTCCCTCCAAGTTGCGTTATGCCGAAGCTTCCAATCGGATTATGAATCGCATTCGTGAATTGAGGATTCCGTAAATTGAATATCACTACCCAATCTCGATAGGTTGGTACTTAAATAGCGGTAAGCGTTAAGTTACTCCTTCGAGAGAATGGACATAAGCTCAAGCTTTTCACACTTGACTTTGGTCTTCACTGTCAAATCGTCTTAGCCCATGAATATGGTCTGCCTAGACCTCGAGGGTGTTTTATTACCGGAAATCTGGATCGCATTTGCCGAAGCTTCAGGTTTGGCCGAACTTGAACGTACCACCCGCGATGAGCCCGACTATGACAAGCTTATGCGTTTCCGGTTAAACGTTCTAGAGAAGAACAATATCAAAATAGACAACATTAGAGAGATAATTTATACTCTCGATCCTCTCCCGGGTGCAGTTGAATTTACGAGAAAACTAATGGCTCGAACGCGAACCATTATCCTCTCCGACACCTTCGAAGAATTTGCCGAACCATTAATGGGGAAACTCGGTCACCCCACCTTATTTTGCCATAATTTAGAAGTCAGTAAAGGCGGCAGTATTACAGGGTACCGATTACGACAGGATGATCAAAAGCGCAATGCAGTGGAAGCTTTTAAAACCCTGAATTTTACCGTTATTGCGGCAGGTGACTCTTACAATGATCTCACGATGATCCGAGCCGCAGATCATGGTATACTATTTAGGCCTACCGATAAAATGCGAAATGAAAATTCTGATTTACCTGTCGCCACTGATCATGATGGGTTATACGCATGCATTGAAAAATTTCTCTAATGCAACGGACCGATTACTATTTTTAAAACCAGGAATGCCAGAGAGTGAAATATGACAGATCCGAAACAAGACGAAATTCTAAGTATCTTTAAAGAGACAGGGGCATTAATGACCGGTCATTTTATCCTTCGATCGGGACTCCACAGTGGTCATTATTTTCAATGTGCTCGCGCTTGCGAATACCTGAATCGTGTTGAACGACTAGCCGAGTTATTGCTCGATAAATTACCTCCTTCCAATTTTGAAACAGTCGTATCACCAGCAATGGGTGGTCTGGTGATTGGACAAGAGGTAGCCAGGCGGTCGGGCAAAAGATTTATATTCGTGGAAAAAGTTGCTGATATTCTCGCTCTTAGACGTGGTTTTGTGATGAGCCCGGGAGAAAAAATACTCGTCGTGGAAGACGTATTTACCCGCGGAGGCAGGATTCGGGAAACCCTGGAGATCATTAAAGCCCAGGAGGCTGATCCAATCGGGGTTGCGGTGCTCGTCGATCGGAGTGAAGGCAAAACACAATTCGAAATCCCGGTAACTTCGCTTTTGGAACTAAGTTTTCCAACCTATGAGGCGGATGCGCTACCCGAAGATTTAAAAAAAATCACGCCTCATAAGCCGGGCAGCTAAGATTCGGATCTCTACCGACGAATGGCAAGATAGCCAAAACTGCCTCGCTCATATACCCAAAGCTTGTTAATTCCCCGGCGTAAAATCTCCTTGGCCTCATCAACTTTACCGACCGGCCGATCGTTGATTTCGACAATTACAATTCCCTCTCGAATGGTGTTTAAATAGGGTGATTTAATGTCGACTTCAGAAACAGCTAACCCCTCTACTTCATCCGGCACCTCATACCTTTCCCTTATCTCATCATTGAGCTGTCTAACGATGACTCCTTTTAAGAGTTCACTCCCTGAAACATCAGCATCTTCTGCCAGGCCGGTCTCCAAATTACCCAAAACTACATTGAATTTTATTTTTTTTCCCTCACGCATTACGGTAACGTTTACGTCACTGCCCGGCTGCATTGATGCTATCTTCAATCGGAGGTCAATACTGGTTTTGATTTCGTGGTCACCGACATTCACTATTACATCCCCACGCCGAATTCCCGCATTCGCAGCGGGAAGGCCCTCTTCCACTTGAACGACGAGTGCACCCTTGGAACTGGTAAGATTAAAGGCTTCGGCAATATCTGTCGTTATGTCATCGATTCTAACTCCAAGATAGCCACGCTGCACCGTACCCGTCTCGAGAAGCTTTACCAATACCGAGCGGGCGAGGTTGGTGGGGATGGCAAATCCAATCCCGATATTACCACCGGTCCGGGAGATGATTGCTGTATTAATACCGACAAGTCGCCCTTCGGCGTCAACGAGTGCGCCACCCGAATTTCCCGGGTTGATCGAGGCGTCAGTCTGTATGAAATTTTCATACCCTTGATTACCCATTCCGAGCAAATATAATTCTGTTCGACCCGTTGCGGATACAATACCCTGAGTTACGGTTGTTCCGACCCTGAGGGGATTTCCAATCGCAAAAAGAATATCTCCAACGCGCAGGTTATCACTGTTTGCCATTTTTATAAAGGGCAAGTCTTCGGCATCAATTTTGAGAACGGCTATGTCAGTCCTTTTATCTGAACCGACAATTTTCGCGAGAAGTTCATTATCTTCATCTTCACTCAGACTTACGCGAATTTCATCGACATCGTTTCCATCCTCATCGGTAACGACATGTCGGTTTGTAAGAATATATCCATCCGGAGAAATGATCACTCCAGACCCCATACCATAGGGCAATTTCCGCTCCTGCCCATTGCCTTCTTTCTCCGCATTATCTTGTCGATCTCGCGGCACAGGGACACCATAAAACCGCCTTAACATTTCTTCCAAAGGATCGACTTGACGCTGCCGCATGACGCGAACAATACGAGAAGCATAAACACTGACTACCGCCGGAATTACGTCATCGAGTACATCAGCATAACTTACTACGCGCTCGTTTTTCCCCTCTTCGAGAGGGTTATTATCTATAGGAAAATGTTTATCCGCATTGGTAAGTCGTAGAACCTCGGATTCACTAGCGTCCGATTTTGCCAGTAATTCATGAATCGTGTAACTTGCCGTAGCGGCAAGAATGATAAGTAATAAAAATACATTCCGCATATTAGGTGGTAATGACATGACAATTTAATTTCGTGTTCCGTAAATGATAATGCGTGCGACAAATCAATCCCTAACTCTTTACATCTTCGCGTAGATGACTAGCGAAGGATCTTAAAATAAGTTATATTTGCCTCAAAATCCTTTGATTTTAAATAAACTGGTCACACTCTCATGGTTGTTTATTCTGAGGATTGCTTGGGCCAAAAGAGGTGCGACACTTAATACTTTTATTGGCAACCCACGCGTATCAATAGGTACCGTATTTGTGGTAATAAGCTCATCGATCGGCCCATCTGTGAGCCGCTCATAACCAATTTCGTTTAGCATCGTGTGACTGACAGCGGCGCGAATTTGGGTCGCACCTTTATCTTTAAGAAGATTTGCCGCGGCGCAGAGCGTACCTGTAGTTTCAGTCATATCATCAATAATGAGAACCTCACGCCCTTCGACTTCACCTACTAGATTAAAGGCTTCAACCGTGGTGGCACTGGTACGGCGTTTTGCAACAAACCCGAGGGCACAACCAAACATATCAGCATAGGCCGCTGCCATCTTTACGCCCCCCACATCAGGTGCGAAGATGACCATTTTCGCGCTGTCAATCTGCTTTAAATAATCAAAGAAAACCGGAGACGCATAGAGATGATCAACGGGGATATCGAAAAATCCCTGGATCTGCTGGGCATGGAGATCGATCGTTAATATACGGTTAGCCCCTGCGGTAACGAGTAGATTAGCAATGAGCTTAGCGGTAATGGGAACGCGCGGTTGGTCCTTACGGTCTTGTCGGGCATAGCCGAAAAAGGGTATGACCGCGGTGATACGCTGTGCCGAGGCACGGCGCGCAGCATCGATCATAATCAATAACTCCATGATATTATTATTCGCGGGGGTACATGAAGATTGAATGATAAAAAGATCCTTCCCACGTATGTTCTCGGTTATTTTTACACTGGTCTCACCGTCGGGGAAATTGCCGACTTCACAACCACCTACGGTCGTACCAATCAGACTACATATCTCTTCGACGAGAGCGGGATTCGATTGCCCGGATAGAACTTTTAATTCCCCTACCTGCATATAATTATTCAGTTTTTATTAACTGACTTCTTCTCTAATATTTTTTCGAGATTAGCAACTTTTTTGAATAATTCTGGTAGCTTGCGCAAAAAAACATCTATCTTCCTCGCTTGAAGAAGAGGCATGACGGGCGTACCGGTGCTCTTGCTCCCGGGTTCTATATCACGGTTAACACCGCCCTGAGCACCGATCACTGCACCTCGCCCAATCGTTATATGACCTGCGACACCAACTTGGCCGGCCAGTGTAACATCGTCTTCGAGTGTCGTGCTACCTGAAATTCCTGATTGAGCAGCAATCATGCAATTTTTCCCGATATTAACGTTATGGGCTATTTGAACAAGGTTATCAATCTTAGTTCCCTTTTGAATCCGCGTTACATCAAATCGCGCGCGATCGATAGTGGTATTCGCACCAATTTCTACATCATCCTCGATAATAACATAACCAATCTGTGGATTCCTATAATGTGCTCCCTCGCTAAAATCATAACCAAACCCATCGGATCCTACAACCACGCCCGCCTGCAACCGGACACGATCACCTATTTTACAATAGGAAGCTAAAACAACCTGTGGCTTAAATATGCAATCTATGCCCACCTGAGAATTTCTTCCTATATATACTCTGGCCTCGAGTACCGTCCCTTTACCAACCGCCGCGCCCGCTTCAATTACACATTGCGGGCCAACATAAGCCTCGGGGTCAATCGTCGCGGTTGGATCTATTACCGCAGATGAATCAATACGGGGAACTGCGCTTGGGTTAAGAAGAATCTCGATATGTTCACAGACCTTACTAAGCGACAGTGAAGGGTTGCGCACGCGCAAGTACAGCTGGTTCTCGCCAGGTTTGCCTTTATAATCTTCGGGGAGAAGAACAATAGAAGCGCGGGAGATCGGTACTTGCTTACGATACTTATTGTTCCCCAAAAATGAGAGTTCCCCGGATTCGGCCATATCGAGAGCGGCAATTCCCTTTATTGTAACATTAGTGCTCCCTTCTTTTATCCCCTCCCCGATGATATCGAGAATTTCACCCGTCGATAAAGAAATATCCATGATTAGAGCTTACTAAGAGGCCCGCAAATACACTATAACAGGAATTGATAATTTCACCAAGTTCAAATACTCTCGGTCAAGAACAGGTATTTTAGTAAACCAATATTCCTGATAAGAAGCTAGAGTGGTAGCGGCTAATTATAAACGCGCTCAAAAGAATCGAGGAAGCTAAATCCTTCCTCATTTTCTTTTCTCAAGAAAATTGAGGCTGATGGATAATTTATTCACTCGGGGCATTCTCGTTTATTTTAGCCAAAACATCATCTGAAATATCCCAAGCTGGGCTAGAATATAACACATTTGGAATACCGAGAGCTGATGTTCCCGCGGTATCGAATACGAGATCCGCGCCCCGCTTCTCTGCCATTATTAAAACTACTTTTTTAATTTCGTCTAACATCAAGTCGCGGTGAGTACGCTGACGCTGCTGGAGAGATCGCTCGGTATTTGCTTGATACTGTTGTATCTCACGTTCCTTATCTTGAATTTCCTTCAATTTTTCCTGGGCCTCCAGTTTTGCTTTATTGCGAAATTCGTCAGTGAGTGCTGGATTGTTTATTCTCTCCCGAAGATTGTTAAACTCTTCTGCAAGTGATCGCCCTTCCTCGAGAAGCTCCTCCGCTTGAGTTTGAGCTTGGTCAATGCTGTCCTTGAGTTTTGCATTTGCTTCCTTTGTTTTATAATAACCGCTGTACAGCGTGCCCATATCAACTGTTATTATCTTTAGCTCTTGAGCAAAAGAGGAGACGGCAAATGCGCATGATAAGATTAGAGTGACGATAAGTTTATTCATTATTAATGGAGTTAAGTTGTTCATTTATATTAAAGATTACGGTTAATTAAAATCTCGGCCCAAAGGTGAAATGGAACTGGTTGCCCTCATCGTTAAATTCGTCGGTTGTGATTGGTATGCCAAAATCCAGGCGCATCGGCGCCCCAAGAACTTGAACTCGAATGCCAAAACCCCAGCTAGAATTGTATCTCGAAAAACTAAAATCTCCTTCATCGGGGTTGACAAAGCCTAAATCATAAAAAACCGCAAATCTCATTCCTTCCGACAATTTAAAAGTATATTCGACAGTAAAAAACCCGAACGAGTTCCCGCCGATGTTATCAATGGATGTGATTGCCCCGGATGGGCCCCTTTGGATGTCCTTGGGGCCTACTTGACGGAATTCAAAGCCTCGAATATCATCTGGCCCCCCCAGGAAAAAGCGATCAAAAAAGGGAACCCCGTTAGAACCCCTATCAAAAACTGATCCTGCACGCGCAAAGATGCTAAGCGTCTGATCCAAATAATCGTGTGTGGGAAAGTACTGGGATCCTCGCCCTTCTATTTTAAAATAATCAGTATCGCCACCCAGACCGGCAAATGAAGTTTTTAACTCTACACGATTCCCTCTACGGCTGTAGATGATTCTATCTCGAAAATCTCTGATTAAATCGAGCTCGATCTTAGAAACGCTTCTTTTACCTTCCTCCCCTCTGATAATCGGTGAAGCGAAAGGGGAAACATCAAAAATATCGACTATTTCATAACTGTAAGTAAGCCGCCCATCGATATTGTTAAAAAGGCGTTTACGAAGCGATGTTCGAAGGCCGGTACGCAGTTCATTAAAACTGACACTGACGAAATCAGTTTCGATACGGAACAAATCTACTTCGAATGCTAAGCGTTGATCAAAGAGCCAGGGTTCAACAAAAGTTATCCCATACTCTTCGGAATTTGACCCGATTTCTGCAAAAAGACGCATCTTCTGTCCGTCACCTTGAAAAAATGAGCGGAAGTTGAATAAATCAAAATTGCCCTGACTTACCTCTGCGGAGAAAAGCCCTTTTTTCAATGAACTGAAACCTGCCCCGAAGGTGAGGTTACCTGTTCGTCCCTCTTTCAGCGATATTTTCATATTCCTGCGGCCGGGAATATTCGTTTTTTCGGGAGTGACAGATACGTTTTCGAAATACTGCGTATTTATAAGTCGCGACTCGCTGGATTTCATGCGCACCCGATCAAAAACATCACCTGGGGATAATGAAATTTCCCGAAGAATTACTACACTTTTAGTTTTGGTGTTTCCTTCGATATTGATCGATTCGACAAGTATTTCTTCACTCTCTCTAATATTATAATGAATATCGATATCACCGGTTACCAGATTTGGCCTGCGCTCTGCGCGAACGCTGGTATCAAGGTAACCAATTTGTCCAAATGCATTGCTCACTTTATTGCGATCTTCGTCTAGAAGTGATGGAGAGAAAACATCACCCGGTTGAAGCTTTAATGGGCGCATCAGTTCTACGTCACTGTAGAGTGTATTCCCATCGAAGGTAACATTTCCTACCCTATATTGACGCCCTTCATTAATGTCTATCGTAACACCAATCGTATTGGATGACGGGTAATCTAAAGTTACACTGGCGTCTGATATATCAACATCAAGATATCCTTTTTGTTTATACAGGGCTAACAGCTTATCTATATCTTCTTGAAGGATTTCATCTTTAAACCGACCTTTGCCAAAAAATGAGTTTACGAACGAAAAGTTTTTGGTGTCTAAAGTTTTTTTCAATTTTCGGTCACTAATCGCCTTGTTATTGGTAAATTTAACATAGGCTATCTTCAACTTTTGTCCTTCATCGATGCGGAAAACCACATCGCCATAACCGGTCTTAGAGTCTTTGGTGATTTCGTAATCAACGGAAACCTGGGAGAAGCCTTTGCTCTGATAGTATTCAAGTAATTTGTCACTATCATCATTAATCCGACGCTCATCGAGAACACCATTCTCACGGGAAATAATTTCTTCTTGAAGGCGTGTTTGTTTTAATCTGCGATTTCCTTCAAAATATATATCTTTAATTCTATACTTTGCTTGAACAAGAAATATGAGCTTTGATTTTCCATCTGGTAGCACTTCGGTTTTGACTTCGATGAAGTCCAGGAAGCCGGTGTTGTAAAGTGAACGTATAGATCGATCGATAAGGCTCTGATTATATTCCATCCCCACGCGTATCTGAATGCGCGCACGAATTGCCTCTTCACTGATATTTTTTATATCTTTAAACTCAATCTCGATCTGCCCAACAACAGGTTGTACCAGTGCATCATCTTGCGCAGATAACAGTGAGGCGTTAACAACACATAAAAAGAAGAGGATCCACCTAAGTGAGTGACTGAACATACAAATTAAATGGATTTATCCGAGTAATTCTCGTAACGAGTGAATTCCGGTCTAAACGATAATGGAACTTTCCCGACAGGACCGTTGCGTTGTTTAGCCACGATTAAATCAATGACATCTCCCGATGAAGGCGCAGAAAAGCCATTTTCTCCCTCCTCTCGTTTATCACCCCTTTTCGCGAGGAGAAAGACGACATCAGCATCCTGTTCAATGGAACCCGACTCGCGCAAGTCCGAGAGCCGAGGCTGCCTTTTTTCTCTTTCAGATTCACGGTTCAATTGGCTTAAGACAAGCACTGGCAGTTCCAGTTCCTTTGCCATCGCTTTGATCCCACGAGAAATTTCAGAAATCTGCTGCTCTCTTGCCACCCGGCTATCAGTGCCTGAGATGAGCTGCAAATAATCGACAACAATGAGGCCAAGCTTATGTTTTGCGTGTATGCGCCGTGCTTTGGCACGCATTTCAAGGATCGTTAGCTGCCCGGATTCGTCAATCCACAATGGAGCTTCTTTCAATGCCTTAGCATCGCGACTCAGACGATTTTGATCCTCCCGGGCTACCATCCCGTCTTTAACTCTCTGCATGTTCACCTTTGAATGGCTGCATAGGAGACGAAATGCGAGCTGGCTCGCGCTCATTTCCAAACTAAAGAACAGCGTCGGCACAGGCTTGCGCTTTTTATCAATGGGAAAAGTCGCGGCATCGGCAATATTCAGGGCGAGGGATGTTTTTCCTACCGACGGACGAGCGGCAAGAACAATCATCTCTGATACATGAAAGCCAAAAGTCATACGGTCGAGATCGATAAATCCGCTCGATACGCCACTTAATTCGCCCTTATTTTGAAGAAGCTTATTGATCAATTTTACCGCTGAGTCGATGGAATCCTTTATCGGGATTGCAGATTCCGTGACACGGTCTTGACTAATTTCAAAAATCTTCTGTTCTGCCGCCTCGAGAAAATTATCCAACCCATCCTGAGAATGATAACAGTCGTCTACGATTTGAGTTGCCGACTTAATAAGCCGTCGTAAAAGACACTTTTCTCGCACGATTTCCATCCAGTACTGAGCGTGAGCTGTTGTCTCGATGCGGCTGGTGAGGTGAGTAATTGCACTAAATCCACCTATCTCTTCCAGTCTATCTTGAGTTCCGAGGTGCTCTACAAGTATAATTTCATCGACGACCGATCCTTTTTCGTAGAGATCGAGAAGACCTTGGAAGATCACCTGATGCGCAGGTTTATAAAAGTAATCAGGCGTTAATCTAGCTTCAAGACAGATAGTAATTGTCTCCTGTCCGCCATCCATAATACACGAGGCGAGGAGGCCCTCCTCCGCATCGATGTTATGCGGGGCAATTCGGTCAAGCGGATCCGGCGCTCCGGATCTTTCGCGGGCGCTTATTGAGGCGCGCTGTTCACCGTTGCGCCCTACTCCATTTGTAAGTCCTTTCTTCGAAGGCATGACCCTTGGTCCGGTATCTACCGGAGGTTAAGATTCTTTGTCGATTGGATTTTCGGAAACCACTTCGAATTCTAAATCTACTGAGAGTTCGGCGTGCAGCTTAATCTTGGCATTATGTTTACCTAATGATTTCACTGGACTGCTAAGCGCAATTTGCTTGCGCTGAATTTTCACATCGTGGGCCGTTAGTTGCTCCTGCAAATGTTGTGCGGTTACAGAACCAAATAATTTACCGCCCGGACCCGTTTTCATGGCGATAGCAATATGTAAGTCCTCAATCTTCTTAGCAATCTCCTGAGCAGTTGAAAGTTCGTTCGTCAATCTATCCTCACGCCTTTTTACCAGTGCTTCAATCTGCTTTCGATTGGCATGATTAACCGGAACGGCCATCATTTTCGGGAAAAGAAAATTACGTGCATATCCCGCTTTCACTTGAACATGATCGCCTTCATTACCTAATTTTTCAATAGGTTTGAGAAGTAATATATCAGTTGTAGCCATGATTTTTCTATTATTAAAAATAATTAAACGATGTAGTTTAAATTAGAAGATTAAAAAGGAACATCATCATCGATATCCTGTTCATCGACCTTTTCCGATGAAGCGCCAGTATCGCCAATATCAGATTTTCGCGATGGAGGGGATACATTTTCATAACTTGAATCTCCGGTATCGCTTCTACTACCTACGAATTGAAAGCTTTCCAGGATGACCTTTAGCTTATTGCGCTTTTCTCCTGTTTTGCTTTCCCATGAGTCTAATTGAAGACGCCCCTCCACAAGTATTGGTCGTCCTTTATTCATATATTTTGCCACGACTTCTGCTTGCTTACCAAAGGCATCAATATCAACGAAGGTAACATCCTCACGGTTATTCCCATCACTATCTCGATAAGTACGGTTAACCGCCAAACCAATCTGACAAACAGAAGTTCCTTTGGGTGTAACCCGAAGTTCGGGATCACGCGTCAAATTACCCATCAGGATTACTTTATTGTATGATGCCATATCGTATTAAAGGTATTATTTTACAGTTTGTACAATGATGCGTTTAACCGTCTTTTCAAGGCGCAAGTTTTCCTGCAATTGACGAGGGGCATCAGGTGGACCATTAAAAGTGATATTTAAATAAAAATCTGCGGGATGTTTTTTATCAGTGACACGTATAAAATCAAAGCGCCCGTGATTTTTCACTTCACCCACTTCACCTCCCACCTCTTCAATCGCTTTTTTCAATTGTTCAATAAGGGCATCAATTGTCTCTTCAACGCCACGCGTATCGAGAATGAAGGAGGCATCATAATGACGACTAGTTAAAGTTTGATTCATCAGTAGTTTTATTTCGTTGGTTAATTTGATTCATGGCAAGGTTTGGGCCTCTGTCAATAAGGAGCTGAAGATTGGTCAAATAATCGCTCATTTTGTTATTCACAACCTCCTGCTCTCGGGCATTAAATTTACTAAGGACGAAAACTTTCAGTTCGATTTCGGGCGGAATTTTTGGACCAACGCCAATACGTAAACGAGAAAACCCATCACCAAGGTGTTGGATAACACTATCAATGCCATTATGTCCGCCTGCACTTCCGGTTGTTGTTATTTTCATTTCGCCTAAATTAATTTGTACTTCATCAGCTACAATTATCAAATTCTCAATTGCTGTTTTATAATAGTCACAGAGTGGTTTTAGAGAACGGCCGCTTTCGTTCATGTAAGTAAGTGGTTTAACCAGCAATAAGGTTTTTTTATCCAGGGTCAGCCGCGCGACCTCTGCCTCAAATCTGTTTTCAGATTTCCATTTTCCGCCATTCTTTTTATTCAAACTATCAACAATTTCAAATCCGATATTATGCCGCGTATGACGATAATCATCTCCAGGGTTTCCCAATCCCGCAATAACCAATATGGACATGACTAAATTTAAAAACTTTTAAAAGGGGTAAAGTCTAAAACGACTTTATCTCTAGGCTGTGTTTTTTAAGAATCGGAATCAGATTTTTTCGCCTCACCCTTATCCTCACTTTTTGATGTGGGTGCTTCGCCTTCTGACGGTTCACTACCCTCTCCCAATTCCTCCTCACCAACTTGCTCTTCAACTACTACTTCTCCTTGAACCGCAGGTGCTACGCAAGAAATGACAAGCAAATCCGGGGCAGCGATAAATTCGACCCCCGTGATTACTGTAAGATCTTTAATGTGGATTGAATCACCAGTGTGAAGCTCAGAAACATCAATATCAATTGCTGAAGGTAAGTCAGCTGGCAAACAGCGTATCTCCAGATCATGAGCGGAAACTTCCATGAGGGCGCCTTCGTTCTTCACCCCGACAGCTTCACCGATAATATGAACAGCTACATTTGTATGCATCCTTTCAGTCGCTGATACTTCATGAAAGTCAATATGGATGAATTGATCCGTACGCGCATCGCGCTGCACTTCCTTTATAATCGTTAACGCCGGTTTATCTCCCTCTACGTCAACTTGAATTAATGCAGTAACACCAGATATTACTTTCCAGAGTAAACGGAAGTCGGTTTGCTCAATGATTAGAGGCTGACTTCCTTTTTTACCATAAATGACAGCGGGTATTTTTCCTGACGCGCGTAAGCGGCGATTTGACCCTCGTCCGGTCTCCTCTCTGGGAATAACTTTCAATTCTAGTTGTTTCATAATATTATCATCAACGGGATTAGCTTACTCCCATTAGAAAAAGCTTAAAATTCATAAACTTATGATCCTAAAAAGCAATCAAAAGTTTAAATTTCTTTCTTCACCGCATTATTACTTAGGAGCTGTAAAAAATGGACCGGTTTTGCGGCGTGGAGACAATCAAACCTTCGACACGATATCCCTTGCGATTGTTCTCTTGTGCCAAAACCCCGGTTATGCCCCCTCCTTCAATTTTCTTCCAGGTTAGTAGATTTATTACCGGGGACGAGAAAAGTATTCTCTCTATCGCTTTGAAGGACCTGAACTAGCTTTTCCCGCAACTGATGAAACATGAAAGGCTTGAATAGCCGCACTGCCGAAAACTTCAATTTCCTGTAATAAGATTCCGTTTTACCGAGCGAATTTATAATAATTAATGGCAAATGATGGTCGTTGACTAAATCAATAATTTTTTCAGCCATTCCATCATCTTGTGACGTCGACCACTGGGCGTCGATAAAGACAACCCCAAAGTCATTAATCTCATACGCTAACAGGTTCAACGCTCTATCCACGGTATGCGCATATACTGTCGGGATTTCTAATTGTTTTAGTTTCGCAGCAAGACAACTAAAGGTCATGGGTGCTTCGATAACAAGTGCATGTTTTTCTTTATTCCAATCTATAAGTGGGACTGGTGCCAATGTGATAGAATTTACCTTTACAGTAAAAGTGAAGGTAGAACCTTTTCCTAATTCACTTTTAACCGTGAGATCGCCCCCCATCATTTTCGCCAAGTGTTTTGTAATCGTAAGACCAAGACCCGTACCTCCAAAATTGCGCGCGGTTGAATGACCGCCTTGATTAAAAGCGTCAAATATGTAATCCAGTTTCTCTTCAGGTATTCCTAAACCTGTATCGAGAATAGAAAATTTGAGTTCCGCTGAGCCATCAAGAAACTGTTCTTCTAATGAAACTGAAACGGCAATTTCACCATTCATTGTAAATTTAACTGCATTGCTTAGAAGATTGATCAAAATTTGCCGCAATCGATTGGGATCGGATTCAATGATCAGAGGAAGATTTTCATCCTCGTCACAAATGAACTCCAACTGTTTGGCATATATTTTTGAAGAGAACAGAGCCAAAGTCTCTTGCAGCCATTGATGAAAATTAAATGATACGGAATCGATTTCGAGTTTGTTCGCTTCGATCTTTGATAGATCAAGAATATCATTGAGCAAATTTAGAAGATTTCTTCCTGAATTCTTAATCGTGATCAAGTATTCCAACTGCTCTTCATCAAGGGAAGTTTCATGAAGTAATTCGCACATCCCCATGAGCGCGTTCATTGGAGTGCGAATTTCATGGCTCATATTCGCGAGAAATAATGATTTCACTCGATTGGCAGACTCCGCTTTTTTACTAGCCGCATCCAGACTCTCTGCCAATCGCTTATTTGATTCCACACTTAGAGTGTTATCTTCAACTACGGCCAATACCTTTATGATCTCATTGTCAGATTTAAACTGATAAGCGGTAAACGTAATTGTTAAATTCAGATGATGTCCACCGCGGTCTTGCATGTGAGCGGCATAACTGTAACGTTCGCCTGGTTTCAGTTTATCAAGCTCTAACAAACACGAAGGAGAATTGTTATCGTTTTTTTGCTGATTTAACGCGGGAAAAATTTCCATTCCTTTTGCCTGAATCTCCGGAAAGGAGTAGCCCGATAGATTTTCCAACTCGCCATTGACATAAATAATTCTCTTCTCAATAAGATCGTAAATAAAGACTGCTAATGGGATTAATTCAGCAGAAATATTTGGAGAATTTGTGTTACTCACAGAACAGATTCAAGCATTAAAAAAGTACCTAATTAAATATCAATTATTAGTGTGGAGAAAAAAGAATCTTTACCCTCCGACCCCTTGTCAAATAAATCTATCTTTGAATACTAAAATTTTCTAATTAATGTGATATGCAATGTGATTTTTTTATTATTAGAAATCATAATTTCAGCAACTTGAGAAGTTGCTGATCAAACGTCCCCATAGTTCAATGGATAGAACCGCGGTTTCCTAAACCGTTAATCCGAGTTCGACTCTCGGTGGGGGCACCAGCTATCAGCTGTTGATTACGTAAAAAGAACATTAGCCTGGCGAAGGCTGCGCGCCATAGCTCGAAGAGCGAAGGCGGGCATTTCGTGATAAAACGCGTGATTGGAAATCCCATTAACAATCGTCAATAGCTAAGTTATTCATGAGACATGATATACCTTAATTCACGCCGAACACGTTCAGAGGATATCGTTCGCCTTGAATTTAACTAAAAATATCCTTACTCACCCAGCCAATTGGGAACTTTTATAACCCACTTATTCAGCTCTTCTAATTGTTCTTCCAGTACTCCGAGCCTTTGGTAAACGTGAGAGGGAAATCTTCGCTCTAAGAAGCACGTAAAATCCGTGAGCAAAGCTGGTTCATTTCTCATTAATTGACTGAGATAGGAAAGCTCAGACGCGATTAAAGTAGCAATATAATGCTTATCGTTGAGTTGTAATATATCGATTCTATCCGAATCTAAATTGATTTCTTCCAGTTTAAGTATCTTAATCCCGGAATGCTCAGCGATTTCCTGTAAAATACCATAACAGCGAATCATTCTGTAATAAATATCTACTGGAACTTTACCTCGCTCGAAGTGGGGAGTGGCAGGGAGTGATTCTGCGGCGGGGAAAAACAATAACAATCTGGATGCATGTTCAATCGCTGTTGTCACTTCCAGGTAGACATCTGTCGGTGTTACTTGCCTATCAAGAAGAATATTTAATTGGCGTTGAGCATTGATTATAGAGCGATAAACATCGGACGGGGTCATTCTGGGATCTCTAGGTAACTCCTGAATCTGCTCATTTATATTATACTTAAGTTTTACAATAACTATTTGTTTCAATGCAGCATTCACTAAATCAAAAACATGACTGGGCATTATTTCCCCTTCATGCCTGTCTGGTGGCTTAGTCAGTTCTTGCGTATGTTCGTAGCAAAACCGATTAGCCAGCTCAAACAGTGCACTCGCCTGCGCGTATACTTCGCGAGGCACTGCATCGGCGACTCTGAGTTCGGGTTGGTAACTTTTTGGTTGCCCCATCTCATAGCGTAATAATTCGAGTTCTTCGCGTAAATGGGTTACCCGGATAAAAACATCAGCGGGTTCAATTTCTCTAGCTTCTGCGTCGTAGGGCATTAAAGCCAAAACAATTGAGATCATTATCGCCCCAACATTAGCTGCAGCATATTTGATAATCATATCAACACATTTACTACTAAAATAATCGATTTATCAAGCACGATGGACGCGATACTTGACCCTATTAAAATCATCTAAGTTGAAGTTTTATTTTTAAACAAAAAAAAGCCGCCTCATAGAATTATGAGGCGGCTTTTATTAAGGTTTAAATAAACTTATTGTGCGAAGGTAACTACTGTAGTGTCAGCCTTGCTCACCGATAGTTCGGTAAAGCCAGCTGCGATCGGGAATAAGGTTGAATAGGCTTCGCCGGCCACTGCCTGGGGCATCGCCTTTACATACAGATTCGTACCAATGAGATCTGAGGA
>Ga0114999_10003006_pt1 | contig 21583 bp, 20 predicted proteins | sample ArcticOcean_MG_C_3_FD_89820 | JGI IMG/M metagenome (GOLD analysis project Ga0114999, IMG submission 89820) | Marine microbial communities from western Arctic Ocean - ArcticOcean_MG_CB8_126 | ecosystem: Environmental > Aquatic > Marine > Oceanic | place: Arctic Ocean: Canada Basin | collected...
CAGGGGAACCAGTGAGATGCCGACCCAGGGTCGAGCCTCAAGTTCAGTGTTGTCGCCTTCTTGATGAGAAACACTCGTGTCCGCAGCGCCTGCTGGCGACCCGTTTGTGTACGCAAATACCGCTGTGGGCACCAACATCGGCAGTGCCAGAACCATTAATCCGAATGCAAATATCCTTGGCATGATTTCCTCCTCGTGTTGTTGAACGCGTTCAGAAATCTATAACGCCGGGGTAGTGCCGGGGTTAGCAGCCCCATGCAGAATACACGGAGTTGTTTGGAGGTTAGGGTGCATTGAGGAGGTCATCTTCATAGTGTTGCGATTATGCGCAAGAGACCCTATGTTTAACAGGACATAAATCCTTGAACGGAGACCCCCATGCCTGACGTGCCCTCACCCATCAATATTCCTCAAGCTATCCTCGACGAAGTGTTCGCCCATGCCCGCGAGGCGTTCCCTGCCGAGTGCTGTGGATGGCTTGAAGGCCCAAAGGACGGCGATGCTGTGGTTAGCGCCCACCCATGCGTGAACGTGCAGTCCCAGGGCTCACACCCGACGGTTGCCGGGCGTGGCGAGGAGCGGGCGTACATCTTCAGCGCCGCAGATGTGATTGCTTTTAACGAGGGTATGGATGCTGATGCCCCTCCGCTGATCATCTACCACTCCCACCCGAACGGCAGGGCATACTTCTCAGAAACCGATACCAAAGTGGCGTCCAACGCATGGGACGGGGGGAAGATGTACCCGGTGCAGCAGCTGGTGGTTGGGATTGATGAGTCGCGCGTGGTGGAGGCGGTCTTGTTTGATTGGTCTGAGGGTGAACAGGCCTTCGTGGAGATTCAGCGGTTCGCCGGGGAAGGGTAGGCTAATCCGGTCGCCTGAACCACTCCGGTGGTGTATCGATGGTCTTCTCGTCGTCTTCGTCCGCCTGCACTAGGTGGCACTTATCCGGATTAATACCGTACTCAGTCACCATTGCCAGCATATCGTTGACGGTGTCCTCTCCAAGCCCCTCCACAAGCTTCTCTCTTCCAGCCTGGCACCAGAAAACCAGGAAGTAGTGCAGTTGCCCGGCCAATTCCATTGGGTACGCTTCGATTAGCCTCGGCAGCACCTGTTCGTTGAAGCCATGCTCAAGTTCCTGCACAACCGCTAACACGTAACACCACCACCTTCGTTGACTACTGGGTCGCATTATCTCCCTAGCATCGGACAGAAACAAGGTTGTCAGGTACACCCCGTTGATACCGATAGAACCACAGGCGTAGAATCTTAAATAGTTAAGGAGTGCCCTACGGAATGAGTTTCATCAATCTACAGCTAATCGCAACAGACGCTAACACGTCTGGCTGCTGCATGTGTTGCTGTTGTTGTTGCACACCCACATCCGCCGGGGTGGAGGTTCTTAGCGCGTAACGCGTAGACCACAGTAGATACAGGAACCACCAATCGCCCGGCTAGTAGCCAGGGCGATTTTTTATTGGCTGAGATTAGGGAACGACATAAAGGAGAACCAGGTGCAACAGTTACAGACACCGGCGCAAAGGGAAGCTCGCAACCCGGCGGCCTCGAAGATGATCTCGAAGCGGTAGAGTACGACCTAAGAAGCATTTCAAGGGTGGTTGATAACCTTGTAACAAGTGCAAACAACTATCACGATTGGCACCCATAGATGAACAAACCCCGCCGAAAGCGGGGTTTTTCTTTTGTCAGTTTTGTCCCTGGGCGTCTATATTGTCTCATTCTATTGTCCGGTTTATTGTCCGGCTTTTTGGTTTTCGGGAATTTCGACCAGGCGATTCGGCCGTCCTGACTCAGCTATGAGCCAGCTATGGAGTCGGAGTGGAGCGGGCGATGGGAGTCGAACCCGCGACATTTTGCTTGGGAAATATAAGCAACTAGCAACGAAACTCCATTTCGTAGCTAAGGAATCCGTCCATATTGTCCCCTGGAGTCCATATTGTCTCAGACTATTGCCTACAAAATTGCCTACAAAATGGGTTATCGGAATTTTCGACCAGGGGATTCGACCGTCCTGACTCAGCTATGAGTCAGCTATGAAATTGGAGTGGAGCGGGCGATGGGAGTCGAACCCACGACATTTTGCTTGGGAAGCAAACGCTCTACCACTGAGCTACGCCCGCGCACAGGACTATTTTAGTCGAGAACCCTACTGAAAGGCTATGCCCGGTAGCGGACATCGGGTTGGCGCGATGCTCGTGCTTCGTCCAACCTGCCCACCGGCGTATTGTGTGGCGCAGCGACAAGGACTTCCGGTGACTTGGTGGATTCATCCGCAATGGCAATCATGACATCCACAAAGGAATCCATGGTCTCTTTGCTCTCCGTCTCCGTCGGCTCAATCATGAGCGCTTCTTCCACAATCAAGGGGAAGTACATCGTCGGGGGATGTACGCCGTAATCGATGAGTCGTTTGGAGACATCTAGTGCCTTTACGCCCTCGGCACGCTGCCACTTCCCGGAGAAGACCACTTCGTGCATGCATGTGCGGTCGTATGGCAGGTAGTAGACGTGCTTCAGCCGCTGCATCAGGTAGTTCGCGTTCAGCACCGCATCGCCGCTGGCCTGTCGTATACCGTCAGCTCCCAGCGCCCGCAGGTAGGCATACGAGCGAACCAGTACGCCGAAGTTCCCGTGCCCTGCTGAGAGCGCGCCGATAGTATCGGGTGGAGTAACCAGCTTGTAGATCTCCTGGCCTGTTGCACCCTGGCGCTCAACCACCGGTGATGGCATGTACTGGACAAGCTTTTCGCCAACACAGATGGGGCCTGCTCCCGGGCCGCCGCCGCCATGCGGTGTGCTTGTGGTCTTATGGAGGTTCAGGTGAACCACATCAAACCCTAGTTCATTTAGCTTCACCCTGCCCATGATCGCGTTCATGTTTGCGCCGTCACCGTAAACCAGCCCACCGGCCTTATGCACGATGTCACAGATTTCAGCGATGCCAGGGTCAAACAACCCCAACGTGCTTGGCAACGTAATCATCAACCCGGCTAGCTTGTCGTCGGCAACAGCGGCCAGGGCCTCGAGGTCCATGTTGCCCTGTTCGTCTGACGGCACGGTGATCACATCAAAGCCAGCCATGGATGCCGATGACGGGTTCGTGCCATGCGCGCTGTCCGGGATGAGCATGATCTTTCGTTTTGAATCGCCGTTGCGTTCGTGGTATGCCCGGATCATTAAGACGCCGGACAGTTCGCCATGCGCACCAGCGAGAGGAGCCAGAGTGCTCGCAGGCATCCCAGTAATCTCCTGGAGAATGCCCTGCAGGTTGTACATCAGTTCCAGCGCGCCCTGTACCGTCTCTTCAGGCTGAAGCGGATGGATAGCAGAGAACCCGGGTGTAGAAGCAATTACGTCATTGATCTTAGGGTTGTACTTCATAGTGCAGGAGCCCAACGGATAGAAGTTGGTGTCCACTGAGAAGTTCTTCTGCGAGAGTTGGGTGAAGTGCCTTACCACAGCCAACTCCGACAACTCAGGCAATGGAAGCTCGTCTCGCAATAGAGAGGCGTCGGGTAGTGCCTGCTCAGGAACGTCAGATTCCGGAAGGCGTATCCCTGAACGTCCGGGTACGCTGAGGTCCCAGAGGGTTTCATGGGTGGCTTGTGAACGGACGGTCTCTGTCGTCATGGCTATGCCACCTTTGCAATCTTGCCAAGAGCGTCCACAAGGGAATCGATCTCGGTTTTGGTATTCATTTCCGTGGCACAGAAGAGCATTCCGTTGGGAACACTATCGCTGATGTCTAGGCCACCGATGATGCCTTGTTCAAGCAGCTTCTTCGTGATATCTCGTGGAGATTGCGGGCAGGTAACCACGAACTCGTGGAACCAGGGTCCGTCACCTGAAACCTCGTAGCCGGGGAGGGCATTTATCGCCCCTGCAGCGTAGTGCGCCTTCTGGTAGCTCAGGCTCGCCATTTGTTTGAGCCCGCCAGGCCCAAGGGCGGCCAGGCACACCGCAGTCCCTGTAGCAATCAACGCCTCGGACGTGCAGATGTTCGATGTTGCACGCTCGCGGCGGATGTGTTGTTCTCGAGTCTGAAGGGTCAGTACGTAGCCGATCCTGTCCTCGTGGTCCACGGTGCGGCCGACGATGCGACCAGGCATCTGCCTGATGTATTCAGTCTTAGCGGTGAAGTAACCCACGAAAGGGCCACCGAAGCTCATTGATACGCCGACGGGCTGCGTCTCACCGGTCACGATGTCCGCACCATAATCGCCGGGGGCCTTGAACATCCCTAGAGCTACCGGGTTAGCACTCACTGCCAGGAGGGCACCGTTCGCATGTGCAGCATCGGCCAGAGTTCCTAGCGCCTCGATGCCACCGTAGAAGTTGGGGTATTGGGCCAGCACACAGGCAATGGAGTCATCCACCGCCACGTCGTTGGCTGCCACAGTCGTGATGTTGATGCCTTGAGGCAGGAGGTACGTGTTTAGTACGGCGCGGTACCTGGGGTTCACGGTATCCAGCACCAGGACGCTGCCCCTGTCCGTGACACGGCAAGCCATCAATGCAGCTTCTGCCATGGCGCTAGCACCGTCATACATGCCGGCGTTCGCTGCTTCCATCCCGGTCAGCTCACAGATAAGGGATTGGAACTCGTACGTCGCCTGCAAGGTGCCCTGGCTCACTTCCGGCTGATAGGGCGTGTAAGAGGTCAGGAACTCACCGCGTGAGATCATCGCGGATACAACGCTGGGAATGAAGTGGCGGTATACGCCCGCGCCCAGGAAGCACGCATAGTCTCCGGGAGCGGCGTTCTTCTTTGAGAGGCCTGACAACTCCCTACCAAGCTCCAGCTCGGTCAACGCTGGCGGTAGGTCTAGGTCAGGGTTGCGGAATTGCTGCGGGATGTCTGCAAACAGGTCATCGACGTCGTTGACTCCTATGACCGCTAACATCTCGCTTCGTTGGGAATCCGTGTGAGGGAAGTAGGAGTGGGGAAATACATCTGTCATATGTTTAGAATCGCCTAACTTGCTAGAGTTTTGTCGTAATCCTCTGCGGAGAGAAGCTGTTGAACCTCAGCTTCGTCAGAGAGCTTCACCTTGATCATCCAACCAGTCCCATGGGGGTCCTCATTGATGCGTTCAGGGTGGTCTATGGCGTCCTTGTTGATCTCCAGCACCTCGCCGCTCAACGGGACGAAGAGGTCAGAGATGGACTTCACGGATTCAACCTCGCCCATTTTGCTGTCCTTTGCAATGGAAGAACCCACTTTAGGCAGTACCAGATAGACAACGTCCCCTAGTTGGTCCTGGGCGAAATGGGTGATGCCGATGGTAGCTGTGCCATCACCTTCAACCCGGACCCACTCATGTTCCTTAGTGTACTGGAGATCGCTTGGATGCTCGCTCATAATGTCCTCGCTTCTGGTATGTCCTGGTTATTTAGGGCGGTGATAGAAGGGGAGTTCTACGATTTCTGCCTCCACAGGTCGACCACGGAGGTCGATGTGGATGTGGTTAGCCAATACTGAGTATTCAGAGGAAACATATCCCATGCCTATACCCGTGTCAAGGCTGGGAGAATAGGAGCCACTAGTCACTATTCCTATCTGAACATCCTTGTTCAGAATGGTGTATTCATGTCTGGGGATACCAGAATCCAGTAGCTTGAAACCCACAAGTTTCTGTGCAAGTCCGTCTGCGCTCTGTTTGACCAGCGCCTCTCTACCGATAAATGCGTCCTTCTTCATATTCACAAATCGCTCCAGACCCGCCTCCAATGGGGTCTTAGAGGTATCCATGTCAGAGCCATGCAGTCGCAAGCCCGCTTCCAATCGAAGGACATCACGGGATCCCAATCCGCAAGGAGTGACTCCCGCCTGAAGCAATGCATCCCAGAGGTTAGACCCATCAGCAGCGTCTGCTACAAACTCGAAGCCGTCTTCGCCGGTGTAGCCCGTCCTGCCGATGAACACCTCAACCAATGCGCCTTCGGCCCCAAGTTTCACCGCCTGGGCCATTGATCCGAAGGGTTTCAAGGTCGATGGTTTTTCTTCCCCAACACAGAGGCTATCGGCAATTGCCGCTGCCGCCGGGCCCTGCACGGCGATCATGACCGATTCTGTAGTGAAATCAGTCATAGTCACGCCAGGATAGTCACCCATATGTTCATTGAGCCAGTCGACGATAGCCGGTCGATTCGCGGCATTGCAGATCATGAGATACCGTTCACCGGAACCGTCTTCTGGCGACTGCTGATACACCACGGTATCGTCGATGACGCCGCCCTCCTCGGTCAGCACGAAGCCATACCGTGCCTTGCCGGGATTGAGGTTGGTTACAGCGAACGTGAGGACGTGTTCCAAGAATTCACCGCTGCCGGTTCCTTCAATGTAGAGGCGACCCATGTGGGACACGTCAAACATTCCTACTTTGGTGCGAACAGCCTTGGCCTCCGCCAGGACGCCTTCGTATTGGACAGGCATCTCCCAACCGGCAAAGGGAACCATCCGACCGTTGGCGGCGATGTGGTTAGAGAGCAACGGGGTACGCTGGAGTGGGGTATCAGAGGACATAAGACTCTCCTAAAAGGGGTCATTCGATGGTACGCAGCGGAAGAACTAGTGTCAACAGGGGCTAGCCTGTTGGGTACCAAGCATGAAACGCACCTTTTTGGCTTGCCCAATCACTTCTGCTCAGGTATGCTAATGCCCGGTAATAGGTACCAATTCAGACACCAAACGCTTCAACCTGGCGGACCGATAAAGGAGGCCCCGTGAACTGGCGCATGAGATTCCATCGATGGTTGCATGACAGCCCCGGCTCCCCACTGCGATTCGTAATCGTCAATTTCTCCATCCTGATAGGCCTGGGGTTCATCCCGGGGATTGTTGACGCAACGATTGGTGCAGATGAGATGCGCGGTGGTCTCACCATCTGGTTTGCCTTCATCGTCGGATTCAGCGGCGTGGCTGTCTTCAATGTGGTTGTGCGGCTTCTAGCCCTTGATTACAACGAAGTCAAAGCAGCGCTCGAGGAAGCCAACAACTAATCCAGTAGTCCAACATCATGACAGTAGACCCCGTGTTCAGAAAAAAGGGGAGCGGTGCCAAAGGTCTCTACAATCGCAATTGATGGCCCCGCTGCGTCAGGCAAGACTGTCGTCGGCCGTAACCTCGCACAAAAGCTAGGGTTTCAGTTCCTGGATACGGGTCTCATGTATCGGGCTGCAGCCCTGGCAACACTTCAACAATCCACCTCTCTTTCCGACGATGTCGCTCTGGCCAACCTTGTTTCTGATGCCAGAATCACGGTGACAGACACCCCTAACGGCACACGTGTGCACCTCAACGATGAGGATGTTACCGATTCCCTGCACAATTCTGAAGTAGAGGCCGTAGTGTCGCGTGTTGCAGCCGTTGCCGGAGTGCGAACGGTGCTGGTTGAGAAGCAGCGGGCGATGGCCGAGCCAGGCTCGATAGTGATGGTGGGTCGGGATATCGGAACGGTTGTCCTCGCCGATGCAGACATTAAGGTGTTCCTGGAGGCCAGTGCGGAAGAGCGCGCAAGACGCCGACAGGCTGAGCGAAGCCAATCCGACGCCGAATCGTCAGTAGCATCGGTGCAGGAGAAGCTTGAAGCAAGGGACTCGCAGGACAAACAACGGACGGAATCGCCCCTCAAACCTGCCGACGACGCCCATATCCTCGTCACAGACGGGCTCTCTATCGATCAGGTGGTGGCAGAGATCGTCAAGTTAGTCACGGCACGGGAGTAGCATGTCAGATATCACCTTTGGAATCTGTAATTTCGCGATGCGCAGAGCCCTCCGCCTGTTTAGCAACTGGAAGGTCATTGGGCAGGAGAACGTACCGCCTGATGGACCCCTCTTGATTGTCAGCAATCACATGAGCAACCTTGACCCGCCCATGATTGCTGCCAGCATGCCCAGAAGGGTGAATTTCATTGCCAAGAATGGCATATTCAAGCCGGGCATACGATGGTTCCTCAAAGCTTATGGCGCGTATCCCTTGAACACGGTGGAAGAGGGGAACGACATTCAAGCTCTACTCTGGATGCGCCAACTTCTACGACAGGACAGGGCAATAGTCATCTTCCCTGAATCCACACGTAACCCGTACATCGGCATGCAGAAAGCCGTTTCCGGCATAGCGTTCCTTGCGGCAAAGACGCAGACCCCAATCTTGCCCATAGGCCTTACGGGGACAGAGCGTTTGGGGCCTCTCTTACGGGTTATGTACCCAACAGGTGACCTTACCGTGAACATAGGAAAACCCTTCACCCTGCCGAACACCAAGGAAAAGCTGGATGCCGACAAACTTTCTGCCATGATGGACACGGTCATGGGCCGTGTTGCCGACCTCTTGCCCAGCGAATATCATGGCATTTATTCACCCACTGGCTCACCATCGGAAGGGGAATCCTCAGACTCCTAGAAGCTAAACCGATACGAGGCGCGCATGGAAGTCCAAGACCATATGAAAGCTAAGCCCTCGTTGAAAGAGCGCCTCTCGTCCGCCGTTGCTGCGCTTCATCATCGTAACTACCGATTCTACTTCTTCGGGCTCCTTGTCTCCGTCACCGGCTTCCAAATGCTCATTGTCCTCCAGGCCTGGTTGGTGTGGGACCTCACCGGAGAGTATTCCTCTTTGGCGTATCTCGGTATCGTCATGGCGGCACCCACGGTCATTCTCAACCTGTTCGGTGGCGTTGTTGCAGATCGCTTTGATCAGCGAATCCTGATCATGATCGTCCAGGGCATGATTGGTGTGCTGCTAGCGATATTGGCCACCTTGGTGTTCTTTGAGATCGCTGGTCTCGGCCACGTTTTGCTCCTCTCGTTCCTGATTGCCGGCGTTCAGTCTTTCGACAACCCTGCTCGACAAGCCCTCTACCCTCACCTGATCGACCGCAAAGACTTGATGAACGCCGTAGCACTGAACGCCATTGTTTGGCAGGGGACCCGCGTGATCGGGCCGCTAATAGCCGGATTGCTTATCAAATACAGTGATGCAGGGATTGCCCTCTATTTCGCTGCAGGCACCTTTGGTGTCATGGTAATGGCTATGGCAGCCATCCACGTGCCACCCATCGTCCGTGCAAAGGCAGGCAACGTCTTACAAAGCATGGGCGAGGGGATAGGCTATGTGATCCACAACAGGGTTTTTGCCTTCCTCATCGGAATGACCTTCCTGAACAGCTTCTTCGGGATGTCTTACGTCTTTCTACTGCCGGTTTTTGCAACAGACGTACTCAAAGTAGGCCCGGACGGTTTGGGCGAGATGCACGCCGTCAGCGGAGCTGGTGCCCTTGTTATGGCGGTAGTGGCTGCAACTCTGAGCAAATCCCGGCGAAAAGGGTACTTCTTGATACTAGGGGCTATTACGTTCGGTATCTCCATTATCCTCTTTGCCTATTCCACCAACTATTACTGGTCGCTGGCCATGCTTTTTCTTGGCGGAGCGGCAGTCACGTTCTACATGGTCATGGTGCAGACCACGTTGCAGGCGTTGGTTCCAGATCATCTCAGGGGTAGGGTGTTCAGCATCTACAGCCTCACATGGAGTCTTCTTCCCTTAGGGGCTTTTCAGGCAGGGTTGGTAGCAGGTTGGGTAGACCCAAAGTTCGCTATCGCCCTAGGAGGAGTGGTCGTCGCTGCCTTCGCCTTGATAGTCGCTCTTCTAAGCAATCAGATCCGAACGATGGGCGTAGCAACCCAACAAGCGATGGATCCTGCGTAAACCACCGTATGCAGACCTTGTAGTTCCTTGATTTACTCCGGTTTAAATCCGTATAATCAGCTATGCCCGCGTGGGCGTCATCTTACAAACCTCCTGGAGGATTCAATGGCCAGTGCATCCACACAACCCTTTCGCGTTTCACTGGATGCTATGGGTGGGGATTTTGGTCCCTCGGAAACCGTCCTTGGCGCGGTCAACGCTGTAGCAGCCGGGGGTATCGAAGTGTTCCTCGTAGGGGACCGGGCGGAGATTCAAGCCGAGATCGATAAGCACTCCGCACAGGACCTGCCGCTCACGATTGTTGAGTCAGAAGATGTCATCAGAGACGGTGAGTCTCCGCTACAAGCCCTCCGAGCGAAACCCAAGGCCTCAGCCATCGTAGGTGTTGCATTGGTCAAAGAGGGGCGGGCAGACGCATTCGTCAGCATGGGCTCCACCGGCGCGGCAATGGCTGCCAGTGCTTTCGGCCTTGGCATGATGCCGGGGATTGAGCGACCGGGCCTTGGCGGCCCCATGTACGGATTGGCTCCAAACACCGTGTTGATAGAGTTGGGCAGCAGTATAGACTGTAACCCCACAAAACTCATCAACTTCGCAGCTCTGGGCGTAGCGTTCGCCAGAACATACCTTGATGTGGAAAACCCACGGGTTGCCCTGCTCAGCGTCGGATCAGAGGACACCAAGGGCAACAAGCAGACAAAAGAGGCGTTCCCTGTGTTCCAGGAGAGCGGCCTCAACTTCGTGGGTAACGTAGAAGGCCATGACCTGGCAGTGAACACGGCCGATGTCATCGTCTGCGATGGATTCGTCGGCAACATCATTTTGAAGGCCTTTGAAGGCATCGGCGAAACGATGTCTGTGTACCTGAAGCAACGGCTCAGCGGCCTGCTCTCTGAAGCCGATGCCAGCGCGGTAAGCAAGGACGTTTATGACCTCCTGAACCGCACCGAGCATACCGGTGGAGGCCCGTTGTTCGGCATCAAAGGAAACGTCATTGTCGGCCACGGAAGGGCACGCGCCTCCGGTATTGCTGGAGCGATTGCAACAGCCAAACGCCTCGATGAACTTTCCTTGAACGCCAAGATGCAGGACGAGTTGGCAGCAATTCGTGCCAGTGTTGCGGCATAGTCTTAACAGCAACCGCCCCAAATCATTTTCGGAGATAGAGCTTGGCATCAGAAGGACGAGTATCCCTAATCACCGGTGGCTCAAGAGGCATTGGTAAGGCAATAGCCCTGCAGTTTTCAAGCCAAGGCCTCAGGGTTGCTGTGAACTATATAAGCAACCGGTCCGCTGCTGACGAGGTGGTCAAGATCATCGAGGACGCTGGTGGCTCCGCTGTAGCGGTTCAGGGCGATGTGACCAAGCGCGACGATGTAGAGCGCATCTTTGCGGAGACGACAGAGTCCCTTGGGCCTGTGGAGATCCTTGTGAACAACGCAGGAATCATCAGCGATTCCCTTTTGATGCGTATGTCCGACGAAGATTGGGATTCTGTCATTGACCTTGATCTTCGCAGCATCTTCCTCTGCACAAGAGAGGCAATCCGTACTATGATCAGAAGCCGTTGGGGGCGAGTCATCAACATCGGTTCTGTTGTGGGACTGCGTGGGAATTCCGGACAGGCCAACTACGCCGCAGCCAAAGCTGGCATGGTCGGGTTCACGCAGAGCATCGCCAAAGAAGTAGGGTCACGCAACATCACGGTCAATTGCGTTGCGCCGGGGTACGTTGAGACAGACATCGTGGAAGACCTGCCCAAAGACCTGAAGCAAGCCATCATGGACAGGGTGCCCATCGGACGATTCGGCTATCCGGAAGAGATTGCGGGTATGGTTGGCTTCCTCGCCTCCGATGCCGCAAGTTATGTCACCGGTCAAGCCATCGCAGTCGATGGTGGCCTGGTGATTTCCTAACACCGATGATCACTTCAAACGATTCCAAACCACTCGCAGGGAAAGTCGCATTGGTGACCGGCGGCTCAAGGGGCATTGGCCGAGCCATTGCAATAGAGCTTGCTTCCCGCGGCGCTGACGTTGCCATCAACTACTTCCGCAACCACAAGGAAGCCCGTAGCACGCAGGCCGAGATTGAAGCCCTTGGGGTGCGATGCATACGGGTCACGGCCCATCTAGCTGAATCCGCGCAAGTGAAGAAACTCTTCAAGGCAGTCAGTGGCGAGTTTGGGCACCTGGATATCCTCATCAACAACGCAGCTTCCGGCGTACAACGTTCTGCGATGGAACTTGAGGAGAAGCACTGGGACTGGACCATGAACATCAACACCAAAGCACCCTGGCTTTGTACACAAGCCGCAGTGCCGCTCATGAAAGAGGGTGGGCGTGTGGTGAACATCAGCAGCCTGGGTTCAGGTCGAGTGTTGCCGCTCTACCTCTCAGTAGGCGTATCCAAAGCCGGGTTGGAAGCGGTGACCCGCTACCTGGCAGTGGAACTGGCTCCCTTGGGGATCACGGTGAACGCTGTTTCTGGCGGCTACGTGGCCACGGAAGCCCTAGAGCACTTCCCTAACGCCGACGATATGCTGAATATCGCGAAGTCGAAGACCCCTGGCAATCAGCTTCTCACGCCACAGGACATGGCCAAGACCGTTGCCTTCCTCTGTAGTGAGGATGCGGCCATGATCCGTGGTCAGGTCATCGTTGTCGATGGCGGCATGTCCTTAGTGCTCTAGAGAACGCTTACGCTCCGTTGCGTTCAGACATGGCCTTATACACTCGCCCCGGCGTCATCGGCAGTTCAGTCATCCGAACGCCCGTAGCTGCGTATATTGCATTGGCTATCGCTGCCATCGGTGGCACCACCGGCACCTCACCCACGCCCCGTGCGCCGTAAGGGTGGCCCGGGCTGGGTACAGTGACCAGCAGCGTCTCAATCTCCGGCACATCAAGGGAGATGGGCATGCGATAGTCCAGGAAGCTGGCGTTCAGCATCTTCCCGTCGTCATCAAGCACGTACTCTTCGTTCAACGCCCAGCCGATACCCTGTACAACTGCGCCTTGAATCTGCCCCTCAACATAGCTGGGGTGGATGGGCTGGCCCACGTCCTGTGCTGCCGTATACCGCAGGATGCTCACTTTGCCCGTCTCAGGATCGACTTCAACATCGACGATGTGGACCGCGAAGGAAGCTCCCTGCCCGCGAGGGTTGACTGTCGCTCGACCGACTATCGGTCCGCCCGTTGCATTCAGTTGGCCTGCCATTTCTTTGAAGGTCTTGGTCAATGCGTTGTCAGACTTGTGCTTGACCACGCCATCTTCGTATTCCACATCATCGGGGGAGACTTCCCATTCCTTGGCGGCCCGCTCAATAATCTGTTGTTTGATGTCCTTGGCCGCTGTGTAGCATGCCCACCCCGTCTTGAACGTCACGGAGCTGCCGCCTGTGTTGGATGTGAAGCCAACGGAGTCGGTATCTCCTACCATTGGTTTAACGTCCTCAGCTCGTATCCCAAGCACCTCTGCAACATGCATCGACGCCGATGTTCTTGAGCCTCCGATGTCCGGCGAACCTTCAACGAGGCTTACTGTCCCATCAGGATTCACGCTGGCTGTGGCGCTGGATGGGCCCGAGCCGTTCCCCCAGAATCCCGCTGCCACACCCCTGCCGCGATACTTCCCGTCAAGCGTTGTGTTGTAGTGGGAACCAGTCTGAGCAGCCTGGGTGGTCTCTACCATGCCCACGCTGCCGTAAAGCGGCCCGGTGATTCTGCGCTCGCCTTCACGCGCGGCGTTCAATTCACGGAACGAGAGCGGGTCCATTCCCAGCTTCTCACTGAGTTCATCCACCACCGTCTCCACAGCAAAGGCACCAACCGGAACTCCGGGTGCGCGATAAGCTGCGCTCTTAGGCCTGTTCACAACCACGTCGAACCCCTCTAGATAACCGTTAGGGACGACGTAGGGTCCAAACATGCACTGACACGCACCGGACACCGGGGAACCAGGGTATGCGCCGGCTTCATAGACCAACCGGCTTTCGCCTGCGGTGATCTTCCCATCTTTGGTTGCGCCCATCTTGACTGTGATGTGAGCGCCAGCCGTGGGGCCCGTCGCTTCAAGCACATCTGCCCTGCTCATTGCGATCTTCACCGGATGGCCGGACTTTTTAGAGAGAATAGCCGCTACCGGCTCCAGGTAGACCAGCAGTTTGCCGCCAAACCCACCCCCAATTTCCATGGGGACTGCCTTCACCTGAGAGATGGGGATGTCCAGCATCCGCGCTGTCTGCTCTCGCACCATGAATTGGCCCTGGCTGCTCGACCAGATGGTCAGCTTGCCGTCGGCGTTCCACTGCGCTGTAGCGGCATGCGGTTCGATGTAGCCCTGATGCACCGGTGATGTATGGAACTCCCGCTCCACAACCACGTCAGCGTCCTTGAACCCCTGCTCGATGTCGCCAAGGCTGAACTCGAAGTGGTTGGCGATGTTCGTCTCTTCACCGGCTTCGCCTTCTTTGCGATAACCACCGGGTCGCAGCGCGGCGTTCGACATGCTGACCAACCGCGGGTGCAGGATCGTTGCGCCAGGCTTCATCGCCTCGCGGGCATCCGTCACCGTAGGGAGCACCTCGTACTGAACGTCTATCAACTCCAGTGCGGCTTCCGCAATCTGGGCAGTCATAGCAGCTACACCGGCAACGGCGTGGCCTTTGTAGAGCACTTTGTCCTTCGCAAGGATGTTGTTGCTCATGAATCCAAAGTTGTGCAAAGAGCCTTCAACCAGGTCTTCAACCAGTCCGGACAGCTGCGGCATGTCAGCTGATGTAGCAACAGCCTTCACCCCGTCCAGCGCCTCTGCCTTGCTTGTATCGATCGACTTGATGATTGCGTGGCTGTGAGGGCTGCGTAGCATCTTGCCGTAGATCAGACCAGGCATGTTCACATCGTTGCTGAACCGTGCATTACCCGTGACCTTGTCTACGCCATCGTGCCTGATAGGTCTTGTGCCAATTACTTTGTACGTGTCATTGCCGGTGCTGGTTGCCATGGAAGCCCTCCCAGGTGTTTATGAATCGCCAGGAATAATCGTTATGTCAGAATGTCGCGTCTTCGCTCGCAAACTCAGGTACCCACGTAACGCGGGCGCTTGGCCCACCGACTTCGCCTACCTGCAGCACTCGGTCAAGCTCAACGTATGCCGTCCGAAGCGATGCCAGCGCAGCCACAGTGTCTTTGCCCGGTAACGGAGAGACGCTTGTGAGGTAGCCTGCGGTCTCGCCGTCCACAAGTAACGGCATGTCTGGTGCAAAAGCCCCAGAGGCCGGCAGCTCTAACGCAACCATGTGTCGCTGGATGCGTTGGTAGTTGAACAGGCGGGCTACGACCTCCTGGCCAGTGTAGCAACCTTTCGTCCAAGAGACCTCGCTTTCAAGGCCAGCTTCAAGTGGGTTGTGCTCTTCCGTCAGCTCATGGCCCCACTTGGGTAGCTTGGCGCTGATGCGCAGTGCCTCAATGGCGTCCTGTCCCACGGGAGAAACCTCTAGCTCCAACCCTGCTGCCCACAACTCTTGCGCTGCCTCTACCGGGGCGATGATGTCAAAACCCCGCTGTCCGCCCGGGTTGGTTCGAGCAACGATGACTTCGTGGCCGTTCAGGGTCACTGTCATGCAATCTAGCCGGGCGAGTCGCCCAGCGGATGTACCTAGTAGGGTGTCCAACACCGTTTCGGCTTTAGGCCCAATAAAGGACAGCATCACCGTCGATGGCGTTATGTCTTCCAGGGTGGTGTTTTCATCAAAGGTGTAGGTGTCTATCCACTCAGCCACGGTGTCCCGGCGTTCTGGCGATGTTACCAACAGGACATCATCGCTGTGGTGGAGCATTGTTATCCAGTCAAGGATTCGGCCTTTTCCGGTGGTGATAACGGTTGATTCGCCTTTGCCGATATCCAGTGGGTCTACAAGGTTGGTGGATAGCCTGTTGAGGAGGTCTAACGTGTCAGAACCGCGGGCAAGGATGCGTCCCATGTGGGAGCGGTCAACGATGCCCACGCCTTCCTGCGTGACCATGTATTCGTCAGCCACGTTCCCGTATGTGGCCGCTACTGCCCATCCGGCGATGTCAGTATGGACAGCGCCTAGCTGCTTCTGCGCTTCGTAGAGTGGTGTAGGTTGCATAATAGTGTCCTTGCTAAACAAAGGCCGCCAACCCGGCGTTGTGCGGGTAGGCGGCCGAATTTACGCTAATTTATGAGCGCTTACGTTTAGACAGAGAAACTGGTCCCGCATCCGCAGGTACTCTTGGCGTTAGGGTTGTTGAAAACGAACCCCTTGCCATTCAGGCCATCGGAGAAATCCAATTCCGTACCTGCAAGGAATACAAAACTCTTCTTAGGAACAAACAACCTGATGCCTTGATCCTCAATAATCTTGTCATCTGCTTGAGGGCCGGATTCAACGGAGAGGGTGTAGGTCAGACCGGAACAACCGCCGCCCTTTACGCCGACGCGTAGACCATACTCATCGCCTTTGGCTTCTTTCGAAGCGAACTGCGTGACTTTCTTGGCAGCTTTCTCGGTGATGCTAATGGACAGTGCTGTGATGGTTTCTGGCATTTTAGGCCTCCCCTAAGCCGTAATATAACCCTATGAACATGGTAGCTAGCAGTCGTCCACCTGTCAACGACCACGCGTAGGCGGTTTTCCTGCATCCCACCTACCCGTCTAGCGGCACCAGCCGCACGGCGTTAGCGGGAATGGTCACAGACACAGTATCTCCCGCGCCAAACTGCGCCCCGGCATCCTCCGGACGTATAGAGCAAGCTATCAGCCCTTCGGCTACCCGAACCATGAGGTCGGATTCGCCTCCATGGAAGTTCACACTCTCAACCAGGCCCGTAAACGCTCCATCCGGGGGTGAGCCAGCTCCAGTCCCATCCGCAACGGAAATTGTCCTGTCATCAATGAGTACGAGAACGCTGCTACCCACTGCGATAGAGAGTTCAGCCCCACCAACGTGGAGCACCCCAATGGTTGTAGTCACCTCCCCTATTGCTGACACGGTGCCCAGCATCACGTTCTTCAGACCCAATGATCGTGCCACTAGCTCGCTTTTGGGCGACTTGAAGAGTTCTTGCGCCGTGCCTGCCTGGACGACAGATCCCTTATCCATGATGACGATAGAGTCAGCCATCGCAAAGGCCTCATCCCTATCGTGGGTCACGTAGATGGATGTCATGCCGATTTTCTTGAGGATTGAACGAACCTCCATTTGCAGTGACTCTCTCAGCACCCGGTCCAGAGACCCGAAAGGCTCGTCAAACATCAGGAGTTTGGGTTCCGGTGCCAACGAACGCGCCAGTGCGACTCGTTGCCGCTCACCTCCCGATAGCTCATGCATCTTCCGATGTCCGTACCCCGCTAGGTCCACCAACGCCAGAAGCTCGTCCACGCGGGCACGCACTTCATCTTTGGGCAGTTTCTGCATACGGAGGCCGAACGATACGTTCCCCACCACGTCCATGTGGGGAAACAGCGCAAGGTCCTGAAACATCAAGCCGAAGCCCCGATCCTTTGGTGCCAGGCCGTTCAGTGGCACTCCATCAAATGAGATTGTTCCGCTGTTCGGCTGTTCAAGCCCGGCGACAAGTCGCAACAGCGTAGTCTTGCCGCAACCGCTTGGCCCCAGAAGGCCCACGATCTCACCGCTATCGGCAGTCAGCGACACTCCCTCGACGGCATAGCCATCGCTGAACGACTTGGATATGTTCGAGACTTCGAGGATTGGCATCAGAATCCACCCATGTCTTTATAACGGAACCGCTCTATGGCAATGAAACCCATGGCAACAATCACCATCAGGATGCTACTCATCGCCAACGCCTGTCCTATATTGGCTGCGCCTGGCTGTGATAGCAATCGGAATATCGCGATGGGCATGGTGGTGAACTCGGGTCTCACTAACAAGAGCGACGCGCCGAACTCGCCCATCGATACCGCAAACGCAAATGTAGCGCCCACCAGCAGCGCCCGCGACAGTATCGGCAGGTCGATGTGGAAGAAGGTCTTCACCGGCGACGCCCCCAGGACGGCCGCAGCCTCTCGTAGCTGTACAGGCATTCCTCGCAGGGCGGGCAGGACGCTGCGGATAACGAACGGGTAGGCAATCAACGAATGGGCGATTACCAGGATGAGCCATGAAGCCCGAAGGTCAAGTGGGTCTTTGTTGAACGCCATCAAGAAGCCGAAGCCCATAATGACGGCAGACACACCCAGCGACAGCATGAACAATGCATCTAGCACCCCTGCTCCGCGACGTCGCGGCCGCGCAAGGAAGTAGGCCACGATAGTCCCCACCACCAGCGATATGACCATGGTAGCGGTTGCGAACCGCACCGAGTTCCAGATGGTGGTGATGGGCGAGCGATAGAAGTACGAACCTGATTGGTTGGAGAACAAGCTTGTGAAGTGGGTGAATGAGTACCCATCGCCCGATGACAACGCTCGCTCAAGCAATGCCCACAGCGGCGAGAGCATCGCCAAGATTCCCACAATGATTGCAATAAGCAACACAGTCTGGCTGGTTCTCCGTCGGCCCTTGGATGTCACCTCATGAGGCACTAGGTCCACTCGAACAGCCGCTCCCGCCTGAAACTTGGTGTAGATCAGAAGGAACGCGTACGTGAACACCATCTGGATGATGGCCAGCGCGCCGGCAAGCTCAAGCCTGAACAGCTTGGCCGTGAGTTCGTACGTCGCAACCTCCAGCGTCGCGAATTGCGACCCGCCAAGGACAAGGACAACACCGAACGACGTGAACGCAAAAGCGAAGGCCAGCACCGCCGAGGAGACGATTGCCGGGAGCAACAGAGGTAGCGTGACATGCCTGAAGGTATTGAACCGTCCGGCGCCCAACATCGCCGCCGATTCTTCCAGGCGAGGGTTCAGGTTGGCCCAAAACGTAGACACGATGCGTACGACGATGGAGTAGTTGTAGAAAGCATGAGCCAAAAAGATGATTAGCAGGGTATTGGTGATGCGGATTGGCGGAGTTTCAAGCCCGAACACGTCCATCAACGCCGAGTTCACCAGACCCTGGGGGCCGAGCAGTGCAATGAAGCCCATAGCCACTACGATGGTCGGCATGATGAATGGCACAGTGCTCACGGCTTTCAGCACACTCTTGCCGGGGAAATCATGCTTGGCGAAGAGGTAGGCTACCGGCAGACCGATAGCCACGGTAAGCATTGTTGAGACGGTTGCTTGCCAGACGGTGAACCATATCCGCCCCAGGTAGTAGGAATCTCCAAGCAACTTGGTGAATGGGTCTACGCTGATGACACCGATGCGCAGAACCAGCAACACTATCGTCGTGGCAATGACAGGAACGAGGAACCAGGCAGTCGATAGTGTTTGTGACAGCGTCTTGTCAGGTGATTTACGATAGGCGGACAGATAGGCAATCAGCAGTACCGCTGCCGCTACAAGCAGTTCGGTAATCGGGCCTAGGTCAGTACGGCTACCCTCAAAACTCCGTTCAAATATCGCCCCTAGAGGGTACAGAAAGAAGATAGCCAGGTAGGCCAAGGGCCCGAAAATAATTAGTCGACGCGCGGTCATCAATCCTCGCTCCGTTGGTGACCGGGCCCAATCCACCTCTCACTCTCATGAGCGGCTGAGTACCCGGTCAACACAGACAAATCAAACCGAAAACGAACGCGGCGGAACGCTACCGCAGAACTACCGCCGTCCATGCCTCAATCCACTCCTCACGCTTCTCGCCAATCTCTTCAGCAGTGAGGCCTGCCGGCTGGGCGGGGACTTCAGCGAACTTGAAGAAGTCAGGCGTTTCTGCGTCAGGATTCACGGGATACACGAACATCTTGTCCGGGAAATCCTCCTGGAACCGTATTTCCAGAGCGAAATCTATGAACTTCCTTGCCAGATTCGGACTGTCTGCGCCCTTCAAGATGCCGATGCCTTCAATCTGAAGGAAGGTAGCTTTGTCTATCAAAATATTGCCCGTGGGTGGCTCAGAAACCGCGGGGTCAGCAAAGAAGAACTCTGCGGCCGGGCTTGTGGCGTAGCTGACTACCAGAGGCCTATCCCCCCCGTACATGGTGAAGTCGCCGTAATAGGCGTCGCTCCAGCCGTCCTTCACCAGCACATCGTTGGCCTTCATGTCTTTCCAGAAATCCAGGTAGGTATAAAGACCTTCCTCACCGAAGTACGCCACAGTAGCGATCAGGAATGCCAGACCAGGTGAAGAGGTAGCCGGGTTCTCGACGACCAGCTTGCCCTTCCAATCGCTCCCAGTGAGTTGTTCCAGCAATTGAGGCGGATCTAAACCTGCTTCGGCCAACGCCGCCTTGTCGTAGTTGAGGTTCACGTATCCGTAATCGATGGATGTGACGTGATTGGTGTCATCCAGGATGAACTGGCGCGGTACATTGTCCAGCCCATCAGGTTCATACGTATCGAATATGCCTTCGTCCAAAGCTCGGCCTAGGTATGTGTTGTCGATGCCGTAGAACAGATCGGCTGATGGGTTGCCCTTTTCGAGGATAGCTCTCACAAGGGCCTCACCAGTGTCACCGGCAGGTTGGATGACTACCGTGGCATTGTTGGCGTCCTCAAATGCCTTGATGACATCCTCACCGATGTTGAAGCTGTCATGGGTCATGATGACGAGTTCACGATTCTCGTCCTCGCTGTCGCTGCTGCACGCAGCCAGAACCGTGACCATCAGAAGTACCATTACCACTGCCGTGAGTTTGGAAATCATTGCTTCTTCCTTCTCAGTCCCGGTTGTTCAGTTGTCCCAAACAACAGAAAAGCCACCTTGTCTAGGTGGCTCACTACGTACGAAAAGACCTCGTTCCTACGCTGGCATTACCCAGATCAGGTTTTCGGGGTCGTCCCTCTAGTTCGGGACCTCTCAGCCTGGCTTCCCAAGCTCCCCCCGGGGCTATATTCGATTATGCCAGTAGTGTAGCCGAGGGGCCTCAGCACGTCAACAGCGTTCAACACCCTGTATTCCCTAGTTCAGCGCCTTTCCGGTTACAGCCCTTTGAACTCCAACGTTGTCACAGCGCCGGACTCCAGGTCAGCTACACGGATGGCGTGGTTATTGGTGTCTGCAATGTACATGTGCTTGCCGACCACTGAGACGCCGGAAGGCTCAAACAACCGGGCATCGCCCCAAGCGCCGTCCGCTGTACCTTCTTCTCTGCTTCCGAACATTGTCGTGACCTCTTTGGTGGCTGGGTCCACACGCTTGATCTTGTTGTTGTAGCTGTCGGCGATGTAGATCATGCCGTCAGCGTACGCCAGACCCTGGGTGTGCTGCAGCAGCACGCGATCCCCAACGCCGTCACGGTCACCGAAGTCGAACAAGCCCGTGCCCACCAGTGTTTCCACGTTTCCGGTGGGGTTGATGTCCGCAGAACGCACGGAGCTGGTCTCACTATCCGTAAAGTACAGCTTGCATTTGCCGTCATTGACGATGCCTGTCGGTTGAGCCAGTTCAGCTTCGGTCAGAGGACCATCGCTCAACGATTCTCGGCCGTTCCCCGCGAAGGGAGACAGTGTGGCAGCCTTCAGATCCATCGACCAGAGTTGGTGCGTTCCTGCCATGGCGATATACAAGACATTGTCCACAACCTCCACGTCCCAGGGCGACCGGAGAGCGGTATCTCGGGGATTACCTGAGGCCGACCGCGTCATGGCAACGCTACCCGTGCCAGCCAACGTTATGACCTGTTTCTTCGCAAGGTCAATGCATCGCAGGGCGTGGTTACCTTTGTCGGCCACGTAGAGCATGCCATCGGCCGCAGCTATTCCCTGGGGGTCGTTGAACTGCGCGGTATCGTAATCGCCGTCCACAAGCCCG
>Ga0114999_10003010_pt1 | contig 21567 bp, 18 predicted proteins | sample ArcticOcean_MG_C_3_FD_89820 | JGI IMG/M metagenome (GOLD analysis project Ga0114999, IMG submission 89820) | Marine microbial communities from western Arctic Ocean - ArcticOcean_MG_CB8_126 | ecosystem: Environmental > Aquatic > Marine > Oceanic | place: Arctic Ocean: Canada Basin | collected...
GATGGCACCGCCCACGACCGGTGAGCCATTCCCTATCGCAACAGGACCAGGCTCTTCACCTGCACGCTTGCCGCAGCTTGCAGCCGATACAGATAGACGCCACTGGCCATGGCATCGCCAGCGTCGTCGCGGCCATTCCAGAGGACCCCATGAGACCCAGCGTGACGAATCCCATCGACCAGGGTCACCACCCTTTGACCGGCTACGTTGTAGACGGCCAGTTCCACAGGTCCGCTCTGCGGAAGTGAGAAGCGAATCAGCGTGTTGGGGTTGAAGGGATTGGGATAGTTCTGGGCAAGCCGAAACGAGAAGGGTTCAGACCTGCTTTCGACGGCGACATTGGTGACACGCATTCCGCCGATCCAACGTCGAATCAACTCGGCCCCTTCACGATCCACCACCGACGTTGCCAGGGGTGGCATTCGGGACTCATCCACACTCAACATCCGCGGGTAGGCCAATGAGCGCTCGGGAGCACCGGGGTTGATCAGAGCGGCGTCCTCTACTCCCATATCATCAAGGGCCGGCAGCACGTTCAGCGTGTGGGTCAGCTCAAGGGGCGTGGAGAATCGCAAGTCCATGTTGGAGCGACCTGTGCCCTGTGGCCGATGGCACTGCGAACAATTGGCGTCCAGGTACGAGCGGGCACGCCGCTGGGCATCTTCCTCGTCATCGTGCGGCTCGGGCTGCGAGGGGAGATTGCTGTCGTCTTCTGCAAGGCCATTGCTCCCAAAGAGCCCGATGTGGTTGTAGCTGCGTAACTGGTGGTCCTCTATGTCCCCGTACCTGTGGGTCCGGTTCAATTGGGCTGTGTGGGCTCCCAGTACGAAACCGGCCGCCCGGGTGTGGCACAGGTTGCTTGTCCGCCCGGCTGGGAAAGTAGTAGGATTGCTCTCGATGGCCATCTGGACTTTCCGGGTCCACGATGGTGAACGTTTCCCAATGGCTGTCGTTGAGCAAGGTCGCATCCGTACCGCTGTCGTTCCAACGGTAGCTCAACCCCGACCATTCCACGCCTCTGGCGTTCTTGACCAGTAGTCGGGTCGCCACGATGCGGCGGCTCTCCGGGTCACCCTTCACCATCTCCAGGTAGAAGTTCTTCACGAACACCGTGCCGTGCGGAAAGCGCCACGGGCCGTCGGGCGAGAAGCCGACGAGTTGTTGATTCGGCAAAGCCATCAGGCGGGTTTTGCAGGCGCCGTCGGACCACAATTGGGCATTGACCGAGTAGGGAATCAGACCCGACGACGGGGTCTGCGAGGTGATGTCGCTGAAAAGTCCCGAGGTGGAGAGGGTCAACGGGATCTGCTCAGGCTCTGCATCTGATGGGATGTCCTCCAGGACGTACGTCGGACCATCCGAGGTCAACACATAGATCTCCCCGGATTCATCCTCTCCGAAACTCGTGATGAAGGTCGGACTGACTGCGAGGAGACGGTTCTCGATGTGTCCGTCCTGACGGCGCAGGGGCCAGATCCTGCCGTCGATATAGTCTCCGTAAACAAGGTGAAATGGCTCCGTCCCCTGCGGGCCACCTACGGCGAGATAGAGGTCGATGGGTCCCCGCCATCCGCCTCGTCCCTCACCTGGATGCACGCGGCCTACTTCAACAAGCAGTGCCCTGGCATGGCTTGCGATCCTGTTGAATGGAGTCGAAGTGGACGACGTGCATCCCGATCATGGGAACACGCTTGGTAGCACGGCCCTGCACAATACTGCTCGACAGGGCGATATGGCTGGTGTCACGTTGCTACTTGAGCACGGGGCGAATGTCGGCCTCTAGAACGAACTGGGGGAGACACCCATGGATGTGGCCAAGAACAAAGAGGGGAGGCAGCTACTGGCGAACAATGGCTGACGCCGGCTTGACGTCTTCACCAACGATGGTCTTGCCTCTCTTCGGTGCCATGCTCGTTCCTATTCGTTAACTCTTCAATGTGGATGTGTGTGTCGGTTCCCAGCGAATTGGGTCGCCGATGACGTAGTCGACGGCGACGACCCAATCGCCGACGGCCAGCCATTGTGAATCGGGCAATGCACCATCCAAACCGGGTGCACCGCCGACGTCGAGGGTCGTTGTGTAGGCGTCGTGATTGAAAGCGTGTGTGATCGGTCGCCAGTTGCCATCGCTCTCCCGCTGCAGGCGCGTATGGAGCAAGGTTGCCGTGCGGGTGATCAGGTGGAAATCCAAGTCGATTCGTGCCGCATCCATTGCCGCGACTCGAGCGCGACCGTGGATGCTGGCCATGTATAGGGTGAGGCGGGTGCGGTCGTGGGCCAGAGTCTCGACTTGGGTGACTGCGTAGTTGTGGGCACGCCCCGCAGGATTCACGCTGACCCGATCGCCCACGGTGATGCCCGACAGTCCGGTCACATCGACTGTACAGGCTTGCCGGTCGAGGGTCTGAATGGTCGCCGTCTGCCGGCTGTGTTCGATCTGGACTTCCTTAGAGCTCCGTGACAATCCACTGCAACCGATGGTGATGGCGTGGTCTTTCTCAACCACTGCCATGGCACCTCGCAGTTTGGTGCCGTCGCTGAAGTGTGTCTCTGTATCCGGTGCCGCCGAAGGTGACCAGTAGATGGAGAGATCGCGTCCGGATCGTGTCACAAGGTGCACGCCTGACGCGTCCTTTGCGTCAGTGCCCTCAATGGTAGCACCGATTGTGTTTGCCTCGACGAGGGTCGGCTGCGCCATGTGTGGCTCGAAAACCAGATCGATGCAGGTCGTGTCCTGCGGATTAGATCGCTGCCAGGCGAGGGCCTGGTAGTCGTATCTGGAACGATCGGGTGCGTCCATGACGGCAGTCGCGCGAGCGGTGCGCAGCACGGTACCCGCACTCACGTGCAGTTGATGAAGATCGAGTCGTGCTGTCTCTTCGTGGAGGCTCGTCCACTGTCCCTTGGTGCCCCCCGCGTCGATCTGGGTGACTTCGTTCATCCAGGCGAGTCCCGCATGGTCGCCGTGGCGTGGCTCCTGGCCGCGCTCGACATCGACACCAGCGAGTGTGCCGGGATGTGACTGCGGTTCGACGCCCTGCTGCACAAAGCGGCCCTCCAAGCCTCGGCACAGGCGCCAGTGTTCATCGCCGCCTTCGATGCGACTCAAGTCGACGAGGGCGATTCCCTCTTCTTCGGTCTCGACCAGGGCCAGCAGGCGCCGATAGCGCACACCGGGATCGACCCAGCGCAGTTGTTTGGCATCGAAGACCCAGCGTTGCGCCTCCACTTCGACGATTTGAATGCCTTCGGCGAGAAGAGTGCGTACGAGTCGTCCGCGGCCGGCGATCTCTTTGAGGAAATGCCACGGTGTGTCGAAGGGTAGCTCCAAAGGCTCGATGTCTTCGACGACGGACCAGAGGCTGTTGTGGGTCGCCCAGTTGCCCTCCCAGGCGCCCACATGTGCCCAGGATTGGGGGTAGCCGAGATCTGACAGAAAGGGGCGACCAAAGGCATACAGCTGAGCGTCTAACAGATCCTGATGTCGGTGCCAGGGCGCATCGCCGTAAACGATGCCCGCAGCGGCGCGCTCTGGTGTGCCATCGGTGCGCAGGATGGCCATGCCGACGCCATCGTGAATCGTCGTGCCTGGAGCACCTGGCTCGTCGCGGCTTTCTCTTTCCAGTTGTGCAGCTGCCGAGGCGGATCCCGCTGCGGCGGCGCGCTCAAGGGTCGTGGGATCCAGTGGGCGCAGCGAGTTGCTTTCGGTGAGTGGCTGCTGCACCCCGGCCGAGCCACCATCGCCGAAGTGAAAGGGGACCTTGTCGAGGAGAATCATGTCGTGTGGTGCGCGCACGAGGCGATCGAGGCGAGGATCGTTGGTGATGGAGGGATACTTCGACTCTGGATAGGCATCTGGCTGCAATTGTCGCAGTGCATCCATCTCGGCCTGAAGTTCAAAGACGCCGCGGGTGTGGGTGTCGTTGTATCCACCCGTCGCCTCTGGTGGGGAACCATCGATGGTGAAATTGTTGGTGATGAAGACACGCAGTCGATCCGGGCCGCGGTCGTAGAGCCAGTCCATGACCTCGGTGGCGTCATCGCGATCCAGTGCCCGCAAGGCGGTGAGCACGCCAACACTTGTTCGCGGCTTGTTGGCCAGCGCGGCGCCATCCATTGCTGTCTGCATGAGACACGACAGTGCTTCTTCTATCAACAGCAGACCGGCCTGGGCATCCGGCAGATCGAGGCCAAGGTCTGCAGCACGGGCGATCCATTCATCATCCTCAGCAAGTGCGGGCCATGCCGTATCGTAGGCGCGTGACAGCACCTCAGTCACACCTGGAACGTCAATCGCATAGGCGAGGGAGCCCTTGCGATGCAGGGCGTCGATGGGGTCCTCCATACCGGCCCAGTCAGGTTGGCCGCCATCCCAGGCACGTTCAATCTCCTGGGAAGGTCCGTGGCGGAACTGGGGGGCGGCGCCGACATAGACTTCCTCCGCTGACCAGCGCAACAGCATCAGACCCAGTTGGCGCATGATGCCTCGATCAGGTTCCAATTGGCGCAGGTGGTTGTCGAGGAGACGGATCGCCCCCGTGTACTGAGCGACGAGCTCGCGTCGACTGGAAGCGGCAAAGAGGAAGACGTGGCCCTCGTCGTCGAAATAGCCGAAGCCATCATCGACGAAGTCTCCATTGGTGAAATCATCGTTGAGCAGATCATTGCTGGGGAAGACCGCGTCACAAGCAGGGCACGTCGACTGCATATCTGTGGGGGCGTGGATGCGACTCCACGGATAGAAGCCGCCGTGGGCGAAGATCTCCGTGCCACACGCTGGGCATCCCTGGTGAACATTGACGTAGTGGGCACGTGGGTTCTCAGCATTGGGCAAGTGTCGCCAGAGAGAGGCGTCGTCCTGGGCCGTCCACCAGGCAACCTGCTCTGCGTTCACATCTGTGACAGGCTCGTCTTGCAGGGTCTGTCGCTTCTTTTGAGATGCCCACGGGGCACCGACGGGCCATCGGCGTGGCCAGCAGGTTCCTTCGTCATCGAAAGGCTGCCGCATTTCGCTCAACGTGCGCACGCGGATGTTGGTGGATGACGAGTTTCCTGCGGTATCGGTGGCGTGTAACTGATAGTCGCCGCTGATCGATGGTGATCGCATGTAGAACATCCAGGCCCGGTCGCGTGGCGAGAAGCGCACAGCGACCTGTTCGAAACCTTCAGCCTCCAATCGAGGCTCTGTGCTGGTCTCGACTGGGAGGCGGAAGAGGCGATCTGTCATGATCAGGCGGGGGGCCCATTGGATCATGGTCAACTCTCCGTCGTGGCTGCTGGTGGGGTGGGTGTGAGTGAGCGACTCCTGTATATAGGAGTTGCGACTCCTGTATATAGGGACGGGCCGCCGGCGCAGCAATTTGCTTCAGAGCAGGTTTCGTATTGCTTTGTCCCCATGAAGACAAAACTAGGTAACACGGATCTACAGGTATCACGACTCGGCTTTGGTGCGGCGCGCATAGATGCGCTGCCAGAAGAGCAAGTAGCGGTGCTGCTGCATCGTGTGCTCGACGATGGGATCAACCTGATCGATACGGCTGATTGCTATCCGGCGAGTGAAGAACGGATCGGCCGTATTCTGGCGGATCGCCGTGATCAATACGTGTTGGCGACCAAATGCGGTTGCCTGACAGAGCACGTGCAGGGGGAGGCTTTTTCTCGAGCGGTGATCGAGGCGGGGGTCGAGCTGTCGCTGCAACGACTCGGCACCGACCACGTGGATCTGCTGCAACTGCACTCCTGCTCAGAGGAGATTCTGCGCGAGGGTGACGCAGTGGACGCCCTGCTGCGTGCCCGTGATGATGGCAGAACCCGTTTCATCGGCTACAGTGGTGACGAGGAGAATGCGCTGGCGGCGATTGAACTGGGTGTCTTCGACACCTTGCAGATAACATTCAATCTCATCGATCAGTTGGCTCTTGAGCGAGTGCTGCCGGCGGCGAGACAGGCAGGTTTGGGTGTCATCGCGAAGCGACCGATCGCCAATGCGCGGCTCCTCGAAGCGGGTAGCGATCATGACTATGCGGGCGAATACTGGGCACGTGTGCGCGAGCAGCCCGATGCGCCGACGGATGCGATCGAGTTGTCGCTTCGTTTCATCGCTTTTCATGAATTCGTCGACGTCGGCATCGTCGGCACGGCGAATGTGGATCATCTGCAACAAAATGTTGCGAGGTGGCAGAAGGGACCTCTTTCATCCACACTCGTTGACAGCATCAATAGGTCTGTGAATTAGCATCCACAGGTCTGTGAATTAGCCAACTCTTGCCAGGGTTGCAGGCGATACCCAGACTGGGCTCAAGCCCTGCATTTGTGTGTCACGATTTCCCGGATCAAGTCCCCTTGGAGTCCACGGTGCCAAAACCCCGCATCTGCTGTCTATATGTGGGTGCTCTGGTTGCGATCGGCGATCGCCTGCGCTCGTTGTGCGAGCGAGTCTGCTGGCGTGCGCGGCGCCGTAATATCATCGCGCACACGATTACGCTGAAGCTTCGCTACGACGCGATTCATCTCGGCGTGTAGTCGCAGATAGAGGTATTGTGCAGAGGCAGAAAAGGGGGCGCGCCCGCGCCTCAGTACATAAACTTACCGCCGCTCTGTTCCACAGTTCACCGAAGAGACAGGATGACGCCCGTGAAGATCATATCGATCGAACCACGCCGGATCACGCTTCGCTATGTCGATCGTGGTGCGTATGAGTTGAGTCACTATCACGACATGACGCAGCGAACGGTCTATGTCGTGCGCACGGACAATGGGCTCGTCGGGTTGGGCGAAAGCGAGACCACGGAACCTCAGGAGGTGATCGACCGGTATCTGGGGACCAATCCATTCCAATGGATGGGAGACGAGACGTCTCTTGGTCTGGGCACGGCGATGTATGATCTGATGGGCAAGGCGACTGGTGTGCCCGTGTATCAGCTATTTGGCCAGAAGCATCGGTCATGGGTGGCCATGGCAGCATGGACGGTGAGCACACACCCGGAGCGCATGGCGGCGGCCGTCGCCGACTATGCTGAGCAGGGCTACACATGGATGAAATTCCATCTGTCTCCCTTCGAGAATGTCATCGAACAGACAGAAGCGATGCAGCGCGTCGCGCCGGAGGGATTCAGGCTGCACTATGACTTTACCATGCACGGCACGGACGATCATATGGCGAGTTTACTCGATCGACTGTCCGAATATCCCATTGCGGGCTGTTTCGAAGATCCACTGCCCGGTGAGGATCTCGACGGCTACATAGAGCTCAGGCAGAGAGCAAAGCGGCCCATTGTGCTGCATCACTTTCCCACAGCGGCCACGTATGAGGTCATGCGGCGCCCGGCAGACGCCTACATGCTGGGACACGCACGGATCGGCCATGCGCAGCGACGTGCGGGGTTGTTTGCCGCCGCCGGTGCGCCCTTTATGCTGCAAAATTCGGGCAGTGATATCACGCGGGCGATGACGACCCACATGATGGCCGCCTTCCCCACGGCAAGTTTTCACTCTGTGAGTGCGACGGAAATTCTGCAGGATCGATTCGTCACGGAACCACTGAATCCGGTGAATGGGTTTATCAAGGTTTCCGAAGCACCGGGTCTGGGTGTCGAACTCGATGAAGAGAAGATGGCCGAACTGGAGAGCCAGGATCGGACTATCCATCCACGCTTTCTCATCGAGTCGCGTTATGTGAATGGTGCACACCTGCGGACACGCAAGGATCCTGACAATCCGCACTTCATGGTGCGACCCGACTGGAGTCGCGAATTGCCGCCCCCCAGTTTTGCTGCGCCACTGACGACGAGCTACTGGGACGATGATGAGACACCAGAGTTCGCCGCGGCATACGCCGAGATCGAGAGCAAGGGATCGCGACTCATCCAGACGGAGCCGGCGGGGGCAGATCATGGACAGGTCCTTTCCACGCAGGTGATCTGCAGTCAGCCTGGCCGCTACATCGGCTGGCCGACGATTTTGCGCCGTGCCTCAGACGAACTGATCATTGCCTTTTCCGGTGATCGCGAGTCGCACGTGTGCCCCTATGGCAAGATGCAATTGATACGCAGTAGCGATAACGGGCAGAGTTGGTCAAAGGAGCGCACCATCCGCAATGGCCCCCTCGACGATCGTGATGCGGGTCTCATCGAAACGTCGAAAGGCACTCTGGTGGCGAGTTGGTTTACATCGATCGGCTTCACAACGGACGACGACTTTGCTGAGCACGCGGCGACGGTCTCCGCCGAAACGCGCGAGGTGGAACTGGGTCACTGGGTGCACCGATCCACCGATGGCGGGCTGACATGGGGTGACAAGATTGCCGTTCACAGTTCGGCTCCCCATGGCCCGATTGAGCTGGCCGATGGGCGTCTGCTCTTTGTCGGCAACGCGACGATCGATGGCGGCCCCGCAGTGGTCGCCGAGGAATCCTCAGATGATGGCCAGACGTGGTCGGTGATCGGCCGTTTTGAGACAGAAGGCGGAGTCAAAGCGTCACTGTGTGAGCCGCATCTTGTCGAGTGCCCCAGTGGTCGAATCGTGGCGATGTTCCGCACGCAGTATCCGAGGATCGCTCGACGCTTGCTGTTTCAGTCTGAGAGCGACGACGGCGGGCGTACGTGGACACCGGCGCGCCCAACTTCGATCTGCGGATATCCACCGCACTTGAAGCGGTTGGCAGATGATCGATTGCTACTTACCTACGGTAAGCGCATTCTGCCGCAGGGCGAGTTTGCCAGAGTAAGCCGCGACGAGGGACGTACGTGGGGTGCAGAACTATTGCTATCACCCGACCACAGCATGGATCTCGGTTATCCGGCGTCGACACAGTTGGCGGACGGCACGATCTACACCGTGTTCTATGGAATTCACCGTCCCGGCGAAAAGACGAGTTTGCAGGGCATCCATTGGCGACTTCGATAGGGCTCCAGGCGACTTCGATGACGACAGGATGAGAACTGGCGGATGAACATTTTCACCAACACACGACTGCTGACAGGACTCTTCCTGCTGGCCGTATTTATGGGCGCGGGGCCGGGATTGCATCTGATCAATCCGGATTTCGCCGACCCACAGGCGAATTTCACGACCCTGGGTCTGCCGACGATCTACTTGTGGGGTCTCTTCTGGTATGTGATCCAGTTCGGCGTCATCCTCATCGGTTACCGCTGTCACTGGAGCAAGCAAGACGATGACTGAGTCCATCGGCACAGGTTTGGGCAACGCTCCCTATGTGATGCTCGTCCTCTATCTGGGTCTGTTGCTCGTGTTCGGAATCCTCGGCTACCGCAAGCGGGAAGCGGACGACGAAGAGGACTATTTCCTTGCAGGGCGGTCACAGGGCTGGGTCGTGTCGTCCTTGACGATCATGGCGACATTTTTCAGTTCTTTTGCCCTGCTGGGTGCACCGGGCATGGTCTACCGCGACGGCGTCGTGTTTGCCCTCTTCAGTCTGAATGTGCCCGTCGCCGGTGTTGCCATCTATCTGCTCGGTTCCCGCATTCGTCGCGCTGGCAGAGAGGGTGGCTTTCTGACACCGGCTGACATGATCGCTGCTCACTATCAGGCGCCCGTATCTCTGCGACTTCTGGTTGCTCTTGTGGGTCTGCTCTACACCGTGCCTTATGTGGTGATGCAGATTCAGGCGGGTGGTATCGTGTCGCAACAGCTGTTTGGCAGAGATTCTTTCGAGACGGGGGCCTGTGTATTGGCGCTGATCACGATGCTTTACATCATGGTCGGCGGCATGCGCTCAGTCGCCTGGACAGATGCCGTGCAAGGAGGGCTGTTGGTGGGAGGCATGTTACTGGCCGGCATCGCCGCCGTTTGGGTGCTGGGTGGCCCCGCGGCATTTTTCCGCGCCGTCGCCGAGCTACCGCCGCGCTCGCTCTCCGCACCCGGCACCTCTGGTCGCTGGACACCAGAGGTGCTGTTTACGGCATCGCTGTTTGCTTCCCTCGGGTCGATGATTCAGCCCGCTCAGTGGATGCGATTCTACGCCGCACGGTCATCTCAGGTCCTGCGACGCAGCGCCTTGATCTTCGCCGCCGTTCTCACGCTGTGTTTCTTCTTTGGCGTGATGCTCGTCGGACTTGGTGGCCAGGTGCTGTATCCTCTGGTGGATGCGTTGGGCAACTACAGTTACGATGCGGCGGGGCGCGTGTTGCCACACGCATTGGTTGGCCAATCGGCTTATGAGTTTGATCAGATTCTTGTCGTCGTGTTGAAGAATCATCTGCCCAAGCTGATGGGACCTCTCGGGGCTGTAATCGCCTCGTTGATCCTGGTGGCTATCCTGGCAGCGGCCATGAGTACAGCCGACTCGAATCTTCATGCCTTGAGCGCCCTCGTGACGCACGATATCTACAACCAGTTCATCAGACCTCAGGCATCACAACGAGAGCGGGTGTGGATTGGGCGCGCACTGATCGCGGTGGTCACGACGCTTGCCCTTGTTCTGGTTGTGATCGCACATCGATCGGACAGCAATCCGCTTTCAATGATTGTGATCCTCGGTCTGCTGGCGATTGCATTTTCCACCCAGCTACTGCCCCTGACGGTGGACATGCTCTTTCTCAAGCGTGGAACCCGACAAGGAGCGATTGCCGGGTTGATCGGTGGCATTGTGACCATCTTCTTCCTCAGCCCCTTCTTTCCCATGCTCGCTGGTGCCACCTTCGGCAGTCTGTTGCAGACGATGCGGGGAATGATCGACACAGGTGCCTGGGGTCTCGTTGTGAATGTCACCCTCTTCGTCGTGGTCAGCTTTCTGACGGCGAGGACCCCACAGCGATCTGTCGCTCGTTGACGGTGACGGTTAGCTTCAATTTTTGCTCTGCCAACAGAGGGATACGCCGAATCATTAAGACGCAAATGGAGATTGAATGACCAGCAATGACTCGCATCGCTATCGCGTCGCCATCGTCGGTGGCGCCGGGATGTGGGGCCGCCATTATCTGACTGCGGCGGCCGAACACGAACAATGCGACGCTATTCTCGTGGACACGTCGGATCGTCGCGACGAGTTCGCCGCACACCACAATGTCACCGACGTGTACAGCACACTCGAGGAACTGTTCGCTGTCGAGGTGCCGGATGTGGTCTGTTGTATCCTCCCGGTGCAGGTTGCGCCGGCCATGGTGCTGGCATGTGTCGAGGCAGGTGTGAAGGTCGTCTCCTGTGAGAAGCCGATCGCCATCGAGCTGGCCGAAGCTGATCGAATCGTCAACACGTGTCGCGACAAGGGCGTCGCTTTTGGTTGTGCCACTGCACACTGGGAAGTGCCCTTGTTGGATGAGACAGCGGCCTGGCTGGCCGCGGGTGAATTTGGCGACATCACGAGTGTGGCGATTCCCGGTGGATTGCCTGTCGAGGTCTCTGGCGCCGGTTGTGTACAACTGACGCAGATGCGTGGTCTCACCGGGGCTGAAGTGGAATGGGTCGAGGGCTATGAGCTGCCTTCCGTCGGCGCATATCGGGCGGAAGAAGCCAGTGACATCGAAGCGGACTGTCCGGCCTATGGGCGGCTGGGTCTGTCGAATGGTGTGATCTGTGAGATCCCCCAACCGCGCGATGAGATGCGAATACCTTGCCGCGTGTCCGTGACGACAACACAGGGAAGGCTCTTCTTGCAGAAGCCCTATCCCATCCTCCTGCACGGTGAGGGATCCACTGCGACACCGATCTACCCGGACTTTCTCGAAGAGGAGCTGCCAGGGCGCTCTATGGCGCCAAGATTGCAAGTGCTGCTGGACGCGTTCGACAGGGGAGATGGGGAAGTGAAGTGCTCTGGCTACGACTATCGACAGGCGCTGGAAATTGCCATTGCCGTGAAGTTGTCCGCTGCCAATGGCAACGAACGTGTGACCCTGCCTCTGTCCGAGCGCGCCCACAAGATCTACCCCCACCCCTATCGGATGCGGGGTGGCGACGTCGCCGGATACAACAGCATTGGCTACGAATCGGCGCCAAAAGTTGAGCAACGACGAGTGCCACGAACCCGGTGATCATGATCGGCTAAGGGAGGCTGGCGTCCGTGTCGCGCAAGTGGCGCCGGCCCCGTCGCTGCGACAACTCCGTCTCAGGTGTGGTTGAGACAGGCGCCCGATCTGTCGATTTCGCCGTTTTCACGAGCTCCAACTGCCATTCTTCCGGGCCGAATCAGACGGACGAACTACGGCGTGTCTTTCTGGCGCAGTCTTCGAGTGAGCCCATCAAGTTCGAGTGAGCCCATCAAGAAGGGCGACGAGTTGTGGGGGAATGCCGAACCCGTGCTTGTTGCTGGCGAGCGGCAGACGGGCTGAAGTCACACGTGTTCTGGCAGGAAACGTTTCCAATTTTCATAGATGATGTTGTGGATCATTTCGTCGGGCACCTTCGGGAAGCTCGTGCCCTCGACGACTTGGTTGACTTTGTGCTGGCCGGCAATCACCTGCGCTGCGGTGGCAGAGGGGAAGTCTGAGCCGAAAATCAGTTTGTGCTCGACGCCGTATTCGATGGCAGAAATGAATGCCTGATAGTGTCGTAGCGGTCGATAGTGCAAGGCTGAGATGTTTGTGTACAAATTCGGATGTTTGCGGATCAACACGACGCACTCGTCCTCCCACGGATGTCCCATATGAGCGATGACGATGCGCAGGTCGGGGCAGGCGACGGCGATGTCCTCAAGCTGAATCGGATTGGCATACTTCAGCGGACCGGGCCGAACGAAGGATGTGCCCTGGTGGATGTTCACGGGGATGCCGAGGGACTCGGCTTTCTTGAACAGGGGAAGATGCCGCGGATCCTGCGGATCCCAATTCTGGTAAATCGGTGAACACTTGAGACCACGAAGTCCGAGGTCATTCACGTAGTACTCGAGCTGCTCGACGCAGTCTTCATCATTTGGGTCGACGGAACACCAGCCGATGAATTTGTCGTGTTGGGCGACGAAGTCCGCGACCAGTTGCTGATCTACATGGATCCCGCAAAAGGGCGCCTTGATGCCAAAGACGATGACCTTGTCGGCGTCCTGTGTCACTGCAAGCAACTGTTCGGGTTTTGAATCGAAGGCATTCGCTTCTGCCACTTCGCTTCCGGCGAAATAGACATCGTCCGACAGCTTCATTTTTGCCCGCTTTGCCTCCCAGGCGAATTCGACGAATTCGTCCGACAGGTGGTCGGGATACCACAGCAGATTTGTGTGCGTGTCAAAGAGCATGAGACGGTCTGTTTCGGTTGGAGTATTGGGCGCTTGTTGCAAACGATAGGTCGCTCTGCTCCGTGTGGCGAAAGCAGCGTGATCTGGGTGTCGATGTCAGAGGTCGGTTCCATGGAGGTGCCGACAATCTGAACCACGTTGGCCCGCACGCCAACAGGAGTCGAGCGGCTCGGCCTGGGTGGACGACCCAGGCCTGGGACGGCGCGGCTCGGGCCGGTCAATGCCGCACGGGTCGTCGCTAATCGAGGGATGCGTTTCCACTCTGCGTGACCCATCAGATGGCGCGCTGATTCATACCCGCTGGCGCGTTCGACTTGAAGAATGGGGATGTACGGCGTTGCAGGAGCAGGGCCAGATCACGATCGGGCGTGGGGACGCCGACGACTCTTTCGTTTGCCTGGGTACGGCGGAGTCGTTTCGATGATTCGTTCGTATAAAGGGTAGTAGCGAGTACGAATCACTTCGACGACTTCGACCTCTGACCGTCGCTCTTCAGAACTCAGATGTTTTGTGCTGAATCGGCTCCGGGTGCCCGGCGCGCTCGGAACCTAGGGCACGTCGCCGGCGATCCGGCCCGACAAGAGACCCAAGACTTGTGTCCTTGGGCGCCCGCGTGCCCTTTGATAGAGCCACGGGTAAAACGAACATGGCAGACGTTCGCCGAAGGTTGGCTGGATACATTTGGTGATGCATGGGCCGCATCACCTAGCGCTCGCCCTGAAAAATTCCTTGAGCCAAAAAAATCACCACCAGATACCGCCCGGCTTTGGCCAGAAACGCCAAGCCCAGAAAAACACCGAACCGGACCTTAAGGAACCCTGCGGCAAAGGTGATGGGATCGCCGATCACCGGCATCCATGACAGCAGCAAAGACCACAGGCCATACCGTGCAAACCAGTGGTTGGCCTTGTCCATGTCGGCGGCGGAAAAAGGGAACCATCGCCGCTCCTGCCAATGCAGGCACCACCGCCCAAGCGCCCAGTTGACCACTGCCCCCAGCGTGTTGGCGAAGCTGGCCACCGCCCACAATACCCAAGCCTCGCGCGCGCTCGTGGCATAAAGAGTCACCATCACGGCTTCCGATGAAAACGGGATCAGGGTTGCGGCCAGAAATGCGCTGAAAAACAGGCCGATCAGATCAAGCATATGTCTATGCCGCCCCATGCTGCGCGGCGGGCAGGGAAAGGTTGTCGATCAGGCGAGCCGGGCCGCCGCCAGATGCGAAAAATCCGCGCGCCGTGGCGACTCCCACGTCTTGGCCTGCGCGGACCCCAACGGCCACGGTATTAAGTGTTCCATATAACTTCGGCGCAATAGCCCGCTCCGCCCCGTTCAGATAAACGTTGCTCGATGACAACGCCAAACCATCGGTCTCGCGTGCGGTTTCACACACCATCCACGCACCACGCACAGTTGGGGCACGTCGCCGGCGATCCGGCCAGACAAGAGACCCAAGACTTGTGTCCTTGAGCGCTACCTCTACTGAGATGGATGCATGGCTCATCGCGTTTGGTTGCTGCGTGTACTGTCTCCTACAGCGTTCGCGTCAGCGCCGTGACACGCGGGCCGACGCTGCGACCGGCGCCCTCCGGGCCCCTGCCTATCTTCAGAGCATGAGACACACCTCGACATGCCTGCTGTGTGCAGCGATCATCAGTCTCGCTGGCTGTGGCGACGACAATCCAGTGCGCCACGAAGCGAAGCCCTTTGCCGACGCTCCCGCCAAGATCGCCGGTGTCAGTTTCGACGTATCCAACCAGCTTGTTGAAGTCGCTCTCGATGAACTCGATGCGACGGGAGTACGCTGGATTGCGGTGACCCCTTTTGGTTGGCAATCCCGTTTCGACGAGCCTGAAATTCGCCTGCGCACGACGCGTGTGCGCTGGGGTGAGACGGACGCAGGCATCACGGAGACGATGACGCGTGCTCGAGCCCGAGGTCTCCACACATTGCTCAAGCCGCACATCTGGCTGACCCAGGATGTGCCCGGTCAGTGGCGTGGTACGATCGGTTTCGACAATGATGCCGACTGGGAAGCCTGGGAGTCCGACTACCGTAGTTTCATCCTTCACTACGCGCTTCTTGCCGAGCAACAGCAGGCAGACATGTTCAGTATCGGCGTCGAACTGGGGCGTGTGGTGAGGGAGCGTCCTGCCTTCTGGTCCACTCTGATTGGTGAGATTCGGCTGGTCTATTCAGGACTCCTGACATACGGCGCTAACTGGGACGACGCGGTGCAGGTTCGCTTCTGGGATCAACTTGATTTCATCGGGATCCACGCCTATTTCCCGCTGACGCACAGGAGCGATGCCAGCGTCGATGAACTGATCAAAGGCTGGCGGCCCCATGTGCGACTCATGGACAATCTGCGTGCCACCTGGGATCGCCCGATTTTGTTTACGGAGATCGGCTACCGCAGCATTGCCGGCGGTGCCGTGGAGCCGTGGAACTTCGACGTGCAGGCCGCTGTGGACGTGCAGGAGCAGGCGGATGCATACGAGGCGATGTTTCGTGTGTTTTGGGAACGGGACTGGTTTGCGGGGCTTTTCATATGGGAATGGGACGCGGATGTGCGACTCGGTGATGATCTGAGCGACGACGATGATTATTTGCCGCAGACGAAACCGGCACAGCAGGTCATGTCCCGGTGGTTCGGTGCCAGTGGGTGAGTGAGATCGCCCCAAGGGCATTCGCGGCGTGGTGATTTGAGATCAACCGCCGATGGGGTTGTATTCTACTGTGCCGCAAAACGGATCCAGACGAGGCAATGGACACTGACAACATAGTGAGGGTTTGATGGACGGCGTACATGATATGGGTGGGATGCATGGATTTGGTCCCATTGTCCGTGATGAATTGTCGTACCACGACGAGTGGGAGGTCCGCGTTCACGGAATATCCAACGCGATGGCCGTGAACGGTGGTGGCCGCTTCAGTCTGGAATCACTGGACCCTGCCGTCTATCTGGGATCGAGTTATTACGAACGCTGGCTCTTGGCGCGCATCAATACGCTGTTGCAAAGCGGGGTCATCACACAGGATGAATTCGACGCTTCCGTGGCGAATTACGCCACGAATCAGCAGGCGGACTTGCCTGCGGATGACCCTGAGGCCTATGCAAAGGCGCTCAGTGCCGGCGACGCGAGGGACACTGAGCCGTCGGTCGATGCCACAGCGCCGCGTTTTGACGTGGGTGATCAAGTGGTGGTCTGCACCATTCACCCGGATGGTCACACACGGCTGCCGCGATACGTACGCGGGCGTCGAGGGACGGTGATCCTTCGCTATCGGCCTCAGGGTTTTCAGGATCATGAGCCGATCGACGATCAAGACGGCGTGCAACCCATGTATGCGGTGCGGTTCGAAGGAACCGAATTGTGGGGAGACCAGGCCGAGATAAACAGCAGTGTCGTATTGGATATGTGGGAGCCGTATCTGGAAGAGGAGGTAGCAACCGATGGCGAGTGAAGATCCGGCAGTTTTGACGAAGGCTCTCGAATCGTTGCTGGTGGAGAAGGGGCTGATTACGTCGACTCGAATCGATGAGATCGTCAAGAACTACGAGGAGGATATCGGTCCGATGCGAGGCGCGCAGGTTGTGGCAAGGGCGTGGTCGGATCCGGCGTACAAGGAGCGGTTGCTGGCGGATGGCAGAGCAGCGATCGCGGAGTTCGGCTTCACCGATCCGCATGGGGCTGAACTGGTGGTGACGGAGAATACGGATGAAGTGCACAACATGGTTGTGTGCACTTTGTGTTCCTGCTATCCATGGTCGGTTCTGGGCTTGCCACCGACGTGGTACAAGTCCTTCGCCTACAGATCTCGTGCCGTCAGCGAGCCCCGAACGGTGCTCAAGGAATTCGATCTCGACCTGCCGGAATCGACTGAAGTCCGTGTGTGGGACAGCAATTCGGACATCCGCTACATGGTGTTGCCGAAGCGTCCTGCAGGCACAGAGGCAATGAGTGAAGAAGCGCTGGCAGAGATCGTCACGCGCGACTCGATGATCGGTGTAGGGGAGGTGGCACTTGGATCCGACCGTTGACACCGCCACCGTTGAGGCCACCATCGCGCAGATGCCGCAGGAGATCGCCCTCCCAAGGGAGAATGGTGAGCTCCTCTTCGGCTCCCCCTGGGAGGCGCGGGCCTTTGGTCTTGCCCTTGCACTGCACGAGCAGGGCGCCTTCGAGTGGAAGCAGTTCAGCCAGACACTGTCTGAGCAAATCGCCAAGGCTGAAGGCGCGGGCGAGTCCTCGACGTATTATGAACGGTGGCTGCGGACACTGCATCTGGTGACGACACGCCAAGACCTACTGGCCCCGCAGGAAATTACCGATCGCTCTGAGCAGGTGCGGACAGAGGATGATCATACCCACGATCACGATCATCTGCATGATCATGATTCACACGAGCCCCATCACCACTAGTCAGCGTTGTGTTGATCATGTCGCTTCGCCCTTGATCAGCACAGTCATGTCACCGCTGATCGTCACGTTGTCGGCAGGGCCCTGCGCGGACACGATGGATGACCAGGTCTACTCGACGCATGGGCGCATTGACTGGGCTGGGCACACCTTTGAAGGCTGCCGTCGACCTGTGCACTGAGTCCGTCCTTTGTGGAAATCCTCGTCGCTCTATTCGACACTCAAACGTGCATACCGCAGGAAGATGCCACCACCAGGGCGGCCAAAGGGCCCGTTGACAGCCAGCACGGCAATCACGTGCTCCCGACCTGGTTCGGCCTGCTCTGCGAGGCAGACCCGCTGCGGATAGTTGAAGCCTGAGACACAACCACGACCCGTCTCGCCAAAGGCCATGTCACACTCTGAGTCGATCCACAACTCGCCGTAGTCGTCGACGCAGGTTTCGAGGAACACCGATTTCCCTGCGAGGCCTTCACCGTCGATGGTCTCCGGCAGTGTGACGGTGATGCGATACCAGCCGAAGCAGAATCCTGTGGATCGACCGAGCTGAATGTCGTCGATGACATCCCAGTTGCTGTCGTCGTAGTCCGCCAGGCGGGCAGGTGTTGCCGCCAACTCGTTGACCAGGCCGCCATTGGGCTCACCGGGCACGAGCCCATCGGCATAGCGCCACTCGGCGTTCAGCAAATCTCTGTGCTCGGCACTTTCCAGATCAATGATCTGTTGGCTCATGGCGATTCCTCTTTCGGATACCTGGGACACTCGATCGTTGGCGAAATGAATGCCCTTGTTCGTGACGTCGCCAGTCGCACGCTCATAAGTTCTTTCTATCCTGGAACGAGCCCGCGAGAAGATCGGCCGAGAGCGAGCGACGATCCTTTTCAGTTGACTTTCGCCGTGCCTTTCAATAGCTAGTGGGTCGCGCTCGAAGGCGCTGCCATGTCCGCGGGAAGGGCCAAGCCCACTTCGATTTTGACGTCGCAGTACTCACCTTGACCTTCTTTCCAGCCTGGCCAGCGGACACGGGCGTTGAACGAGAGAGGGTGAATTTATGTCCAGCAAGAAGCTGCCCGCCCGGGCGAGTCTTGAAAACCTGCGCAAGCAGGCCAAGGGTTTGCATAAGGCCTTTGCTGACGGCGATGATGCAGCCGTCACACGCATCCAAGAACATCTACCACGAGCTGCCACTCTCACCGATGACGCTCTGCGCGCGACGGCTCTGTCGTTGCAGGAAGCGCAGCACGTCCTGGCGCGGGAATACGGTCTCAGTAGTTGGGATGGTCTGCGGGGCGCCGTCGAAACATCCGATTTCGAAGAGCTGTCGCGTCTGAATGACCGGGAGACGCAGATGCTGATGCGGGAGATCTCACAGAAGGATTTGTCCCGTGCCATCATCGGTGCCTCCGATGCTTTGCGTGGACGGTTCCTCACCAACATGTCGCGTCGCGTGCGCAGTTTCATCGTAGAGGAATCGAAGACGCTGGCGCTTGATCTACCAGCTCACGAGCCGACCGTGTCACGCCAACGAATCCTGGAGTGGGCCGAAACGCTGCGCGACAATGGTCAAATTCACTGGCCGCCCAACGACGATGCCCAGGCATTTGACGGCGATGTGGATCTTGTGCCACCTACTCCGCAAGACGATCCGGTGGGAGATATCTCCTTCGAAGAGCTCGAGGTCGGGGAGATCGCCGAGATCTATGCTGAACTGACCGAGCTTGCCTGTCGCGAAGGCATCCTCGCTCTTGAGTCGTGGATCCCTGCCGGGCGTCGAGCAAACGCGCTCAGAGAAGGGATCCGTTTGGCCGTGGATGGAACCAACCCGGATCTGATCGCTGACATTCTGCGGGTGCGCACGGAGACGATGTCTCGCAATCGGCGTGTGCGATTGCAGATGATCGTCGAGGGCATCGCTTCGCTGCAGGTGGGAGACAATCCGTGGATCATCTTCCACAAGATGCAGGCCCACTATCTCGACCCAGGGGTCCAGCAATCCCTGAATCGATCGCGCGAGGAAATCACGGCTGATGAGTTGCGTGACTGGATCGGGCGAGGCTGGCTGACGGTGCGCACGCCGGGTGACATGGCCGTCCTGTTTCTGCATCTGGGTTTTGCCGCACGCAATGGCGGCCTCGAGGCGCTGGCGTCGGCGGCTCAGGTCGTCGAATGGCCTCTGCTCAAGTCGGGACTGGAGCAATTGGTTGCCGCCCGCGACCGCGCCGCATTGCAAGCAAATCTCATGGCGCAGATGGAAGCGGAAATCTCGCGGCTGGAGCGGCACCATCTCGCCGCCAATGCGGGTTTGCTTGCCGTGGTGGCAGGCTCGAATCCTGAAGTGGTGACGAAGACCGTGACGGAGACCGCCGCCAGCTGATTTCAATTGACATCGGCTCCCCGGCGAGGTATCTCAAGAGATAAGGCTCATCGGGGAGCCGCTTTGTCCGCGGGAAGGGTTGAACCCACTCGACTTTGGATGTTTGGCCATCGCTCAAACCCTTCTTCCTGCCTGCAACTGCGGACGGCTGGCACACCACGGATAAGGGTGATGATGTCTGCTCCAGTTCTCACGCTGCCCGATCGGGCGAACGTCGAATTTCTCAAGAAAGAAGCACGCGATCTGCACAAAGCCTTCCGTGCAGGTGCGGCAGATGCCATCGATCGCATCGTGACGTTTCTACCGCGTGCCATTAATCTGTCCATGAAAGCAAGCACCGATGAACTGACCGCCTTCGATCTCTCGCGTCAGGAAACGCAGCACGCTCTGGCCTGTTCCTACGGCTGCGGCAAGTGGGAGGAGTTGCTCGACACGGTGCGGGTCCAGAACCTGGACGCCCTCGACTCACTCAGTGACCGGAGTGTCCAGATCGCTCTACGCGAGGTTGATCAGCAAGATCTGGTACGTGTCTTACCAACTCTCTCGGACGCATCCGTGGCTCGATTCTACCACAACATGTCTGAGCAAGTTCAGGTTCTGATCAAGGCGGAAGTGAGATCTCTCGGGGCCGTGGATAGCGAGGAAGTTGCGCAGTCCAAAGCGCGAGTTCGTGAGACCCTTGTCGAACTGGGCCGTCAGGGATGGATGAAGTGGGAGGATCCCGACACAGATCGCTCCGGGCCACCGCTCGTCGATCTGCTCAGTGAAGAGCGCTTCGTGCACATGGGCAAACCCTTGCTGCAGGTCTCCGAACCAGAACTGTCGAAGACGCTTTTTCAAATCGCAGAGCAAGCGCGATGGGCTGGTATTTTGTCCTTGCAGCCCCTGGTGAGTGCGACACCCACCTTGCTGACAGAGGCGCTGCAGTACATCGTGGATGGGACCGAACCCGATCTGGTGCAGGATCTGGTTGAAACGCGAGGGGCGACGATTCTGCGTCATCGCACGGTGCGAGGACAGATGGCAATCGAGGGTTGGATGTCGATTCAGTCTCTCGACAATCCGGCGATCGTCCGCATCAAGTTGGAGACCTATTTTCGCGACACGCCTTCCAAGCTGGTGGCATCTGAGGGTCGAGTGGTCCTCGACGATCTCGTGGCAAGATTGCGAGACAGTCCATTGATGTCGATGAGCGACGAGGATTGGGCTGAGTTCTATGTGGAGTTGGCGATCATCGCCCGGCGCGATGGCATCGGCGCCCTGGAGCCTCTCGTCGCGGTCGTCGATGATGAGGTCCTGAGTACCGGTCTGAAGGCGACCATCATGGACCGATTGTCCGCAGCTCAGATCCTTGCAGTGATGAAGGACAGCGTGCAGGACCTGCGCGTAAGGTTGAAGCGCCGCGAAGCGATGGTGCTCGCCGGGTCGCTGGGAATTCAGATGGGGCACAAACCACAGGACCTGGTCGAGGTAGCGCGAACAGCTGCGGTCGAATCAGGTCAACGAATACATGATGCGGGCTACCCGCGTCCAACAGCATAGGGAGATCAGATGATGACGGGTGCGCTGGAAACTTTGCCATTTGGTCC
>Ga0114999_10003011_pt1 | contig 21565 bp, 19 predicted proteins | sample ArcticOcean_MG_C_3_FD_89820 | JGI IMG/M metagenome (GOLD analysis project Ga0114999, IMG submission 89820) | Marine microbial communities from western Arctic Ocean - ArcticOcean_MG_CB8_126 | ecosystem: Environmental > Aquatic > Marine > Oceanic | place: Arctic Ocean: Canada Basin | collected...
CACGTTCGCGTTTTACTTAGGCTCATACCAAGAGACCGTATGTAAACGGAAATCTACCGAACGAATCGATCGAACATCCACAGTACGATCAACATCATCACCGAACCTATCACCAGTGAAATACTGACCGCTTCAAGCCCAACTGTAGCAGCGATGATCCCAACTCCCGCTGGCAGCAATCCACCACCAATAGCCGATGCGCCCATCTGAATTCCCATCGAATTCTGTGTGTGACGCTTGCCGACGTAGCGCGGAGTTGCCGAAACCAATGTCGGAAATATCGGACCCAATCCGAACCCCAGCAATACAAGTCCAACGAAGCTCAATTCAACCACGGTGAACTGCCAGAACAGCAGTGTGCCCAGCAACGAAAGCACTCCCGCAATCCGAAACAACGAACTCAGCGACAATTTACCGGCGAACGTCCCAAGCACAACCCGTCCTGCAACCAATCCTCCAAAGTAAGCCGTAACCCAAAGCCCTGCCGAACCGACCGATAAGCCACGAGCTTCAGTGAGTAAAGTAAACGACCAGACACCCGCAGCCACTTCGAGTGCCGTGTGCAGAACGAAAGCCGCAATACCCATCCAAACACCAGGAACCCTAAGAGTCTCGAAAGTTCCGGCTGTCGCAACATCCTGTGCTTCATCATCTTTACCGTTTGACCAGCGTGATCGTGTTGCCGTAAACCCAAAAAACAAAACAATGAACGGCGCAGCGACGATTCCGTAGCCCCACTCCCAGCCTATACCGACTAACAAAATACCGGTCATCATGCTCGAACCACCTAGAGAACCGAGTCCGAAAAAAGCATGAATCCAATTGGTCATACGAGCGTTAAGCTGGGTCGCTGCATAAAGATTTATTCCAGTATCTAGATAGCCGTGCCCCGCTCCGGCCATTACCGAAACAGCCAGCAACATCCACCAACTGGGCACTAAAGCGAAAGCCACGTATCCCAATGCCGCAATGGCAGCGCCAAAAGTCAGGAAAAACGCAAAACTGCTGGCACGAAGAATCCATCCACTCGAAAAGCTCGAAATAGTGTAGCCAACTGTGTACGCGGCAACTACGGTTCCGAGCGAGGTGACCGCAACTCCGAACGTATCGCTAATCGATGGCCACGCAACCGACAGCACACCCGTTGGTAGACCGAATCCGATCATCGCCAGCGCTGCAAGCGCTATCAAAATGCTCAATTTATTTTGCGTTCCGTTGGTAGGTATGGGGCGTAGACGAACTATCTATACGTTGGATACTGTCACCAACTAATATTGTTCGAGCATCGATTACCGACGCATTCGCCTAGATTAATGCCGCCTACGAAATTGCCGATCACACTGTGAATATCGGGTATACACTCTCCCCAAACGGCAATCGATAGTGGGAACACCTCGAAAAGCCGAGCAGAAAAATAAAATATCCGAGGGTAGCAAGTTGAAAGTCACTGGCGTCAAGACAACAGTTGTTGAAAACGAAGCTCCATACATTGGCGGTAAATATTTCCTGTTTCTGGAAGTCGAAACCGATGAAGGAATCACCGGGTTAGGCGAGAAGGTAACCGGCAGTTCATTCAACAACAGCGGCTGGAAAGCGTTCACCTCGCAAATTCAGCTAATTCACGAAACCTCTGAAGCGTTCCTTATCGGTCAAGATCCGTTCAATATCGAGAAGATCTGGTCAGACGCCTACGGCAGTCGCCACGACTATCGACACCCGAGCCTGCACTACACGTCGGTTCTAGCCGCAATAGATATGGCGTGCTGGGACATCGTCGGCAAGGCATCGAATCAGCCCATTTACAACCTACTCGGCGGTAAGTTTCACGAAAAACTTCGTGCGTACGCATACATGCCTTCGGGATGGCAGGACAGCCCCCAAAGAGCCGGCGAAATTGCTCGACAGCTGCTTGAAGAAGGCAATAGCGCCTGTAAGCTCGATCCTTTCACACCGCTTCACCCTGGTCCTCGTGACATCTCTCTTCCAGAAATCCGAAAAGCTGCCAACATCTTTGAAGCAATTCGCAAAGAAGTTGGCGACGATCTTGAAGTAGGAATCGGTACTCACGGCCAGCTAACCACCTACTCCGCCATTCGAGTCGCAAATATTCTTGAGGAGTACAACCCGTTCTGGTTCGAAGAGCCAGTTCCGCCCGAAAACTACGATGAGATGGCTCGTGTTGCCGCTCACACCAGCATCCCTATCGCTTCTGGCGAACGACTCGCCACCAAGTACGAATTCGCACAATTAATCGAAAAGGGAGCCGCATCGATCATTCAGATCGACGTTGGGCAGGCTGGAGGAATTCTCGAAGCGAAGAAAGTTGCAGCAATAGCCGAAGCGCACTACGCGTTGATCGCCCCGCACATGTACTGCGGACCTATCGCCGCGGCTGCCGCCATCCAGATCGACACCTGCTCACCGAATTTCCTCATTCAGGAAGCCAACCAAGGGCCACTCCACAAGACGATATTCAAAGAGCCGCTAGCATTCCAGAACGGTTTCATCACGCCGCCAACAGGCCCCGGCCTCGGCATAGAACTCGATATGGACGTGATGAAAAACCGAATTGTGAGTTAACTGTTTGCGGCCTGGATAATTCCTACTCACTTTGTGTAATGGAAACGAGTCACTATAAGCATCGTGTAAAACAATACAGTGAATTGCTTTACACAATGCACCCGCCCAGTCACCACGCTATTCTCACAAAACTGCTCCTAGCTAAGGTTGCTTATGAAAGCGTCGACGAGTTTTTCCGCATCAGTTACATCTGATTTTGTACCCCAAACTCTAGAGAGGAAGAAACCTCCAACCAGAGATCCTAAGAACATGACCACTGAATCAACGGTAAATGCCGGTCCAATGTCGCCTTCCATTTTGGCTTGATTAACCAAATCGGAGAACCGACGACTCGATTGCTCACAAAGTCGGGCCTGATTTTTTGCCACAGCAGGGTTGATCAACACTTCCGCCCAAACAAACATCCCCAACCTAGCCGAATCACCGAAATCCACACGCTGTGATCGACGAATCGTCGCTTTCACAATGTGTGTCACACCATTTATCGCTCTCGGCATCGCCTCAGCAGCATCGAGTACCTCATCGTCGGTCGTATGCCACCGCTGACTCAATCCGTCGATCATCGCTTCTTTCGAATCGAAATGAATGTAGATCGAGCCTTTTGAGACTTCCGCCGCGGTCGCAATGTCATCGAGCGTGGCAGCGTGAAATCCCTTTTCGGAGAACACTTTAGTCGCGGCGTCGAGAATTTTTCTCCGACGTTGCAACATGTATTCGGCGCTAACTTTAGGTGACATTCTTACTGTTCATTCGTGTTCATGAAGACCAAAACTGACCAACCAGTCACTATTCTGCGCTGCCTCTGTAAATCATGCAAGTAAGATTCAGGGAATAGCATCAATCGCTTGTTCGTTTCGGTACACATTGCGAGCATGTTCTTTAGAATCGTTCGCTGAACTTCATGACCTGCCCAAACCTTAAATGGACTGAGCAGGGTATCGACGAACTAGGAATAACTTTGCAACACCACAGTGTGATTATTGCGGGAGGCGGACCCGGCGGTCTTGGTGTCGCCGCAACTCTCGAAGGCTGGTATCCACGCTTCGAGGGTGATTACGAGTTCCCTTCGCCTGAAGTTCAAACGTTCGCAAGAACGCACGAGCAAAACCCATTAGCGTTTGATCCGCACGAGCTGCTAGAACGTGGACATCGCCCGATCGAATTCTACAGAATGCGTCATCATCCGATTCAAGGCGCACTCCCTCTCGAAGAGTGGACTTTGAAATTCACGAAGAACGACCGCGTTGATTGGCTGATGTTTACTACCGAAGGCCCCGGCGGACTTTGGAATAACACCCCAAAAGAGCAGATGACGCTAGGTCCTGCGCACTGGATGGAACTTGCTCATTACCCAATTGGAAAGTTCTACGAACAGACGGATCGAGACCGTGATATCAACGCTTTGATTCATAGGAACGATCTCGTTTCTTACTATCAAGCATTCGCTGAAGAACTCGGACTAAACGACCACATACGCTCTGGCGTAAAGGTCACTAACGTTTCACCGGCCGATGAAAACATCGAAGCACGGTTCATCGTTGAAGCGGTCGATCAAACTACCGGTCTCGAGATAAAATATTCCTGTGACTATGTCGTTTTCGGCGTCGGGCCACGCTCATCCATCCGAAAGCTAGATGCCCACGGAACCGACCAAAACTACGTTTCGCTTGCGTATACGCACCCCGACGACTATCCCGGAGAGCGTGTGATGGTCGTTGGCGGTGGAAGATCTGCCGACTGGGCGGCGCAGGAACTACACGACGCAGGAAAAATCGTTGTGTACGTGATGCGGCAAAAGCCAGAATCGCACCTGAAACTCATAAATGAGTCACAGTTCCTTCCGTACTATCAACGGTGGGGAGAAATACTCGATGGCAAGCAAGAGCGAATGGGCTTGTTGTACGAATCGAACGTCACAGTGTTCGAATCTGGCGGACTGGCTACTATTAGTACCAACGAAGGGCTAATACAGCTTCAGGTCGACCACGCCGTAGTTGAGATAGGCGGCGATCCAGATTACGAAATTCTCAGATCATATAGTGACCTGACGTTCCACGCTAAACGCGACAATTTCCGGTTCCAGCTAAACCAACTAGTAGTCGACCAGGCAACGTTCGAGTCTGTCGATATTCCCGGTCTTTACCCAGCCGGATACTCGGCACAGGGGACGGGTCTTAGCGTTATAGGATTCCACGCCGGTTGCTTCTTGATTGCTGGCGATATTCTTCGTAAATCTGGCGCTATCTAGCCGGTAGCGAACGAACTTAGTCGTCTGAATTCTGTAGCTCGCATTCCGCGTAAATCCTCACTTGCTCCCTCAGGAATTCAACTCAGCAGCACTCCAAAGACGCCCTCCGATCGTGCAGTGTGAAATAACAACTTTCACCTCGCTTAGCGGAGAGTCTCACTGCAAATACAAATTCGAAGCACCTCTATAACTCCCACCGGTTCCGGTTATCTGAGCGTCGAAGGATTGGTCACTTTAGTTGGGATCCCTCTCGCATGTATCTCGCCTGTCGTAATCCAAAAATACATTCCTATGAGTCCGGAAATAATTGTTCAATAGGAATCACAACGAAACTAATAACTATCAAAGCAGTTAATCGCCGGAAACTCCAGCAGGTGTCGATGTTTCGGCTTCTTGCCAGCCCGACTTCACTTCCAACACATGCTGGTAGGCAGAAAGGGCAGCTATCGCCCCTTGAGCCGCAGCCGTAATGGTCTGCTTGAGTTCTGTGCCGTCTGTTAGATCGCCAGCTGCATAGATGCCTTGAACCGAAGTGTTGAGAGCTTTATCTACATGAACTTCGCCCGTGTCGGGGTTTATTTCCAATCCCAACTGATTTGGAATCTCTAGACGTGGGTCAGCACCAGCTTCGACAAACAATCCGTCGATCGTCAGTTCATCCTGGCCTTCCCAAGGCTGGTTAATACGAATTCCCGTAAGACCCGCATCGTCTGAACCAAGAAGTTCGACAACTTCCGTCGAATACAGCACTTTGATGTTCTCGGCTTGGCTGAGGACCTTCAACAAAATAGGTTCTGGTCGAGTGAACTTGTCCCGTCGGTAGATGAGGTAAACCGTCTCTGCATACTTGGCCAAAAGCACTGCACCTTCAACCGCTGCATTACCTCCGCCAACAACAGCCGCAGCTTTCTTGTTTCGGTAGAGAGGAGCGTCGCAAGTAGAACAGTAAGAAACCCCGTTTCCTGACCACTCTTCTTCTTTGGGCAGAAGGAGCTTTCGGCGCTCACGTCCAACAGCCAAGATGATGGATATTGCATCGACTTGAGTACCGTTTTCGAGGGTGGCTCGATATACGTCGCCGTTCTTTTCGACCGCTGTGACGTTCGAGTGTTCGGTAGGAGTTTCGAGCTTGTCGACCTGCTCCTTGAACTTCATCATCAAATCGAAGCCATCCATATCAGGCTGGCCCGGATAGTTTTCTATCATTCCGCCAATCGCCGTTTCGCCGCCGAACTGCTCACCTGCAATCAGTGTTTCCACCTGATAACGGGATGAGTAGAGACCAGCAGCAAACGCCGCTGCGCCTTGCCCAGCAATCAGTACATCAATTTGCTTTACTTCGCTCATGTTTCCTCACAAAGCCCTGTACAGACTTCATCCCAACGCGGTTCACTAGTGTCCAGCTTAGAAGCACCACGCATTTGTGTCGATAGGTGCCATACCTAATAAGACCCAGCATTAACCAAATCCAAGTGCTCTGAGCACGCGTGTTTGCTGGTTGTCTAAATTCTTAGATGCAACCGAGGTGCAAAAAGTTCACACGTCTCTCACTGCTACTACTACTGAGCATACGGATCCACGTCTTTGCCTTATGATCGAATATATCAGGCTCATATCGACCTCATTTTCCTCGAAGTCGATTGGGATATCGGCTTCGCCCTCGAGGGTTCCAGAACCGAATTGGATCAGGTTTACTTCTGTTAGATCGTTATCGAGCTCGTCGAGAGATAACTCGATTGGTAATGAACGAAGTCTCGGACGTCGAATCCGCAGCCTAATTTCTGAAAAATTCGCCCGACCATCTGCTGTATACTCCCTATTCGATTTGAACTGCCAAAGTTCGATTGTTTGATCGACCTAATCGACTGCTATCGATTTCTATCTGACCATACGAACAAGTGCCGTACTAAATCTAACGGGTTTTCTAATTTCACTCACACAAACTTAAGTATTTGCTAGTTTGTGATTACAGCTAACTGCTGTGCTCACTTGCAGGCAACCTTACGAATCACTTCAATACTCGCTATGACACTCTCTATCGCATCAGTTCCAAACGGCACAATTACGTCGCCAAAAGGCTTCTCAGCTGGCGGAATCTTCGCTGGAATCAAAACTCCCGGTGCCGATAAAAAAGACATCGGGGTGCTCTTCTCTGAACGAGCCTGCGTAACTGCCGGAACGTTTTCTCAGAACAGCATTATCTCGCCTACCGTCACTCTTGATAGAGAACGGGTCGGTATCAACAATAAGATTCACGCCGTCGTTGTAAACAGTGGCTGTGCCAACACCGCCGTCGGCGATCAGGGCTTGATCGACGCTAAAGAGATGACCGATATCACAGCTGCTCATCTCGGTGTAACCAGCGAACAGACGCTGGTGAGTTCAACCGGAGTAATCGGCGTCGAAATTCCGATGGCTCTTATGCGCGAATTCATCCCGCAGATCCAAGTCAGCGCAGACGGTGGCGGAGAGTTCGCCAAAGCGATTCTCACCACCGACAAACGCACTAAAGAAATCGCCGTTTCGTTCGATGTCGACGGCGTGACTCACACCGTTGGCGGAGTTTCGAAGGGTTCGGGAATGATTCACCCGAACATGGCGACGATGCTGGCGTACGTAACGACCGATGCCGATGTCGACCCTGCCTTCTTGCAGAAAACTCTCTCGGAATCAGTAAAACTATCTTTCAACCAGATCGACGTTGATGGCGACCAGAGCACGAACGACACCGTACTGCTCATGGCGAACAGTGCAGCCGGTGGATCTGTAATTTCCGGCGGAAACGACGCTTCAACAGCGTTTGCTGAAGCCGTTCGTCAAGTAACGCAGTATCTCGCTATCGAAATCGCACGCGACGGTGAAGGTGCAACCAAGCTGATCGAAGTAACCGTCAATGGTGCGCATTCGGTTGATGACGCTCTGAAGGCTTCTCGCTCATGTGCGGCATCAATGCTAGTCAAAACCGCCGTCTACGGACGTGACCCAAACTGGGGTCGAATTTTCATGGCGGTCGGCAAGGCGCAGATTCCACTCGATGAATCGAAAATCGACTGCTTCGTGAACGACATTCAGATTGTCCACGCAGGCAAGGCGATTTCCTACAACATCCAAAGCGTAGTCAGTGCGCTAGCGGGCGACGAGGTGCGGCTTCGGGTCGATCTCAACGTTGGCGATGGAACGGGCGTTGCGTGGGGATGTGACCTCACCGAAGAGTACGTGGTCTTCAACTCGGCTTACACGACGTAACCGTCATCAAAGGGACATCGTTGTGACAGGCGCAGGCCAACCTCATAGGGGAGAGCTATTGCTCATTAACCCCACCCATTCGTTTTCAGGCAATTCGGTGAATTGCGTTTCTAAAGTGGTGTCAGCATGACCACTTCGAACAAACGCGATCTGTCGGGTAAGACGATCGTGATCAAAATCGGTGGCAGCACTCTGGGCGAGGGCGATAGCACCGTTCCAGATATTATCGATCTATGGAAGCAAGGCGCACGCCCCGTTGTCGTTCACGGCGGTGGCAAGGTCATCAGCAGCTGGGTAGGCAAGCAGGGCATACATCCTGAGTTCGTTCGCGGACTAAGACGCACAGATGAAGCGACGCTCGAAGTGGCGATCGCCGTTCTTGCTGGACTCGTCAATTCGCAGCTCGTGGCTGAGTTCCAAGCAAACGGTGCCGACGCAACCGGAATTTCTGGCGTCTCGGGCGGATTACTTCAGGCCGAAGTGCTCGATCCCGACCTTGGCTACGTAGGTAAAATCGTAAAAGCCAACGCTAAGCCAATCGAAACTATTCTCAACTCGGGCAGCATCCCTGTGATCGCTCCCACAGCGCTTCATTTGTTCCCTTCGGGATCTGGTGAAGACCGAATATTGAACGTAAATGCCGATACGTCAGCTGGTCACATTGCAAAAGCAGTCGGTGCCGACCAACTGGTTTTCCAAACCGACGTTGAAGGTGTTCTCGACGCCCGCAGAAGGCTTATCCCAAGGATGACTCGCGGGCAGGCAAGAGACTTGATCGCTGGTGGAATCGCAGCCGGAGGCATGATTCCCAAGATAGAGGCATGCGCCGACGCTGTTTCAGTCGTCGGATCAGGTCACATTATCGACGGTCGACTCGCCGGGGCACTGCTAGCCTGTGCACGTGGCGAGGATATCGGAACTCGCATTATCTAATCGACAGTTCTAGTCGCCGGCACCAGATCAGAACTCAGGAACTTTAGCCATGGACACAGCCGTTCTCGTCGTCGCGATGCTGATATTCGGCTATTTGTTGGGATCGATTCCGTTTGCCAAGCTGTTCACGATGCGGGCAGGGGTCGACCTATTCGAAACCGGAACCGGTAACCCCGGTGCTGCAAACGTATTTCGCAAAGTCGACAGAAGAATCGGCGCTGCCGTGTTCATCGCCGACGGTCTCAAAGGTGCGCTTCCTATCTTGGTAGCGTGGTCGATAGGCATGTCGGAAGATTTCTGGTTTGTCGGAGGATTCGCGGCTGTATTGGGTCACTGGTACCCGGTATTCAATCGATTCCGCGGCGGAGCAGGACTCGCAAGCGGAGCCGGCGTTGCAATCGCATTATTGCCACTGCCCGGCTTAATCGGTGTGACATTGGGAATGCTCGTAATTCTGAAGTTGAAGAGCAGCGGTCACGGAGCACTCACAGGCTTAGTAACTATCCTAATCGCCGCCGTATTGATCGATAAAGACTGGCCTCTAGGCGCTGAATTGCCAGCAATGGCAGCCATGGTCATCCTCGCATTCATCCTCTTCGGACGAGCCGCAGCACGAGGCTGGAAACCGGGCCGAAAAGACCAAGACTAGCCGAAAAAATATCACAGCGATGAGCCTACCCTGAGCCAACGCGGCAATGACAGGTGGCAAAACCCCGCTTGCCCACCCCCTGCGATATAGTTCTCGTTCTGTAAATCGCGGTTTGTGATTCGCAGTGCTCGCCACTATTAGGCGGCAGTCTTCGTACTTGCGAACGTTCGGGAGAGTCATTCCGGACCTCAACTCGCAAGATAGATAAAAAAGAGAAGAACAATGACTACCTCGGATGACTATAAAGCCCTCGAATCTAAGTACTACATGCAAGTGGTCAATCGGATGCCACCTGTCCTAGTTCGAGGCGAAGGCACCCGAGTGTTCGACAACGATGGCAAGAGCTATCTCGACTTCACGGCCGGCTGGGCAGTCCTAAACATCGGACACAACCACCCTGCCGTTACAGAAGCCATTCGTGACCAGGCAGGAAAAATCCTGCAGATGTCGAACCTGTTCTACACAACTCCGCAGCTTCCGCTAGCGAAGATCCTCATCGACAACTCCGACGTCGATCGCGTCTTCTTCTGCAACTCTGGTGCTGAAGCCAACGAAGGCGCCTGCAAAGTCGCTCGCAAATGGGGCAAGACCAAGCTCGACGGCGCCTACGAGATCATCACAACGTTCGATTCGTTCCACGGTCGAACCCAGGCAATGATGGCCGCAACCGGTCAGCCTGCGTATCAGGAAAAATGGACCCCGCTAATGCCGGGATTTGTAAACGTGGCCTACAACGATGTTCAGGTGATCAAAGACGCATACGTCGAAGGACGAACATGTGCAGTAATGCTCGAGCCGATCCAAGGTGAAGGCGGAGTAAACATTCCTTCCGAGAACTACCTGAAGGACGTTATGGATTTCTGCCACGAGAAGAACATTCTGTTCATGCTCGACGAAGTTCAAACCGGAATGGGTCGAATCGGAACCCTGTTCGGTTACCAGCAGTTCACGGGTGTTGAACCTGATGTAATGACGCTGGCAAAGGCTCTTGGTTCAGGCGCTCCTCTTGGCGCATTCCTCACAAAGGAATTCTGCTCGGTTCTCGAGCCAGGCGACCACGGATCGACGTTTGGCGGAAACGCTCTGACGACTGCCGCAGGTGCTGCAGCAGCCAAAGTTATCGTCGATGAGAACATCCCAGAACTCGCAAAAGAAACCGGTGCTTACTTCCAAGGCAAGCTAAACGGTCTCGCCGAGAAGTACGATTTCATAACCGAAGTTCGTGGAATGGGTCTTCTGATCGCACTACAGATGAACAAGGAAATCGCAGGAGCTACGGTTACAGCCGCACTGCCTGAGGGACTCCTCATCAACGCAGTTCGACCCAACATGATTCGCTTCATGCCGCCTCTGAACGCAACACGAGACGAAATCGACGAAGCAATAGCGATTTTGGACAAGGTCCTAGCAGTTACTGGCGCTTAGTCTCCTGAATTAGTTGAAATGAAGCAGCCCCTGACGATTCGTTCGACAGGGGCTGTTTAATTTTTGTCACAAATCTAACTATTGAGAGACCGGAGTCAGACTCTCCACAGCAGCTTTCAGACCGTCCAGGACATCGGAAAGCGACTTTGCGACCATCTCATCGATAACTTCGCCATCGCTACTAACGCGCTGAGGAGCGTTACCAAGGGTCAATTTCCGGTTGATCACATGTGCGCTCATTGCTTCCAGAATATTGGAAGTCATCTCAACAGCTCGAGAAGCGCCGTACAGACTAGGACTTGCCCCAACAACAGCAACCACCTTGCCGTTGAACGTACCCTGCCCATACGGACGTGATCCCCAATCGAGAAGATTTTTGAGTCCACCGGGAATCGAACCGTTGTACTCCGGGGTCGATATCAACACTGCGTCGGTTTCGAGAACTGCCTTACCAAGCTCGAACGCAGCATCCGGAATGTTTTCGCCTTCGAGATCTTGACTAAAAATCGGCAAGTTAGCCAAATTTTCGTAACTGTTGAATTCGAATTTATCGGTTGATATCTTTCTCGCAGTTCTCAAAAGATCACTGTTCACAGAGTCTTTTCGCACGGATCCGGAGATCGTTAGTATTTTCAATTTCGGGTCAGTCATTGCCTGTTTCTCTTTAATCCAAACTGCAGAGTCGCTATAGCAATAATACCTGCTTACTAAATATTAGCAACTCTATTATTTATAGCTGCCGCCAAAGACCATGTAGTCACGTCAGTACTACTTACAAAATGTTAGTTACTTCTTTACGGCGTAATTTTGGTGTAGGGTTGAGTACGTGACGCAAGCGAACCAGAAAAAACAAGATCACACGGCATCGGCCCCCATGTGCCAGCACTACCAAGCGGCAATGGAGCTGCTCGCAAAACGCTGGACGGGCCTGATTCTCACCATACTGCTCGATCAACCTGCTCGATTCTCAAAAATCAGCACGGCAGTAGACGGCATCAGCGATCGAATGCTCTCCCAACGACTCGTCGAACTCGAAGAGATCGGCATGGTCGAACGAAAAGTCGATGCAGCACAGCGACCTGTCTTAGTCGAGTACGCCTCAACTCAGATGGCACGCGAACTCGCCCCTGTTTTCGACGCCCTTCAGAACTGGGCAGAAAAGTGGATGCCCGCCCAAACCAGCGACTAGCCTCACCCAAACGATAGCTACTCCCTGTCATCACCTACGAACCTGCACTGATCCGCCTCGAAATATCACGCCCGGCTAACCACCAATTAACCAACTCGGGATGACATCTCCCCGTTCTAGCGAGAGAATAGTCAGGTTGCATTTCGTCGTTATCGCAACACAGGGCTCCTCATTCGGCATAAAGCAGCCGTCACTCAATAGGAATCGAACGTAAATATGGCAAGGGAAAAGTGCGTCCTCGCTTACAGCGGGGGCATGGACTCAACAATCTCAACCGTCTGGATCCAAGAGCATTACAACATGGACGTTGTAACTCTCACTGTCGATCTGGGCGCCGGACCCGAAATCGTCGGAGTAAAGGAACGGGCTGCACAAGCAGGTGCGATCCAATCTCTCGTTTGGGACGTTCGAGATGAGTTCGTGAACGAATATGTATTCCCTGGCCTAAAAGCCGGAGCCATGTACGAAGGCGTTTACGCACTTTCGACCGCACTTGGTCGTCCGTTAATGGCGAAGAAGCTTGTTGAAGCTGCCCGCGAAGTCGGAGCCACCGCTGTTGCCCACGGTTGCACCGGAAAAGGAAACGACCAAGTTCGTTTTGACTCTGGAATCATGACTCTCGCAGCACACGGTGAGCCTCTCAAGATCGTTGCACCTGCCCGTGAATGGGGCATGACCCGTGACGAAGAGAAGCTCTACGCCCAGAAGGCTGGGCTCGAACTACGACAAGTCGGATCCGACCAGCGCGTCTACTCGATCGACCGCAACCTATGGGGCCAGGCTATAGAGGGTGAAGACCTCGAAGACACTTGGCTCGCTCCACCAGAAGACGCGTTCTCTTGGGTCAAGCAGATTTCTGACACTCCAGATGAAGGAATCGAAGTCGTTGTCGGCTTTGAAAAGGGCGTTCCAGTTACTCTCGATGGAACACCAAAGACGGGTGTTGAACTCATTGCTATCTTGAACGACATGGCAGGCGAGCACGGTGTTGGACGTATCGACCACGTCGAAAACCGCTTGGTAGGCATCAAGTCACGCGAGGTTTACGAAACTCCCGCAGCTGTCGTTTTGCACACAGCGATAAAGGCACTCGAGACTGCAACGATGTCTCGTGAGCAGCAGCGTGTGAAAGATAATCTCTCTGCGATCTACTCCGACATGGTTTACGACGGTCGCTGGTTCACTGAGCTACGCACAAACATTGCTGCGTTCATGGATAGCGCTCACCAGTTCTCAACGGGCGACGTTCGTGTGCGCCTACACAAGGGTTCTTGCATCGTTGTCGGCCGACGTTCGCCGTTCAGCCTGTACGATTTCGATCTGGCTACTTACTCGACGACCGATTCGTTCGATCACGAGGCAGCTACCGGATTCATCGATATCTACTCGCTCTCAGCCCGAACCCAAAGCCGCAAGCAAACCAACTCCGAGCAACGATAGCAGGGCTACTTTTTCTAGGGTTAGGAATTTTGCCTATGGGGTGGGTTGGTCGCGTTTTGCGAGCCAGCAAACCTGACTACTTCTTTAAAATATCCCGCTAACAGAGATAATGTTGCACGCAGTACGAATTTGTTCGTGCTGCATTGCCAGTTCAAAGATCAGATCCAATGACTAGCCAAAACAACGGCTCGAATGAAAACAAAAACCCTGCTGCTGCTGCACGCGGCTCAGAGCTTGCTAGCGATTTCACGGTTTCGATGCACTACGACAGCCGCCTTTACCGTGAGGACATCGCTGGATCGATCGCGCACGCCCGCATGTTGGGTCGTCAGGGCATCATCGAATCCGACGATGTCGAAAAGATCGTCGAGGGTCTAGCGGCAATCGTCGAAGAGATCGAAAGCGATGAGTTCGAGTGGAAAGAAGAACTCGAAGATATCCACATGAACGTGGAATCTCGCTTGTACGAACTAATTGGCGATGCGGCAGGGCGTCTGCACACAGCACGCTCCCGTAACGATCAGGTCGCTACCGACACTCGTCTCTGGACGCAGCTCGCTTGCGGTCGCGCCTTCGACGCCGCCGTTCAACTTCAATCGGCTCTCGTAAATCTTGCCGAGCAGCACGTCGACACCATCGTTCCCGGCTACACGCACATGCAGCGCGGTCAGCCGGTCGTTCTTGGACACCACTTAATGGCGTACTTCGAGATGTTCGACCGCGACGCCACGCGCTTTGCCCAAACCGCCGAATCGGCAGATGTAATGCCGCTCGGATCGGGCGCAATGGCCGGCGTGCCGTACCCAATCGACCGTGAATGGGTCGCAAAGCAGCTCGATTTCAGCGATATATCTCGTAACTCGATGGACGCCGTATCCGACCGAGATTTCATCGTAGAATTCCTAACAGCATCATCTTTAGCGATGGCTCATCTCTCACGCTTAGCTGAAGAATTGGTTATCTGGTCGTCAGACGAATTCGGATTCATCAAGCTCTCCAACGAATACACGTCGGGTTCCAGCATAATGCCGCAAAAGCGCAATCCTGATTTCGCCGAACTAATTCGTGGCAAGACGGGTCGTGTGTACGGGTCGCTAGTAGGGATATTGACCACGATCAAAGGGCTCCCGCTCACGTACAACCGTGATCTTCAGGAAGACAAAGAAGGCCTGTTCGATGCGTCCGATACGGTAATAGCGTCTCTGGAAGCCGCTGCCGGAATGGTCGCTGGAATGACGGTAAATACGGATCGTATGCGCCAAGCTGCCGAGAAAAGCTTCGTGCTCGCAACCGACATCGCTGATTATCTCGTAGGCAAGGGCGTGCCGTTCCGCGAGGCGTACATCGCTGTGTCTGATCTGTCGAAGCAGTGCATCGCCAATGGCGTTGGATTCGGTGAACTGTCACTAAGTGACTTTCAAAAGGCTTCGCCTCTATTCGACGAGGGAGTCATGGAAATCACTCTTGAATCTGCCGTTGCAGCGCGTAATGTACCCGGCGGAACAGCACCCGACCGTGTGCGCCAAGCAATCGTAGAAGCAAAACAACTGCTCGCCGACGCCGGAGCGTAAATCGCTTTCAGTTCGGAATTAGATGCCCCGGAGCGCTTACAATCTCGTTCAAACGATTATTTCAACCTTGCCCGGCTCAACCGGTGCACGTCCTCCCCAGAAAGTCTCCAAGTGACACCAATCATCATTGCCCACCGTGGTCTCGACGAGACCTACCCTGAGAACACTCTGACCGCGTTCAAAGCCGCTCTCGAAAAGGGAATGGCTATCGAGATCGACGTTCGAGGAACCAAAGACGACGAACTCATCGTGCTCCACGACGACACGGTTGACCGCACGACCGATGGTGAAGGTCGAGTCGCTCAGATGACTCTGACCGAGGTAAAAGCGCTCGATGCGGGCAGCTGGTGGGGCGAAGAATTCACTGGCGAACGAATCCCTACTCTGATGGAAACGTTCGACGTGGTCAAAGAGTTTGGAACTACCGAAACCACTCTAATTATCGAGATGAAGACGCTCGACCCCGGCTGCATAAGCAAGATCTGCGATGGACTCGCAGAGCGTGGTCTTTTTGGCAGCACGGTAGGAATCGGTCTTATACACATGTCGGTCGACGTTCGCCGACGTTTCTACGGCGGAAGCCCCGACTTCCAATGCGCTTCGGTCGCCAACACCGCCAGCGAGCTTCCCGGAGCGATATCCGATCCATACGCTTCGTGGATTTACGTTCGATACCTGATGAGTACTGCAGACGTAAAGGCAGCTCACGATGGCGATATGAAGGTAATTGCATCAGGTCCCGACGTGATGGAAAATCTCGACAATATGATGGCTAGCGCCGAAGCTGGCGCCGACACGATCATGGCGTACCATCCCCAAGCAATAGCCGACAGGCTGGCTTAGCCAGGTTTTCTATAGTCGATCTTTCCTTTAGGTTGTTTCTGCAAGGTTCACTGAATACAAATGGCTCCTCACATAAAAATATCGCCTTCATTGCTTGCTGCTGACTTTGCACATCTCGCCGATTCGATTGCCGCGGTCGAAGAAGCCGGAGCCGATGAGCTTCACTTCGACGTTATGGACGGAAGTTTCGTACCGAACATCACTATCGGCATTCCGGTGCTCGAAGCAATTCGACCGCTCACAAAACTACCAATCGACGTTCACATGATGGTCCTGGAACCCGCACGCTACGCCCAGGCATTTGCCGATGCCGGTGGCGATATATTCACAATGCACGTCGAAGCTTGCGACGATCTCGAATCTTCGCTAGGGGACGCCAGAGTCGCTGGTATGTCAGCTGGTGTTTCGCTTAAGCCCGACACCCGGGCATCCGTGCTCCAAGCAAGCCTTCCGTTAATCGATCGAGTGCTCGTGATGACGGTTGAACCAGGATTTGGTGGTCAAGCGTTCATGCCAGAAATGATGCCTAAAATCACAGAGATTCGTAACATGGCGAGAATCGCAGGTCATAAACTAGAAATCGTTGTCGACGGCGGAATAAAAGTCGATACAGCTGGTGAAGCGATCGACGCCGGAGCAACCACGCTAATCTCAGGTACGGGCATATTCAACTTCCCCGGCGGCATGAAAATCGGCATCGAAGCCATTCGTAACGCAGGTAGCTGATCCCCCTAATGCGGTCGGATATGGTGATATCGAAACCAACGAACGACGATATAACCATATCGAGAGCGTCATCGCCTTCAGCCGACAGCGCCACATCTCCAACGCCAACGCACATAATCCCTGCCGCTCTAGCCGCCTTGAAACCTGCGATAGAGTCCTCAAAAATCAGGCATACTGAAGGCTCCGCACCCACCAATTCGGTCGCTTTCAAATACGGCTCCGGATGGGGTTTGAGATTCGATACATCGTCAAGCGTGACCGAAGTTGTGAACAAGTCGCCTAGCCCTACCATCTTGATAAATCCGTCGGCATAAGGACGTTCACCAGATGCCGCAACGGTTCGGACAGTAGATTCAGCCCCTGGAAGCGTATCGACTCCATCGGCAGATATTCGTCGAGAAGAGCTTCCGTATCGATCAGACCGTAGTGATCTTCAACCATTCGTGAACCGAGTATAACGCCGTGTCCAAACGTATCCGGATGATCGTCGGCGAACGCGTCTATGCCAAATACTTGAAGAGTCGCCTGTTCTGCTGCTCGGTGAGGAAGACCCGTGTCAACTAACGTTCCAAGGAGATCGAAGAAAGTCGCGCTGAATTTCGGATAGGTCACGAGTTTTCAAGCATATCCAGTAACGTGCGAGCGAGATGAAGGTGCAATGCGATTTCAACACCACACTAGCCATCTCTCGCTCGGAGAGGGTTGCCCGCGCAACCAGCTACCGAAGAAGCCTTCACCAAATCGGCCTGCTACCTAAAGCTGACGCAATTTCGGATCCCAACGATCACGGAGCCAGTCGCCAAAGAAGTTCACGCTCATCACGACGAGCAATATAGCGAACCCGGGGAACACAGCGATCCACCAAGCCGTACTGAGCCACTCACGACCTTCAGAAATCATGTTGCCCCAAGTCGGTGTCGCTGCAGGAATTCCCGCCCCGAGGAAACTAAGGGATGCTTCAGCAAGAATAAGTCCACCCACTCTAAGAGTCGCCAAAACAACAATCGTATTAACAACACCAGGCAGGATGTGACGCATGATTATCCTGAAGTCAGATGCACCCGCGATTCGAGCCAAAGAAATGTAGTCGCGGGTCTTTAATGTAAGCACTTCAGCCCGAACGTTTCGAACTCCTCCTGCCCATGCGACGAGCGCGAGCAAGATCATAACTATGCTTACCGATTGACCAAACGTAACGGCCGCAAGAATAGCTATTAACAAGAACGGCAAAGCGTTCCACACATCGACCGTTCTCATAGCGAACTCGTCGATCCACCCACCGTAGTACCCAGCAATCAGCCCCACCGCTGAGCCGATACAAACTCCCACTGATAAAGAAATCACGGCGACCATTAGGGATATCCGTGCGCCGTACAGCATGCGAGTCAGAACATCTCGTCCAACGTGATCGGCCCCAAGAAGATATGTCTGCTCGTTCTTAGGATTTGCCTCGTACCACTCACTTTGCCACACAGGCGGGGCGGCACGGCCACGTAAATTGATGTCGCGAGGACCGGTAGGCGACAGGAGCGGTGCGAACACCGCTGCGATCACCATAACGAATAGCACAAGCATAGGAAGAATTGGCCAACGTCGTAAAACATACCAAAACTTCTGACCAAAAGTCTCTTTCTGAATGCCGATGACTTGGGAAGCCATCAACGTCGATTGGTCGTGTTCGTCGATCGGTTCAGATTGCGTCGTGCTGTCAGGTACTGTTTGCTCTGTCATGACTGGTCGTACCTAATCCTTGGATCGACAATCGTATAAGCGACATCTGCAACAAAACTGCCGACTACGTAAAGCACAGCGAACATCAGAATGATTCCTGTGAGTAATGGGAAGTCGTTGTTGTGAATAGATTCAACGGCCATTCGACCAATTCCCGGCCATGCGAACACGGCTTCAACTACGACCGAACCCTCTAGGAATCCGACAAGTACTAATGCAGAAACGGTGATCGGAGGAATCAGCGCATTTCGCAGCGCGTGCCGCCAAATTACAGCCCTTCCGGAAGCTCCCTTGGCTCTAGCGAGTTTCACATACTCAGAATCGAGTACTTCTAGCATCGCGGAACGAGTCAGCCGTAAATAAACCGCAGCCGGCAGCCAACCGAGCGCAATTGTAGGCATCACAAGCGCTTTTGCTTGGCTTGGCCAGAATGGGTCTTGAACTGGCCGTAGTCCCGCAGGAAGCCAACCCAATTGCACACCAAATAATAGAATTCCAAGAATTCCCAAGAAGAAAACAGGCGCGGCTTGTCCAAATAACGCGAACGCCCTGCCGAGATAGTCCCAGACCGACCCGCGTTTGACTGCCGATAGCACACCTAGCGGAACCCCTACGAGCGTGGCAAAAATCCACGCCAGAAGTCCTAACTGCATAGTGGCGCCTAGTTTCTCGCCGATCACATCTGATACGGGTCGTTCTGAGAGAAGTGTTTCACCCATATCGCCTCGAACGACTCGTCCTAGCCAGATCAAATATTGGACCATGAGAGGTCGGTCGAGAGCCAGCTTCTCTTCGAGAGCTGCGATCTGTTCAGGCGAAACGCCGTAGCCGCCTGGCTTGGCGTATAGCAGTAGGGGGTCGCCCTGCGCTCTCGAGAGCACGAATACGATCAAAGTCGCTGCTATCAACGACAGGATGCCGAAGAAGAAGCGTTGAATTAGATACTTCCGCAAGTGCTACTCGAAATCTGTTTAACAATAGAACTTACTCAGAATGTTCTGAATAAGAGAAGAAACCGGGAACGCCCCGCAGTAAAGCGGAACGTTCCCGGTTGAATTTCTTGTCAGTTTGCCTAGCGGGCGAGTTCGATTGACTCGAATTCGTTCATCGTGGCGAACATTGACGGTGTACCTAACCAATTCGAAATTGAGTTGGGGTTGTACACAACCAGTGTCGGAACCTGAACGGTACCGGCAAAGATCATCTGGTCGTACAAGTAGTCGACCATCTGAACGTTTCGGGCTGAACGTTCAACAGGGTCTGTCATAAGAGAGACCTCGCCGAATGCATCCGAAATTTCAGGAATCTCAATTCCGCAACCGAAACCACCACGTGTGCGGCTTGTCTCAGTCAGGCCGTGAGGCCAGTCGAACGGAATTGTTGTTGAACCTTCGTCACAGTCACCAGCGTATGGGATCGTGTTAGTTCGACCAACCAAACCAGGTCGGATGATCGAGTAGGCAGACTTGAACACCTGAATGTCCATGTCAGGCCACAGCGCGAGCCACATACCAGCGATAGCGTCATTGAGTTCAGCATTCGATCCACTTGATCCGCCGAGTTCACCACCGGTCCAAATACCCATAGTGAACTTACCGGTAGGCCATGCTGTAGTTTCCATGTGTTCCATGGCACTAGCAGGGTCGTACGGAATCAACCATCGTTCTTGGAACCAAGGAGCGGTTGTGTCGATGTATTCCATCGAACCAACGGTTCCGAAGCCATCAAGAATGGTGTCAGCAAGAAGCTCTCGGTCGATTGCCTTAGCAAGCGCCCATCGAACGTTTCGTGCTTCTTCCATGTCACCAGGCTGCTTACCTTCGATGTTGCAACCAACCCAAGGAAGGTCGTGAACACAGTAACCAGAACCTGTTCGTTTCAGGTCCTCGCCAGTAACAGCGTGGTTCTCTTCCCAGTAGTTACCGGAGAAGATGATTTCGTGAACTCGACCAGCTCGAGTAATCGACTCGGCCTTGAATCCACTTTCAGCTAGAGGACGAATGTCCTTCAGCGGAATTGAGTCTGCAACGTCGACTTCACCTGTTCGGAGCAATGCAACACGAGTTGAAGGCTCTGGAACTTCGATAATTCGAATGGTTTCAGCGTTTCCATTCTTTCGCCAGTGGTCATACCCAACCTTGGTTATTACAGCTCGGTCATCCTGGATCCACTCGGAGACCTCGTAAGGTCCAGTTGCAACGATGTTGTCTTGCAAGAATGCACAGTTCCGGCTCTCGTCTGTGTATTCAGGACAAGCAGCTTTTGGAAGCATTGCTGTTCCCTGAGCCTGCTCATTCAAGAAGTTACCGTTCCAACGTAGATCGAACGAATTGAAATTGAACCTTACGGTGTCATCATCAACTTTTTCGACTGAAGTGAATAGCGCTGCAAAGTCACCGGCCTGACCATGAATACTGGTCGGGTTAGTGTTTGCATTCGCATCGTTCATTGTCCAGACAACGTCGTCTGCACTTAACTCACCATAATCACCGTGGAATTTCACCCCAGATCGAATGTCTACATCAACATACGAAAGGTCTGACGCCATTGTGAATCCAGTAGCCAAACGGGGTATTACCGTTCCGCCCGGGTCCATGGCGAATAGGCCTTCACCAACGCCGTAGTACTGCATTGCTTCAACAGGAGCCTGCGAGCTACCTAATCCAACACCAGGTGGAACGTCGAACACCGCAATGCTCAAAGTCCCTGATGGGTTGATAGGTGCCGGTGCTGGCTCTAGAGCAGCAATTGGCAACGCCGTAGCAGTTGGAATCGCAGTTGCTGTAACTACAACCTGAACGGTGTCGCCCTTGACTTCGACTTCTTTAATCACCTCAACGGTGTCGCCCTTGACTTCGACTTCTTTAATCACCTCAACGGTGTCGCCCTTGACTTCTTTAATCACCTCGACAGTGTCGCCTTGAACGACGACTTCTCGAGTGACTTCAACTATTTCTGGATCACTGCTACACGCGGCTAACGCA
>Ga0114999_10003021_pt1 | contig 21532 bp, 19 predicted proteins | sample ArcticOcean_MG_C_3_FD_89820 | JGI IMG/M metagenome (GOLD analysis project Ga0114999, IMG submission 89820) | Marine microbial communities from western Arctic Ocean - ArcticOcean_MG_CB8_126 | ecosystem: Environmental > Aquatic > Marine > Oceanic | place: Arctic Ocean: Canada Basin | collected...
AGGCAAAAAGATTAAATCAGCTGACTTCTGATGATATTACAGGTGATTTTATCATGCAGGCATTTTCAAATAATAGCACATCTGGAGTGCAGTATCGTGATCCAAAAACTAATAAGATTATTAAGAATTCATATTTTAATGAAATTCAAGGCCCCCCGTTATTTGCTAAAATTAATACTAAAATAGCGCATAAATTGGCTAGTCAGGCTGCTTCATTTCCCAGCAGGCCATTTTCGCAAGACCTGGCTAAAAAAATCTCCAAGCTGAGGAAACAACAACAAAAGGATTCCGCTATTACAGCTGCTAACAATTTTAGTACTCATGATTTTTTTCCTCCCCTACCTAGTAACGCAGTTATAACCACGAACAACGTGGCCCCGGTTATTACACCCTCAAGGGCAAAAGTTATTGGATTTATTATTGAAAAATATGAAATTATGGATGGTAAAATTATTAAAAAACCAAACATAATTTTACCAGGAGCGGACGTCTCCTCATTCAATGATACCAATGTTAAGTGTGATGCTACATACACTTATACCATTCGCACTTTAGCTCGCATCGCGCTAACTGAGACCAATCAGGATGACATGAATGTGGTAGAGAATTCATATATTTTCGCCTCCCGCACTAGTAATTACTCGCTTGTTAGGACATTTGAAGAGGAACCGGTTCAATCACCAAGGGACATTAATTTTCACTATGATGAGAATGTAAATGGATTAAATATTTATTGGAATTTTCCATTTGAAAAAACTGGAGATATTAAGAAATTTCACATTTATAGGCGAAAAAGTATAAGCGAACAATTCACCCTGGTAGCAGAAATTAATTTTGATCAAACCAGTCCACCTTATGCTAGAAATTTCTCTATTAAACACTCTAGGATACTTAAGTTTCCTGCATCAAGATTAATATTTTCCGACGGGACATTTAATGCTGGCAGCGAATTTATTTATGCCATTACTGCGGTGGATGTTAGGGATAATTTTTCAAATTATTCAACACAGTTTAAAGTCAAATGGGACACTAACAATATGGAACTTTCTGTTAAGGCAATTTCCTCCGCCGGGGCACCACTGGCATATCCCAATTTTTTCATTAATTACATTGAGGCCGGTTTTGATATGGAACCTAGGCTGTATGAGGATGTTATTAAGAGTAGCGGTCAAAAGAAGATGAAGATATATTTTGATCCGGAGTACTATAATTTAACTAAAAAAATAAATTTAGATGGCCCTGATGGAAACCAGGCGATACAACAGACATTTGATTTGGTCGCTTTAAAGAAAAAAGAGAATGGTGCTGATGGCACCGGTGGTTCCAATAGTGCCTCAAGTGGCAAACTCGGCAAGTACAGATTTCAGATCATTAATATTGATAGACAAAAGTCCCGGGACGTCATTTTACAAATTGATGATCTAAGAAATAACAATTAGGGCAAATTTTGCCTACGATCATATTTATTTGTTGTTCCATGTGTGTAATATAGTTTAATATGAGGTAGTATCATGGGTTTTTTAGATCATAGCACCAACAACATCATCATTGACGCCGTCCTGACTGACAAGGGGAGAGAGCTCCTGGCGAGAAATGATGGATCATTTTCAATTAAGTTTTTTGCCCTCGGTGATGATGAGGTCGATTATACGATGATTCAAAAATTCGGTCGTCAGGTGGGTGCCGAAAAGATTATTAAGAATACTCCTGTATTGGAGGCCCAAACTACGGCACAATTAGGATTAAAGTATAGGCTGGTCAGTCTCTCTAACCCAAACCTGACCAGGATTCCAAATTATACCCTCACTGGCGAGGGCCTCTCAACGGATAAATCATCTGTTACAATGAACAAGACAGGGCAGGACTCGGTGAGATCACTGTCCTTGGGTCAGTCTGTTGCAAATGAGAATACAATTGATCCAGAGGTCCAGGATCAGGCATTTATTGTGAGAATTAATAATCGATTCCTAACAATTGGTACCAATGCTAATGTGGTCCGCCCACGTTCAATATCCAAGGACCAGGTTGCCACATATGTTTTCACGCGTGATGCGGCAACCACAGGTATTGGTGGTTCAAAACTGTCAATGACCCTTCGTGTTAGGAACATTAATGAGGAACGTTTCACCGCATATGGTGATGGTTCAACAATCAAGACGCCGGTAACAATCCAGGGCGTGCAATCCGGTGCTACCACACAGTTTGAAGTTCAGATATCTAAGTAAAATAGGGTGAGTTTAAGTTTATGGCTACATTAAAGGAAATTACTGCAGCAGACATAAAGACGTCTAAGTCAGTATTAAATCAGTTAATTGATGTGATCCAGGAGGACCTCTCCGGATCTGCGACTAGAAAGAAATATCAGGTATTTGTGACTGGTGGTGTCGGACCCGGCGTGACATCATCCCTTTTTCAGACAGTCTATGATCAGGACTTTACCCTACAGACTGCAAACCCAATGTTTGATGTGACCGTGGGTTTATATGCGTCCAGTTCAACGGTGATATCATCATCAACCGGTGTGGACACCGCCGGCAAGCGCCTGTTTAAGTCCAGTTCATTAATGATGAGGGAGAAGGTAGACAACTATCGTCAGTTTGCGCAGGTCCTTTTAGGGGGTGCGGACAAAAAATTTGTGGCGCCTTTTGGGACCACGGCCGACGAGACCAGCACCGATACGGTAAACGAGGCGATGTTTATCTCATTCAAGAGACTCTTTGCTCGTGATCAGGTTAAACGAGGCACTTTTGCCATGAGGTGGTATCAGTCTGCCAGCCGCGCACCGCTTGTTGGAACAAATGAGTCCAGTGATCCTCTCGGAAATGGAATTCTTCATTATGGCCCAAATCTGTATGTGCCGACAGTTTCCGGATCAAAGATTTTTACGGATGCCGGCGCTACAACTAATAAAAAGAGTACGTTTGGTGGTCAGGTGGCTGACATCGTAGATTCATCCGACACATCTAGGAAAGTTGGGTTGATGTTCTATGATCACGGCACTGCTGTGTTTGACCTTGGCAAGATAATGTCAGGCTCCCAACATGTTTCAGGTGCCATTTCAGCAATGAGTGATGCCGCTGATGCCGGAGACTCGGCCGCAGGTACAGCAATCATAGGTGGAATAAACACTGATAACAAAGGCGCCGCATTCATACCCGACCTAATGTGTTCCGCATCAATTGATGATATTATTGACCACATCTCGACTGTGAGATTCTCTAGCGGGACCAAGACAGCGATGACTTTCCAGAATATCACAAATATTAATTCCACACTAATTTTCTGTCGGTCTACCGCAGACGAGTTTAATTACTCCTCCAATCCAACATTCACTGATTCTAATAATAGAATAGTTGTGATTGAGGAGGGGAGTGAATCACAGCGCACGGTGACATTCCCAACCACCGTGGGCCTATATGATGCCAATAGCAATCTACTGGCGGTTGCAAAACTATCCCGCCCTGTGGAAAAGCGTGACGATAAGGATGTAACGTTTAGGATTAGGCTCGACTTCTAGGGCACGCCCGTACGAGCCCGGTCTCGAGATCGGTTGAGCCATGTCAATTATAAAAATTACCCGTGATAATCTTGAGAACCTGACGGTTACTACGTCCCCGTATCGTCTATTCTCATCTTCTTCCACCGTCGGTGTTACCGGATCTGTCTTTGTTTATGCGGAGAGGACCAACAGAGAAAAGGGGTTCTTTAATCTCGAGAGTCTGGAGGAGGTGGATAGTTTTGACGAAGCCAAGCTAGCTGTTGCCTTTGATCAGTTTAATGAGGCAACCCTTAAGATGAGGCTGAAGGCTGATCCGACAGACCTGCAGGGTGTTGCCGGTTCATTACTTAATCTGTACAATGCCACTGACACTCCGGAGTACAGGCTCACCGAGAAAGAGATCACCAGGTTTGTTCCAGGTGTGCCTTTTAACAGTCCGTATGGCGAGAAGAAGGGCTCTCTTCATTCTGGATCACTAAAAAAATCAACAGTTAAGAAGGTTTTATTTCCCTACTATCGGACAGCCTATCCAAGTGCGCACTGGGCATACACTAATTTTAACTGTTTGAATTTTTTCACATCCAGTATGGTACCAAAAGAGTCTGTCATTATATACCCATCGTCAGGTAGCCAACGGACCGGTCATGTACCATACATGCCAGATGGTGAGTTTACATTTCAATTTTGGATTAATCCTAGGTATACTTTTGACCGCCATGGCGATGATTTTCAGGCCGGGACAGTCATGCACATGTCTGGATGTTATGCAGTGTCCCTTGTAAGTGGTAGCCAAAAGGATTCAAAGGGATTAACCGACGCATATCGAATAATGTTGCAGCTGAGTGCTAGTACCACCATCCCGCCAAGCAGTGCTACCTATGCGGCAAATAATAGTAGAAATTACGGTGAGGGCGAGCGTACATCCCGCGATTTATTATTTCTAACATCTGACAATATTCTTAAGAGAAATAAGTGGCACCATGTTGCCATAAGATGGGGCACAAATTCCATTAATCAGGGAACTGGGTCATTTGTGATCGATGGTGTGGAAGATTCACAATTTTATGTTCCATCCGCTAGCGTTACCAGCGCAACATGGGGTGAGGATACGATGGGAGGTAATTTTCCTGGAGCATTATTCATTGGAAACTTTTTTGAGGGATCGAATAAGGGCGCCGCCAATTACCTTACAACAAACTTTTTTAATTCTAAGGCCGGTTCCGAAGAAGGTGTAAAGCAGCTTAGCAGTGACACGGGGATGGCACAGCCGGAAGGTTACGCGCTTAATCATCCGCTAAACGCAGAAATCCATGACATTAGAATTTACGATAAGTGGAAGAATGTCGATCAGATTTATTCGTCTTCGTTACGCGGTATTTCATCATCATCGATAAAGGACAAAAATTTATTATTTTATTTGCCACCATTTTTCGTGAAGGAATCAGGCGGATCCAGACAGGTGCCTGACACTCCTTGCGTTAATAAAACAGGTCATATTACTGAGTCCCCATTTAATGCCAGGATGGCATTCTCAGTTGCAGGCCATGATATTAATTTGGAAAATTTCTGTAGGGAATTTAAGGAGGGCCTGTACCCAAGGTTGTTTAAGCTCACCGGTTCGATACAGACCGCGTTGTCAGAGGACTTTTTTCCAAATGAGTATTTTTACGATGATGGGGGTACAGGGGCTAATCCAAGGCCAATATCAGCTTTTAATAGGCGCCGTGCCTTGACATTAATGCCCTGTGATAATGGTAAATTTAGGTCAGATTTTACACTCCTAGACAGTGGTACCATTGTTAATAATCCTGCTACCGGTTCCCTAATGGGTAGTTTCGTTAATGATTTTGAAATTCTTGACAATTCCCTAATTTCTCTAAATAACATTGTTCCTGATAACGATTTTCTGGGTAGCTATGAAGACAATGGTGCTTCTAGCACGTATGCCACCGAGAAATTGGATGTCAATATTTCAATGCTTGATGATCTCGCCGGTGCCAGCGCTTTTAATTATCGTGATGGGTCCGGAACTACTATAAAGGGAGCTACCACCGGAAAAGGTCAATTTAGGATCCTCGAGGAGACCGGTGATAATTCATCAAACCAGGTGGTATTTTTTAATGTTTCTAACTTATTTTATGGTGATAGAATCCGACCCGGAACATTTAAATTAAGTGATAGCGACATCAGTGGATCAGGTGGAAAGGTAGCAGTCACCTTAAAAGATGATGGACAGGGGGGCTTATACAGGGCCGATTCGTTAACTAAACATGCCACCTGGAATAACGTGGGAAACATCCTGTATGATGAAGGTATAATTGTTATTAAGAGCCCACACCTGTATTTCTTTGGTGCCAACCAATACGAAGTGGAGTTTAGAGGTGAGAGAAATATGCATGCCTTGGCATTAAATATTAGCTGTCCGGCCGGAATGATTAACTCCTCAACAAATCCAACCTATAGTGACATGGTACCATCTGATAATGAGTGGGAAAAGTCAGAAAAATTTGTTTATATTACTGGATTAAACTTACACGATGATAACTTTAATATTATTGGTAAGGTGAATTTAGCACAGCCTGTTATTAAACGGGATTCTGACAGATACATGTTTAAGGTAAAGTTCGATTTTTAAAATATGATTCTCGGTTTAGACGTTTCAACATCATGTACCGGTTGGTGCATTCTAAATGAAGATGGCAATTTTATTGAAATGGGATTTATCCCACTTGGTAAATTAAAGACAACTTATGTGAAGGCTGAGGAATTTCGTGCGAAATTGACAGATATTCATATAAAATTTAATGTCAGTAAGGTGTATATTGAGGAAAATCTCCAGGCATTCAGGCCTGGTTTTTCATCTGCAAAAACATTATTAACCCTTTCTAGGTTTAATGGTATCGTGTCATATCTCTGTGCTCAGCAGTTTCAATTTGAACCTGAGCACATTAATGTTAACATTGCCAGGAAATGCCTAGGCCTTAAAATTATAAAGAAGTCCAAGGGCGGTAAACCGACTAAGGAGCAGGTGGTCGATTGGGTTTCAAATGAACTAAACGGTTCTTTTAGTTGGCCCACGAAGATATTAAAGAGCGGTCCAAGAAAAGGCCTAAAGATCCACATACCTGAGTGTTATGATATGGCTGATGCTTATGTGATAGCCCGGGCTGGCACAAATTTATTTTAATATTGAACAATTACCAAATTGTGATGAAAATTATTCTAGATGAGTGATAAATCACTAATCAAATTTTTAGAAAAAATATTTGGTAAGGCTGAGGTTGCAACCGACGGGCTTAACATTGCTGTGAAGTGTCCCGATTGTGGACGCCGCGGCAAGAAAAAGCTAGCAATACATGTTAAAACTGGTCAGTGGCACTGTTGGTCATGTGCTGTTAAGGGGGCGAAGCTTGGCAGTCTTATAAAAAAATATCGACCAAATTTTCTCGAGGAGTTTAAAAGATTATTTGAGGGCCGGCCTATTGGTGATCTTTCACATATTAATGATGAAAAACAACCAGAACCTGTTTTGCTACCGGAAGGATTTTTACTATTGGCGGCCCACTTAAATTCCAAGGATCCCGATGTCAGGGATACAATCACATACTGCCACCAACGCGGCCTGACTGACAGGGACCTATGGTATTTTAAACTTGGGACATGCCAGTCAGGCCAGTATCGCCGGCGGGTGATCATGCCTTCATTTGATGCCACAGGCCGGTTGAATTATTTTGCCGCCCGGACAATTGATTCAGCAAAGGCAATGAAATATTTAAACGCGAAGGTTGCCAAAAAAAGTCTTATTTTTAATGAACTGAATATTGATTGGTCAAACGAGATCACCTTAGTGGAAGGTCCATTTGATCTTTCCAAGTGTAATTCAAATGCCGTGTGCATACTTGGATCACATTTGGATGAGACCTATACAATATTTCAGAAAATCGTTCGTAACAACACTCCTGTATTACTAGCGTTGGATCCTGATGCAGCTGATAAGGCACAAAAATATGCGAAATTATTTTCCCAGTATACAATTAACGTGAGAATGCTTAAACACGGAAAGTACTCGGACGTAGGTGAGATGCCTAGGTCTGAATTTGAGAATTATCGCCTCACCGCCCATGCATGGAATGAGAACCAAAGACTACGACACCTTATAAGAGGAATTAAGTCCGGGACGCTAGTGTGATAAGATGGGTTTTAAGTGTATACATATCGCAGACATACATTTTCGTGGGCTAAGTCGACATGATGAATATCGAGAATCATTTACTAGGTTCTTTGAGCAGGCCCGTGCGCTTAATCCGGATGTTATTTATGTTGGAGGTGACATTGTCCACTCCAAGACACAGGGAATTTCTCCGGAATTAATTGATATACTGAGTTGGTGGTTTACTGGATTGGCATCCATCGCCCCAACACATATCATTCTAGGAAATCATGATGGTCTAATTTTAAACAAACATCGTCAGGACGCGATCAGTCCAATTATTAATGCGCTTGATAATCCAAACCTTCACCTGTACAAGGATTCCGGAACATATCCCACCGGAGTGCCTGGCTATAATTGGTGTGTTTTTTCCTGTTTTGATGAGGAGAGATGGAAGAATGTTCAACCTACACCCGGGGATATCAACATTGCACTTTTTCACGGTGGTGTATACGGATCGGTAACTGATATTAATTGGGATATTGAGGGTGAGGTTGAGACTAGCTTTTTCAAGGATTATGATTTTACCTTCCTAGGTGATATTCACAAGTGTCAATATTTGGATGAGGAGAGAAGAATTGCCTATCCAGGAAGCACCATTCAGCAGAATTACGGTGAGGACCCAGGAAAGGGATTCCTATTCTGGGACATTAGTGACAGAAATTCATTTATTAGCACATTTCATGAGGTTCCCCACAGTCAACCTTTTGTTACCATTCCATGGCTGGAAGATGTTGTGACGACTGTTGAGAATGCAAAACACCACCCAGATGGTGCCAGGTTTAGAGTTAAGTCAGAGGATCAAATTAGTCAGGTAGAGATTAGGCAGCTGTGTAATACCCTTAAGGACAGAAAATCTGCGTCCGAGATTGTTTTCAAGTATGACCACCAGCCGGATAATACCATTATCACCACCGATGATGATTCATTTTTTAAGGAAGACCTCCGGGATCCAAAGACCCACATGTTGTTAATGAGAAAATTCTACCGTGATAAGGATATTTCTGAGACAGAGTGGGAAAAATTAGATGAAATGATTAATCGGTACATTGCTAGAATACCACGAATTGACTCCGCTAGGAATGTTAAGTGGTCAATTAAAAAATTAAAATTTGCCAATTTATTTGCATACGGTAAGGATAACATAATTGATTTTGAGAAGTTAGGCGGTATTACTGGCATCTTTGGAAAGAATAGGACAGGAAAATCCTCAATTCCTGGTGCCATTATGTATGGGTTGTACAACACCACGGACCGAGGCCCAATAAAGAATCTGCACATTATTAACACTCGAAAAGGACACTGTGAGACAAGTGTTGATATTAATGTTAACAGTACGTTGTATAGAATTGATCGCCAGTCAGTAAAGCATCAGACAAAACGAGGTGCCTTACACGCGTCAACACAATTAAATTTATTTAAGTATGATTCAAGCATTAATGATTTTATTGATATGACTGGTGAACAAAGAAGGGAAACTGAAAAATCGCTTCGAAAGTTAATTGGTAATGCAGAGGACTTTTTAATGACATCATTGGCCAGTCAAGGCCAAATGAATTCATTTATCCGTGAGGGTGCCACCCAACGAAAGACCATTCTAGCCAGATTCTTAGAGTTAAACATTTTTGATGAAATACTTTTTCAGGCTAAGGAGGATTCAGCTGAGGTCAAGATCCTATTAAAAAAGGCACCTGATATTGAGTGGGGGATATTAATTGATCAAAAGAGCACGACGCTGAGTTCGAGATTGGAACAAAGGGAAAATGTTGATGATAAATTAATAAAATTACGTAGTAGATTAAATGAATTACGAATATCCCTTGCCACCCGCAAGGATAAGGACATGGTGACTCAGGCTGACATTGAGTCCCAAAAAAAGAAAATAAATCAAGCTAGGTCTTCTGTTAATGAACACGGATCTCGAATTAAAAATACACATGAAGAGGTTGCGGAAGCCCGTATTAAATTACTAAAAATTGAACAGGTAAAGGATCAATTTCCAATTGAGGAATTAAAGGCCAACTTAGAATCACAATTTGACCTTGAGCGTTCGCTCGTTGATCTTGAATATGAGCATGAGAAAGAGGGGACACTGCTTAAAGGTCAGGAGAAATCAATAAAACTTCTCAGTGAAGTGCCCTGTGGGGATAAATTTCCAACATGTAAATTCATTAAGAACTCCCATAACAATAAAAAATTATTTCCAGATCAGCAGCAAAAAATAAAAAATATTCTTGAAAAGATTAAGGTGGTTAAAATATCACTTCGTGCTGTTTTTAAGGAAAATCTTGAGAAAAAAATTGAGAAGTATGAGGACATTCTTTCACAGGAATCCGAAATAAAAGTCCAAATCTCAGACATGTCAGTCAAATTACATGAGAATGAGGTTAATCTCAGCAAGGTTGCTGACATGCTTGAGAATCTGAATAATCAATTAAAGGACATGTCCATCCGCGTTGTAAATGATGAAGACGGAGGAGCTGTGTCTAGGCTAAAGAATGAAATTACTGACATTGAGATTGAGGTGTCAGGATTGGCGGCAAAGAGGTCCTTAACTAGCGAGTCTGTTGGGTTGCTAACGAATGAGATTAAAAAATTACGAAGTGATGAAAAAGAGTATAAGGAACTGATAACTCAATGGAGAATGTATGAACTGTTCATGAACGCAGTTTCAAAGAGGGGAATTCCCCTGCAGATCATGTTTTCGCAGCTGCCCGTTATTAATAGTGAAATATCTAAAATCTTACAGGATGTCACAGGATTTAGTGTAGAGTTGGAAACAGCCGCTGATTCAAATGTCATGGACATTTATATCAATTATGGTGACTCCCGCCGAATAATTGAGTGCGCCTCCGGCATGGAAAAGATGATGGCATCACTGGCAATTCGTGTGGCCCTAATAAATGTGTCGTCTCTTCCAAAGACTGATTTACTTATTATTGATGAGGGGTTTGGTGCCCTTGATGATACTAATGTAGAGGCATGTAATCGACTCCTAGAATCACTTAAAAGATGGTTCAGGAACATCATAGTAATATCCCATGTAGATGCCATTAAAGATGCTGTAGATAACGTTCTGGACATCACCAAGGAGGGCAAGGATGCAAGAATTCAACACCACTAAGGCCATCAAATTACCAAATGGTAAGCTCTGTATCCTCCGTGATGGATATATTGTGATATTACCTAATGAAAAAATGGATTTAGTTCCGCTCGATTGCCCGATTTGCGAGCTGCTCATGCGGGATTATGAGGACTGCTTATCATATGAAAAATACTCATGTTGTGCCTCATGTGCCCTCAATTGGGCTGAGGGAAATTTCGCTAAGTGGACAGCCGGATGGCGACCGTCAAGTGAGGAAATTAAAAAATTTAAGAATAAAAGGCTTCAATTTCCATCATATAAGGCATAGATGCCAAGAAACCCATATTTATTTACAGATTTTCTGAGGTGACCCATGCTAAGCATGCAAGAGATAAACGCAATTGGAAATATTCTTGATTCAACTGTTGGCCGCGGCGGTGATGGTTCGAGATCCGTAACAGCCGCAATATCAGGTGATGTGCTTACACTTAAGTTCGCAACAATAGTTAACTTTGCCTCCGAGACCAGTCTTCGGCAACAGGCAGACAGGCTAACTGAGGAATCAATTGCTGTCCTTTCGGATCGAATTAGTAGTTTAAAAAAGGAATTTAAGGATTTAACTGGCAATACCCTGCTGCTTAAGGAAATCTCAAATCGGGATAGTATTGAGATAATTTCTGCGACGGCGAATTCGTTACGTAAAATTGCTTACTATCGACGTAATGCGCAATTACAGATATCAAATTAGGTATGGCGACTTCCTCACCGACTAAGCGACATGTCAAAGAGATTGTTCGTTGTGGAAAGGATCCAAACTATTTTTTTAACAAATATGTAAAGATTCAACATCCGACCCGTGGACTTTTGTCATTTAACACCTATGATTTTCAGGATGATGCTGTCAAGCACTTTATGAAAAATCGGTACAATGTCATCCTAAAATCAAGGCAGCTGGGAATTTCCACCCTGACAGCAGCCTATGCTGTATGGCTATCTATTTTTTATCGTGATAAAAACATATTGATTATTGCGACTAAGCTAGCGGTCGCTCAGAATTTTATAAAGAAGGTAAAGGTCGCACTTCAGTACCTACCGCCATGGCTAATGATGTCTGAGGTTATCGGCAATAATAAACAATCGGTTGAATTTAGTAATGGATCATCAATTAAGGCCGTCCCAACTTCGGATGATGCTGGTAGGTCAGAGGCACTATCACTATTGATTGTTGATGAGGCGGCATTTGTAAGAAACTTTGATGAACTTTGGATGGGTCTATATCCTACGCTGTCAACAGGCGGTCGTGCTATTGTCTTATCAACACCAAATGGTGTCGGTGGTCAATATTATGAACTTTATAAGAATGCTGAGTCTGGGGAAAATGAGTTTAATCCAATTAGGCTCCCGTGGGACGTGCATCCTGAACGTGATGATGAATGGTTCAATAATGAAACAAAGAACATGTCACCAAGACAAATTGCACAGGAGTTACTGTGTGATTTTACTGCCAGTGGCGGTACATTTCTAGCATCAGAACATTTAGAATATGTTCGGTCCGCAGTAAGAAATCCACTTGAGAAGTGGGGTCCTGATATGGGTGTTTGGATATGGAAATATGCGCTAACTGAACACACATATATCATTTCTGCCGATGTGTCCCGTGGCGATGCCGCTGACTATTCAACTTTTCATGTTATTGACACTCATGAATCAGAGATTGTTGCTGAGTATAAAGGTAAATTACCCCCAGACCAGTTTGCCACGCTTCTTAATGAGGCGGGAATGCGATACAATAAAGCCATTCTCTGCCCTGAGAATAACACATATGGGTATGCCGTTATTATGAAGTTAAAGGAGCTGGACTATCCTAGCCTTTATTATAAAAAGGAGAGTGATCGTTATGCCTCCCATTATTCAAGTGACAGTGACATATATAAGATAGGTTTTACAACTTCCGCACAGAGTCGTGCCCAGATTTTAACTAAACTGGAGGAGGTTCTACGAAACAAACAGGTGAAAATTTATTCTTCCAGGTTATATGAGGAATTAAAAACATTTGTGTGGAAGGGAAGAAAGGCCCAGGCACAAAAAGGCCAACATGATGATTTAGTTATGGCTTTGGCAATTGGTGTTTGGCTGTATGACACATCACCAAAATATAATAAGCAATCTGCGGATTTAAACATCGCGATGCTAAACGCAATGAAGATAAACAGAACTCCCGCTGCACACATTAATCCGTGGGAAAATAGGAATATGAATCCATTTATGCCAACAGTTCTATCGGAGCTACCAGATCCGTCCGGAAGTATGTCAAAACTTTATGGTGATTTCTCTTGGCTTCTTAAGTAATTTTAAGATTTGTCAAACCTAGATAAGATATATTTTAGCAGTTACATTTTTTTAGTGCAGAGTCATGGCAGATAACAACTACAATTTATTTCAACGTTTAACAAAACTATTCAGGTCCGGACCGATCATAAAAAGAAAGGTTAGGAACTTTAAGGGACCAAGTACATCCACTGCCCTTGAGATTTTTAAGCGTGCTCACAGTGATGTGTATAACAGCACCCTTAGTGCCTATGGTGCATTCGATAGAATGTCAAGGTATAGTGATTTTAGTGAGATGGAGGCAACCCCTGAGATTGCCAGTGCATTGGACATATATGCAGAAGAGACTGCCTCCCCAGACGGCTCCGGCCGTGTTCTCCACATACACTCAGAGAATCAAAAAATCCAGGATATCTTAGAGACCCTATTTTATGATACATTAAACATAGAATTTAATCTTGTAATGTGGATTAGAAACCTGTGTAAGTACGGTGATTTCTTTCTGTTCAATGATCTCTCCCCGGAGTTTGGTGTTACAAACGCATTTCCAATCCCAATAGCAGAGATAGAAAGGGAAGAAGGGTTCGATCCTGAAAATCCGGCTGCTGTTAGGTTTAGATGGATTACACAGGGGAATCAAGTTTTAGAAAATTGGCAGATTACCCATTTTAGACTTCTTGGCAATGATGCATTTCTCCCGTATGGATCCTCTGTTTTAGAGGCTGCACGAAGAATTTGGCGTCAGTTAATATTAATTGAGGATGCCATGTTGGTTTATCGTGTCATCCGTGCCCCTGAGCGCCGCGTTTTTTACATTGACGTTGGTAATGTTCCACCGGAAAATGTTGCCGATTATTTGGAGCAGGCACAATCATCCCTTAAGAGAACTAGCATCGTTAATAAGGATTCTGGTCAGGTTGATCTTCGTTATAACCCATTAAGCGTTGATGAGGATTACTTCCTTCCAGTTCGTGGAGGTGAATCAGGAACTAAGATTGAGACCCTCGCCGGCGGTGCAAACACAGCTGCAGTCGAGGATGTGGAATACATCCAAAAGAAGTTGTTTGCTGCACTTAAAATTCCAAAGGCTTATCTTGGCTATGATGAGGATATTGGTTCTAAGGCGACATTGGCCCAGGAGGACATTCGTTTTAGTAGAACCATTCAGAGGATTCAGAAGACTGTTCTATCCGAGTTAAATAAGCTGGCCATGATTCACTTATTTTCTCATGGCTATGAAAGCGATGATATTATTGATTTTGAGCTTCAGCTATCAAACCCATCCTCAGTTGCCCAGCAACAAAAGTTGGAATTGATTAATACAAAGTTCGCTATTGCTACCCAGGCTCCGGAAGGTCTCGTCGACCGCCGCTGGATTCGAAAAAATGTTCTTGGCTTAACAGATCAGGAAATTGATGAAATTGAAAGTGGCAAGCTTGATGACAAGATGAAGGATCTTGAGGTTGAGGGTGTAACCGCTAAAGGCGGGGAAGGCGGGGAAGATGAGGAAGATATTTTCGGTGGTGAGGAAGGCGGGGAAGGTGAGGAAGCATTAGAAGACCTCTTCGCAGCCGACGTGCCAATTGGTCGCTTGCTTACTTCACTAAATGATAATCCTGAGGAAATTGATGATCCCGAGGAAGAGGAGGACGATATAATTACCCCTTCAATTGATGATGAGACAGCACCGGCTCGTGCCCAGCAACAAATTAGAAATATTTGGAATGAACCAATTAAACCAAAAAGAAGGACCACAGCCGGCCCATCAAAGACACACATGCCTGATTTTTTTAAAATGACAGCCACCGGTAAGAATGCCCGTTCACAGGATACCTCAAACCAGCCATATGATCAGGATTTTCTTAGGAATCCGTTTGGTGAGGGATTAATATCACGTAGTCCATTTATGGATGAATTTATTGATAAAAAGATCAGACAGAGCACAAAAATGACTTCAGAGATAGAATCTACGTTAAATAACCTAAAAGACTCAATAAATATTGATAAGAAGCAGGTTCTTATTAATGAGGATTGTGAATTACAAGATCTTGCTGAGCCCGAGTTCGAAATTGAAATAGATGACACGGAGCAGGAAAATGGGAACTAAAAATCATAATAAAAAAAGAAATGTTGGGATTATTTTTGAGCAGCTATTAGTGCATGTTTCGAAAGCTTTAGTTGAGGGTAACAACGCTAAGGCTGACACGTGCCTTAAGGTGATTAAGAATCATTTTAAGCCAGGCACTGAACTTTATCGCGAGTTCAGACTTTTTAATGCCCTGGTAAAAACTACCGTCAGCAATCCAAGTGTAGCAACACAGATCCTTGTTGAGGCCTCCAACGCCGCGAATGACATTGATAGGCAGGTGTTACGACATCAGAAGGCCATGCTAATAAAGGAAATAAATCACACTTTAAATGAATCTGATTTTTACAGTAAACGTGTTAAAAATTATAGACACTATGCGACAATTCAAACTCTGTTAGATGATTGGCGCCGCGGCCCGCGGGCAGACATAACACGATTGGCTGAGTATACTGATAAGGTTCATAAGTGGCTTCTAATTGAGAAGATTGAACCTGAGATTGAGAAAGAAAGATCGGCTAACGTAAATCGGTTAACTGTTAGAATTATGAGAGAGAAATTTAATAAAAAATATGGTCGATATCTCAATTCTGAGCAGGCTACATTAATTAAGGAAATAGCATTTCAAAGTTCAGCAGATTCCATCGCAAATGATACCATCCGCGAATTATTAATAAAAATAAAGAAGAATGCCATTAATGCGTTAGAAGAATTTAAGAATAAAAATGAGAATAATATTCTAAAACAAAAGGTTCCTGTTGTCAATCAATTAATCGAATCCTCCTCTATTACTGAGGTCAGTGATGAAAATATTAGTAAATTTTTATTAATTTCAAAATTAAAGGACGAACTTATGGAGGGAAGTAATGAAAAAGTTAATAACTGATTGGACGCCATTTGAGTATACTTCTGAAATGATAAAGGAGTCCCGCGATCAGCACGATGGTAAGGTGGTCATGCGGGGTGTTTTACAAAAGGCAGACACACTCAACCAAAACGGGCGTCTGTATCCGCGAGTAATTTTAGAACGTGAGGTCAGAAATTATCAAAAGTTCATTGAAGAAAATCGCGCTTTAGGTGAATGTGACCATCCTGATACGTCTGTTGTTGAATTAAAGAATGTTTCCCATATCGTTAGGAAAGCATACATGGATGGGGATATATGCTACGGTACGGTTGAACTACTGGACACACCATGTGGCAAGATACTGCAGAGTCTGGTGGAGGCCGGTGTGACACTGGGAATATCATCTCGTGGGGTCGGCTCAACCCAGAATGAGGGTGATAATCAGGTTGTTCAGGATGATTTTCAATTAATATGTTGGGATTTCGTATCAGAACCATCAACCCCGGGTGCCTTTATGATGACCGAAGGTCATGAGGTGTCACAGGATGAATTAAACCGTCACTTTACTAAGAGCGATAGAATTGATAGAATTTTTAATGACATTATAGCCTGGGAGAAGTAAGGTGGGAAATTATTTTAATAAAGATAGAACTGATGTGGTCGCAAAGGGTTTAGGCATACCTGCCAGCCACCACAACAATGTCGCCGAGTATCAGTTAGCAGGAATACCATACGTAACGTCATCACAGCCGGCGGAGGTAAGTGCAACTCCAATTGAGGTTAAGTTTCCAAGGGTGTCCCAGTGGGTAGTGGTGACAAACCTAGGTCCTCACTCCGCAGATCTCAGGGTGGGATTCACGGAAGCTGGAGTGCAGTCTCATGAAACCGCAAATTATTTTGTGATAAGTGGCACGGATAGTGGTGCCCAAAATTCAACACAGAAGTTTGATGTTCGTTGTAATAGAATATGGCTCAGGCGCCACGGTGGTATTAGTACTAGTTTTAGTCTCATTGCGGGATTGACATCTGTTCCTGAACATCACTTTTTTGTACTTTCTGCATCTGAGAACTTTCAGGGTGTAGGTTAATTTAAAAAATGGCAAAGTTTTCTAGAAATCAGTTAAAGGGCCTGGTTAAAGAGTGTTTGGTTGAAATTTTATCTGAGGGATTAATGGGTGATGTTGAAAATATTTCAGTGCCCAGTATTCCGTCAGGCAGGACAAAGAAAGTTTCCAAGAAAAAATCAACCGCCACCCGCCCCCAGATTGTTGAGAGCGTGAGCTTCGATAATGCCGTAAATGAATCAGTTTCTGCATTGACGTCAGATCCAGTGCTATCTTCAATATTTTCTGATACTGCACAAAATACCCTACAGGATCAAATACAGGCTGAGGGATCAAGAAGAATGTCTGGTCCGCCGGCCGACTCAGCGGCAGCTGAGGTGGCTAAGTCAGACCCAAGTGACCTATTCGGCCAGGCCTCTTCAAACTGGGCTCGCTTAGCATTCGCAGAGAAAAAACTGTAAAAGAATTTTATCTTATCTAAAATAATCCCGCGCGTGCCATAATTACTCAATGAAATCCTGATTAGGAGGATAAAATGGCAAAGTATAAGGTTCTGAGTCCGGCCATGTTGAAGAGAATCGTGTTGGAGGAAAAGACAAAGCTTGACCGTCGAAAGCTGCGGGCACTAACCAATGAGGTTCTTGAGACCGGTGAGTCTGAATCAGAAAAGGTCGCCGCAAAGGCACCTGAGGTAGATGCGGATGAACTAGCAGATACTTTAGAACAAGACGTTGATTGGATGAAGGCACTAAAGATTCATGAGCGCCGTCTCCGTAATAAGTTATCGCGTGTTAATGAGGCGAAGAAAAAGATTCGTAAGAGAATTATAAGACGCATCAAGTAAAGTAATTTACAATCATAATTGGAGGGTGGACAAATGCCATAGATGACACAAGGAAAAATTAGTACCATTGACACTAAGGACAAGGGTCTAGGTAGCAGCGGTAATAGGACAGATTTAAGGACTATTTTTGCTACATCACCAATTTATCTTGGTGAGGTTAATGATGATGAGAGAAAGATACTTTATCAGAGCCTGCTCGATGGTGAGGCGGATGGTAATCATTATGGCCTTGGGCAGTTTAACCTAGATTATATTGGGGCACCTGATATGTCTGATGTCAAAACCGGTGGCGCCGGCTCCCCGGCTAGCCCATATGTTCCAAACCCAACTTCGCCTGGTGCGGGTAATGGTTCTGATCCATCCAAGCAGGAGGAAGCGCCTGAAGGATTTGGTACCACAGCGTCAGACACACCTTACAGTGGTCATGGTGTTACGCTGACCCCAAGGGAATCATCTAATAAAATTTCTCAACAGACACTGGGCTCCTATATTTCTAACAGAAGTTTTGAAGGCTCACAGTAATGCCTGATACCGAGCTTCCGGCTAGGCATGCTCGTGTTGAGATAATTGAGATCACACGAGAGCACACTGCTGGTGGGATCCCACAGGCTGAATTATTGAACAGTTATCCTAATTCTCCTATTTTAACCGGTGAGTTAAACGACACAATATGTCGAAAGGGGTTTGAGGATCTCAATTTACTTGGTGTGGTAAAGAATGCAGATGGTACACCAGTACAGGGCTATTTGGTGTTCGGTAAAGGCGGCGACGGCATAACCGATTCTGCCTCGAGTTTTAATAGGACATTTAGTAGAAATGGCCCGCCTGTTATCAATATTTCAAAAACGACAACGCTTACTTTTAAAGATTTCGGTCCTGACCCAAGTTTAAATTATCCTGGAAGTCAGTATTTGCCAAACCTAGTTTCAGCAAAATTAGTTGATGACGGCTCCTCCGTACCTATTGAGTTACAGGAGACTGTCTCAGAGGCTTCTAATCCTAATAATAAACACTCGCGCGCGTGGGGGACCGGTCCGCATGACCCTGAGGATCCCTCGAAAACGTCCCGTGATATTGGTGAAGCGTCCTTGTCTAATTTAAGAATTTTAGGTAAATCACCAGCTTCCTCTAACTAAGATTTTAACCATGCCTAGAAATTTTAGAAAAGGTGGTGTTTCTAATAGTCACGCAGGATATTATGATACGCGTACTGGTTTAGGGTATGGTAGATCTACGCCTTCCGGAAGGCATGAACCAAGGCAGGCAAATTCAAATTTTCCTTATACTGAACCCGATCAATACATTGATGATGAGTATTTATATTTACCTTTTGATGAGGATGAGTTAAGAAGTGTTATTAGGAAAATGGGTGCTGACCATACTAGAGCCGACCCTTATGCTAATAGAGCTAAGCTTGAGCAGACTGACAAAATTGGTTCGGCAAATTATAGATCTGGAAATTACAGACGAACTGGCACCCGTCGCGGATATGCTTCCTCTCCCCCTCCTAAGGCTGCAGGAGAGGTCGAGATTCCACTTTATAATTTAAGGAATATCGAATCTCCGGATGAACGCGCGTTAACTAAATTGAGAATATTGATTGCAAAAATTGTAAAACAGCAGGAATTATACAAATAAAATATCATTTCATGTTAACGTGAGGGTGAATTTTGTAATTTGCGCAATAATTAAAAAGGGTGCACTAAATAGGTGGTATCAATTATGGCGACAGATCTTTATAAAGAGGCGATTGCAGAAGCCCGTCAACTAAAAGAAATGGCGGAGCAGAATGCTAAAAATCAAATTATTGACGCGGTCATGCCGCGCATTAAGAATTTAATTGAACAGCAACTAGTTGGTGATGAAGAAGAAGACCCCCCGGAGGACGATCTTTTTACTGATGATGAAGTCTCCGATGAAATGGTTGATGATAGAATGACGGTGGACCTTGATGATCTTATCCCCGCGGATGAGGTAGATATTGACCTGCCTTCAATTGATGATGATGTTCCAATGGACCTAGGTTTAGACTTAGGTTTTCCGGTAGAAGATGAAGATGATCCCATGATATCAATGGATGTCGCGGGGGATGTTAACATTGAGTTGGACGACGAAGATGAAGAAGACACCGATTTAATATTAAGTCAGGAGGCCGTTAACGCTTTGGCTAAAATGATGAGTGGCAATAAGTCAGGCAAAAGTTTACTTTCAAAAAAAGTTATTGTGCTTGAAAAGGCAGTTAAGCAATTTGGCAAGGTCACAACCTCACAGGAGCAATATTCCAATGAGGAGATTGATCTTCTCAGGAACCATTATAATAAACTTGTTAAGGAGGCGGTAAATTTACGCCGCAACGTAATACTTAATGATCATGGACCCGGGGACAATCCTCTCCGCAGGCGAATCCAAAAAATAATTAAGGAGATGAAGGCAATGTCCCGGAGCAATCAATTGTGGAATTTATTGAGTGAAGAAACATATAATGAGGCTGACCTCGATGTCGAGGTTGAGGCTACATCTGATGACTTAGAGGCCCTGGTGGCTGCTGAGGACGAGGAAGCCGTTGAGGTCGCCTTGGAGGACATGCTAGCTGATGCGGAAGTTTCCGTTTCTCTGGCAGGTGCTGAAGAGGGAGAGGACGAAGACCTCGAAGACCTCGAAGGCGATGAAGAGCTTGACCTCGAAGACATTGGTGATGAAGATGAGGCAGATATCGACCTCGACGACCCCGCGGATGTGCTTGATATTGACGAGTCAATGCTTCGACGTGAACTTTATCGTCTCCGTCGCCTGAACGAGGAAGAGGTCGCTGACACTGACCCATACTTGAACAACGGCGGTGATGACGAGGGCGATGTGTTTGTCGATGTCGACGAGGACACACTGCTTAATGCGCTGGCCGATGAGTTAGGAGACGCCCCGGTACCATCAGTTCCCGGTGCTAGTGATACCGACGCAATGCCAGAATCATACCGAAGACGATCCCGCAGGCGTTCACGATTCGCCCCTGCCCGCCGGACCGGTCACAGAGTGAATGAGAGCCGTAACAATCGAGCCCTCAAAGGAAAGTTGAATGCTTATGGGAAGGCAGTAAATTCCCTTAAGAAGCAACTTTCAGAAGTTAATCTGTTCAACGCAAAGCTTCTCTACGCGAATAAGCTAATGCAGAACAGGAATGTTACCCCCAAGCAGCAACGTGCTGTCGTCGAGGCACTCGACGGAGCAAAGACACTGCGTGAGGCGAAGTTATTGTATAAGAGCCTGACGGCATCTCTTAAGAGGGGCACCAAATCTGGTGTGCTAGGAGAGGGAAGCGTGCGCAGGAAGCTCGGATCATCTTCCAGATCAACCCGGTCGGCTTCGGCCCCCAAGAGTGGTGTTGAGGTAGATAGATGGGCAGTCCTTGCAGGAATTAACGAGGACAAGTAAATCTATTTTTTAACACTTATGACTTTAATAATACACAAGGAGATGTAAAAATGTCTAATAGTTTTTTACTAGATACCCTTACTGGGGGTATTAGACAGCGTCATCTGGGAGCGCATAACAAGCGTTTGGTTGAGAAGTGG
>Ga0114999_10003024_pt1 | contig 21523 bp, 14 predicted proteins | sample ArcticOcean_MG_C_3_FD_89820 | JGI IMG/M metagenome (GOLD analysis project Ga0114999, IMG submission 89820) | Marine microbial communities from western Arctic Ocean - ArcticOcean_MG_CB8_126 | ecosystem: Environmental > Aquatic > Marine > Oceanic | place: Arctic Ocean: Canada Basin | collected...
CGTTATCTTGAAGTAATTCGATTTAAAATCAATGACCCCCTTTGTCCTGCCCGCATCCTGCACTCTGTTTATTTTACTGAGGTTCCTTTTCCATCATGACCTCATTATCAATCTGTGGATCCTGGTCTTCGTCATTGACGCGATCATTATCGGACTCGGCCTTTTGAGCATTGTTCAACTCATCATCACTATAAGGAAAAAGCACAATCGCTTCGCGGGCATTTGCCTCGGCGTATTACTGACAATCAGTAGTATCTCTTATGGCACTGACTTCATCAAGGAGCTGGGACTTAAATTAAGATTTTATCGGTTAAAATCCGCATACTCCGAAATCGTTGAGAACGTAAAATCAGAGCCCGGACCCCAAAAAGGAAATCATCTCGGGATAGACTACAGGTCAGAAATTGATCCTGTTTTCAGAGTCACTTTCCCTTGGGCAGGCATCGTAGATAACTGGTACGGTATAATTTACGACCCGAGCGGGAAAGTATTGCGCTGCAACGAGTCCGACCCCAGATTCCCCGGCCCGGGCCCTAAAGCTCCGGAAGATAAGGAGCTCTCGCAAATAAGGATGGTCTTCGGAGGCCTCTTATATAAGGCAGAGCGCCTCGGAAATCACTGGTATCTGTGCTGGTTCACCTAGACGAACCCTCTCATTTTACCAAACATTTAAGTCTTGCGCCAGAAACTGAGGATTTGATATAAATGACCATTATGAAAACAACGCGCCGTAAGTTTCTTTCGACAACAGGTACCGCGACAGCCGCTCTCGGTTTCCCTTCGATCATTCCTTCCTCAGCCCTGGGCAATGCCGACAAGCCCGCCCCCAGTAACCGTATCGTCATGGGAGGTATCGGTATCGGCAACATGGGAAGAGGCGACCATGGAGCCTTCTTGGGCAAGAATGATGTTCAGTACGTTGCTATATGTGATGTGCGTAAGGGTGCGATGAACCAGGGCAAGGCCAAGACTGACGCTAAGTACGGTAACAAGGACTGCAAGGCCCACGATGACTATCGCGAATTACTTTCACGCGATGACATCGACGCTGTTCATATCGCGACACCTGACCACTGGCACGCGCAAATGATCATTGAAGCCTGCCGTCACGGTAAGGACGTATTTTGTCAGAAGCCGGAGTCCCTCACTCTTGGAGAAGGTTCACTCATGGTCGAAACTGCCAAGCGTTATGGCCGGGTCGTCTCAGGTGGAAGCCAGCGTGTGCTCCAGGACTATAAGGGAACTGTGCTCCGTTGCTGGAACGGCAGTTACGGGAAGGTGAAATCAATCAATGTGAACGTTGGTCCAATGTCCAAGCCTTGTAACCTTACACCAGAGAAAGTGCCGGACGACATTAACTGGGAAATGTGGCTCGGGCCCGCACCATGGGCACCTTACAATTCAAAGCGCTGCTCGGGCAGCTTCTCAACAAGCGGCAACAGCTGGAGATCATACATTGATTATTCCGGCGGCGGAATGACTGACTGGGGCGCTCACCACTTCGGTGGAGCCACTTTCGCAGTCGACGTGCGTGAACTTCAGCCTAATGAAGTGGTCCTTGATGAAATCGACGGTAAGAAGTTTGTCAGCCTCAGATACCCGAACGGTATTGAGATCACCCACAATAAGCCTGGAGTCGGACAGATGCACGTTGGCAAAGGCGAAGGCCAGCGCAAAGGCAAGGAAGTTCCAAAATATGCCGGCAGCGGTGGCATCACGGGTGACTTTATCGATTGTGTTAAGACACGCGCGAAGCCATTCCGTCACATTGAATACGCCATCAACACGATGGCCGTCCCTCACCTCACAGTCGCTGCCTACAAGTTGAACCGTTCCCTCAAGTGGGACGCCGCCAAACAAGAGTTTATCGGTGACGCGGAAGCGAACCGTCTCAGGAATCGTGCCCGCCGCGAGCCTTGGCAGATCTAGTAACAATAATTGAGCAAAAAATTTAAACTAATTTAGAAGGAAAATCATCATGTTAGACCAGGCATTAGAATCATTAAAAACCTACGAATGGGGAGTCGACCCCAAAGCAGTTAAATCAATCCAGGACGCCGTCGTCGCAAGCCACGGCGACGCTGCAGCGAGAAAGAAACTTGAGTCCACTCTCGCGGACGTGCTCAGCACGGACGTACCGAGAGCAGCTAAAGACATTGTTTGTCGCGCACTTAAGACGATCGGTACAGCACATTCAGTTCCTGCCCTTGCAAAGTTATTGCATGACGAGGAACTCTCCCACATGGCACGCCACGCGCTCCAGACTAACGATGCGCCTGAAGCCGTGAAAGCTCTGGTCGGAGCCCTTGATAAGGCACCTAAGAAGATCAAGATCGGTATCATCTCATCACTCGGAGCAAGAGGAACCGGTGTCCCAGTAGCGCCACTCGCGACGACCCTCACTGACAAGGATGCTGAAATCTCCACTGCGGGTGCACTGGCACTCGGTGCGATTGGATCAACGGACGCCGCGAAGGCGCTCGGATCCGCCAAGGTTAATGATACCAATAGGATCGCCGTATGTGATGCCATGCTTCATTGCGCTGAGAATATGCTCGCACATGGCAAGAAGGCGGACGCTAAAACCATCTATGGAACGGTCCTTAAAATAGGCCCAACCAAGGCAGCCAAAATCGCAGCGGACCTTGGCGTCAAGGCCAGTGCCTAATTGAGATCTTATCCAAGAATTTTAATCGAGTGGCCTGATACATTTCAGGTCACTCGAGAATCTTCTCTGCAATGATGCGGAGCCGCTTCTCGCCGAGGAAGGCGAACGGCGGCATCGGCGGTAACTGGGGATTGTTCTTTTTCGGATTCATGGCCCACTCGACAATGCCCTTCGGGTTATCGGCATAGCGGCCACGTATAAATTCAATGGAAGGGCCTACGGTCTGATCCATGGGATGATGGCAGGCTTTGCATGCACCCATTAGAACTTCAGGATCATTAAACTCAGAGCTGACAATGACGGGATCTATACCAAAGGTCTTCTCAATCTTTTTGTACTCCTTGTAATCTGTGAACGGTTCTCCGAGTTCATGGATCGTAGCAAAGAGCTCAATCCTCCTCTCAGCATCAAGATGAAGGTGAAGCTGATTGACTGGCTGGATCTGGGGAATCTCAATGAAAAGCTTTCCACTGGCTCCGATCCTATGAATGGAAAGAATTTCGAGTCGCTCATGACCGATCCTGGCCGGGTCCGAGACCGAATACTCTCTGGACCCATAACTCGGACCGTACCTGTAATTCCAGTGCTGAGCGTACCATTTTTTGTGATCGGCGACGGGGATTGAATTCTCATTGGCAAAAGTCATTAAAATACCATTTTCCCGCGCCTCAAAAGCAACAGGATAAGGAAAAAATTCCGTTTTATTGTTGTACCTGACTCTCTGCAGGCCCCCGTCAGCGACGCCATAATTGCCCCAGCCCTGAGAACTTGCAACGTAGAGCTGACCGTCATAGGGAGAGAACCTCCCACGGTGCGAACCGGCCAGGAACGATCCCGGGAGGACCACCGCTGCTCCCTGAGAGGATTTCTTCAAAGGTTCTCTGAGAACAATGAAGTGCTTGGCGAATCCTGAAGAGAAATGAACCCACTGTCCGCTCAAAGGACCCCACCTCTCACTGTCGATGAAGACCTGTTCACCGCACGAATTATCAACGCCCCTCGGAAGATAGAGCATTGGAGGCACGTAGCCACGGTCCCCTTCGCGGGGCCCGCCTGCTCCGAAGTGACCCCCAAAGCTCACGTCACAGATCGCACTGGCCGGGGTCCAGTTCCCTTCCTGGACACTGGTCAGGACCGTGCTCCCGTCCGGTGAAATTCCTAGCCCATTCGGGTTACGAAGTCCGGTCCCCAGAACATCGATCCTGTCATTATCGACCCGGCAAAGCCCCTGCTTGCCTGAAGCAAAGAACCAGCGACCGGAAAGATCACGCTCAAGGCCGGTAATAAAATCATGTCCCCCGGCCGAGCTCTGATGCACGCGTGATACCGGCTCATAGTAGTCAGCCTCATCATCATTGTTGCGGTCATGGAGTGCGACAATCTGATCACGGCACATGACATAAATGATACCATCAACTGCTTTGAGCCCGAGCGGCTGATGAAGGCCGGCCGCGAATCTCTTCCAGCTGAGCTGAGCCAGATCAGGTCCGGAAACATCACAGACCCAGACATCACCATGGATAGTGCAAACGGCAATCCTTTGTGCCGAGACAAAGTCATGACCTCCCGGAAATATCAGGGCCTTCCATGGATTAGTGTATGGCAAGGTAAGAGTATCAATCGCATAAGGGGCCTGAGTTCCAAGCTTCCCTTTGGTTATAATCTTTTGTGTCCACTGAGGCGCCGGATCCTCAGGCATCTCTACTTCAACCTCATGAACCTTTCCATCCATGACAACGGCTGTCCTGTGATTGACCTTACCAAGTATGGACCAGGAGAAGATGATCCGATCACCGTCACGGTACAGGCCAAGGTATGTGGCCCCCTCGAACTTGGCTTTAATATCGACCAGTTCAACTGGCTTTCCTCCCATGGAAATTCCATTCATAAAACCACGCCGCACATCGGACCAAGCCACGAGGTCACCTGACCAGGCGGCAGCGAAGCGCATCTTATCCGTGTCAAAGACCACATTGAGAGGTTCTTTCTGTCCGGGAACGGACGGAAGACGAACGCTCACGGCCCGGGCAATGGTCAGGCCCTGACCACGGAAAACACCACTAACCATCGAGCCGTGATCCATGTCCTTGACCCTGCCATCTTTCCAAGTCTCCTGATCATTCTGATTCCCCCAATGACCCTGGTACCCACCATCGAGTCCGGGAAAAGCAGCAGGTTCCCGGTCTCTGGCAATGGCCTGCCTCGCATAAAAATCATAGACACGGTCACGGTTCACATGCGCGTCCCAGTACGGGTTCGATTCCGGGTCCAATGGTTTGATGTTAATATTATGCGCTGAACTTTTTGTCTTCGTTTTCTGCTTCGGTTTGTCTGGGGCCTTGATCGGCCTCAGACCTGCAGATCCGGGCTCATTATAGTCGCGAATGAGCCAGTCCAATCCCTCAAGATTAGCTCTCAAAGCGACCTCTGTATCAAGCTCGGTCCGATGATCGAGGATCCCTATCGGCCCCTCATAACCACTCTCGATGACAACCTTCAGCATGGCCTGGTCATGCTGACCATGGGAAAGGTCAAGGATCTTGGGCTTAGCACCCTCATTCATACCGTTCAAATTCAAGCAAAGGAGGTGAGACTTCATGATCTCGAGTGATTCTTTCCAGTCTCCTATGTGGCCATGACCATGGTGCCAGTTATAGACGATACCGACGTTCTTGTGACCCCTCTCATGGAGCTCCTCACAGACCGCGACCAGATTCTTAGGTTCCCCTCCCCAGCCCCCATGATTATAGAGCCCAAGCTCACAACCTATCTCATCGAGGCGCGAAGCGACTCCCGACATCGAATCTGCTGCCGCCGAAACCATTTCCTCAGGCGATCCCTCAGTCGGTGAACCGAGCGTCCGCCAGACCTGCGGATGAATATCGTGTTTTTGGAAAAGCTTGTAAGCCTCCTCATGACCGGCCCAGAAAGCGAAGAACTCAATGCCATGCTTCTTGTATTGCAGGATCTCTTCCTCGAACTCCTTCACGTGCTCGCCCCGCCAATCATAAGCACAACGCTTAATCCCAAGACGGGCCAGCATCTGGGCCCGTGCCGCCGGGCCCCGCTTCTTCGCATCAAAGGGAACGATGCACCAGGCGGCGAGCCTATCAGCTTTCAAATTCGCCGGCACTACGGCCCTGACAGGTTCCGCACAAAATAAGGACCCGAGGACAATAATAAAAAATAAGATAAAATTAAAAAGTCTCATAGCGGTCCAAAGATTATGTGCTCACGAATGAGGAAAATCCAGACCTTTAACCCTACCGCTTATCACTGCGATCCCAGATCCTCTTGATGGTCTGCTCCTGTCTCATGCCTTTCCGAGGATTCATGCTGGCCGAGTAATGTTCGAACCTGCGCAATGGCAACTGAAAGTATCCGTTCGAGTCCGTTTCCCTTACCCAGTCATAGGCGTACTCGAGCCACTCGTTGCGGTAATCCTCGGGCTGCTTAATGAACCAGTTAATCTCATCCCAACCCCAGACGTGGATCTTGTCACTTTCCCGATACTGACCGGGATGATCGGATGCCCCGAAATTATCGATCTCAACAATGTAGGGCAGGGCCTCACATTGCCATCCGCTCGGCGTAAGACCTCCTTTACTACGCCCATAAATTGAATCACTAAAACCTTTCTCAAGAATGGCCTTGTGCGGCTGGCCCTTGACTGACTTGGGCCGTGACGGAAACGAGTGCAGATCAAACATGAGTTTACCATCATGAACAATACCTCCGCTAGGTACATGCGCATCAGAGAGGACTATATGGCGCCGGGCATTCTTCTTCGCATAGGCACGGATCCTCTTCATCATGTCCCGCCAATGACGATGGCTCCGGTCCCAGTCATCCATGATCTCGACCTGACCGAAATGGATCGCCTCGATTCCCATGTCGATCCATTTCTTGGCCACATAAAAGAACCACATTCTCGTCTCGAGACGGCTCATGTCCGGTACCGACGAGCCCTTGGACCAGTGATTATGGCGATGACCGAAAGGGTAAAGCATCGCCTTGTAACTAAAGTTCCGAGGTTTTTGTGGCACGTCGAATTCTTCAAATACAGTGGCCGGGACAGGGACCTTGTTCACGTCCTTGGTGACGACCTCAAAGATGGCTCCCTGCAGGATAATGTCCGGATCCATCGCGTGGATCTTTTTAACAAAGGGCTCTCCTTTCCTGACCAGTTCATCAATTTTGGATTCTCCTCCCCACATCCAAACCGCGCGTCCCGCGAACTTGACCCCCGTATTTTTAATCATTCGCAGGTCATCGTCCAGGGTCAGGTGCAGGAGCGAACCAAAAGTTGAACTACGCGCTAAATAATTTTTTAGGACGTGCCGGGAAATTTTACCGTCAAAATGATAATCAAGCTTGGAGTCTGGCTTAGCAGGAACTGATAAGATCAGTGAGAGGAAAGCAAATGTCTTCACATAAGATAAACGCATTGCACTGAACAATAATGAGAAATAAAAATAATAACAGATTAGAATAATATCGGATTATTTAAATGAAATCATGTTAATAAATGTCAGGTTTTTATTTACTTGCCTTGCGCTCCGGGCTGGGACCAGTCACGCGCACGATATGCTTCAAGTTGCCCTGTCGGTCACTGATCGACAGTTCAAAGCGGACAGCTCCGGCCCGTGGCAAGGGCCTTCGCAGAGGCAACTCCCATATACCGTTAGCACCACGTCTGAAGAGCTGTGCGAGGTTTTCACCAGCCATTTTCCCGTTCACTTCAATGTTTGCCGTCACCTTGAAACTTTTCATGTCAAGGCCGCTCCCGTAGTCCTCCAGACCGACCCGCAAAACCTTGACCGGTCCGGCATGGCCGGGCGCGGGTGATGCGAAACTGAGCACGGGACGATCATCGTCGAGGAACCATCCGTATTGGCTGTCGAGGTCAATCGGACAACCAAGGTCAATCCAGCGGACAATGGTCCGCTTGGCTTCGTCGCTGAGCGGGGCAACCTTGATTGCTTTGCCGTCAGGCCCCTTGAAGGTGCCCTTGATGGCCGCTGGCGGAGGCATTTGCTTACCTGTATAATCAATGTCGTAGCGTGACCTGGCCCAGTCCGTCTCGACACGCTTTCCTTCGTGCTCGAAGTGTCCCGCCCCGGGGACCGGTTCACTGGGGTGGTCACTGTTACTGAACCCGTCAAGGCGTTCACCGAGAATTTTCCAGGTCAGTAAACTGCGTCGTGACTGCAGTTTGCGGATGTAGCGCGACGCGTTGGGGTAGCCCCAGGAGCTATAGCCCACCGGCTTGTGCCCGAACTTTGCCTTTTCGTCCAGTGCCAAACGTACGTAAGTCCCCGGGAGTTTGCCGTGACGATCGACCTGAACCAGGTTCTCGTCGTCATCGAGGATCAGGTTGCCTGCGGGTTCTTTCCACTTGCTGGTGTGGCAGACAATGCAATGATTCTTGAGAATGGGCTGGATGTCGCGGAAATACTCGACGTTTACGATCGGTCTGGCGACTTCACGCAGGCCGGTTGTTTTTTTTGTGTCCCACTGCTGCCCTGACTCATCGCGGTTCTTGTCCGTGATCAGGGGAGTTTTTGCGGTGAGGTCCCAGATGTTGTACGCAGGTCGGGAAGCCAGAGTTTGGTTGAAGTCGGTGGGCTTTTGGCTGTGCGCGTGGCATCCGCCGCAGTTGTTACGCACTTCCCCGGGCCGTAACTGGTGCCATGTCTGCGACATATTGAGCACCATCCCGTGGCGATCAATGCTCTGAAAGGTGAACGCGGTGTCTGCCGGGACCTTGGCGAGGAAGCTCGTGTCGGGGTTGCCGTCAGGGTCATCGGCCTGTTTACCGTCGATAAACTTCCGCACCGGGATCTCGCCAAGAATGCGGAGCCGCTCCATGGCGTGGCTGAAAAATCCGCGCCCGCTGTGCTTGCCACGGTGTCGATCAGTGGTTGGCACCATGGCCAGAATGCGGATCGCGTGGATGTCACTGTTTTCATAGAGCCCGGCGTCAGCTCCCTGGTTATGCCAGTTGAGCGGCATTCCATTGCCGTGGCTGGTGAACGCATCGAGTGCCTTCCACGGATCAGGACTGCCGCCGGGGTGTTTATCCCTACCGGCTCCGGAATAGGTTGAAGTTGTTAATCCTTCGGGAACGACACCGTTCGGGTAACTTTCTCGCTTATACATACTTGATGATCCGACCAGGGCGTGGGGCGTTCCTGCCGGTAGCGCCTTGTGGTTGCTGCCGTTGTTGGCAATCCTGTCAAGAGACCTGGGTTCCTTGATCCCGTAGATATGCTCATAGGGAACGGCTGCGCGGGGCCAACTCTCGTTGTATTCGGGATCGTTCTTTATCAATAGGAGTTTGCCCGGTTCATCGATCACCTCACCGTTCTTCAAGAGATAGATCCCGCCGTCAATCTGTGGCAGATGCTTATACTGGTGGTTGGCCGGGCCGGGGGAGTAGACCGTGAGCAGGTGATTTGCGGGTGCCCCGCTGGGGTGGGTGAACTTGCCGACTGCGGGGGATTTCTTGTCACCAAGCAATGAGGGATCGGCGGGACCTTCGCCGTTGAGGACAAAAGGCGTGAGTGACACGGCCTGCTCGGGCATGAAGGGCATGCGATAGTATTTTCCCTTACCGTTGTAGTGCCGGCCGAAGCGCAGCGCCGGGTTGCGCGGGCTGCCGATAAACCCGGGACTGAAGCTGACCATTGGAGGGACCTTGATGTATGCGCCGAACCCGGAGTTGTTCTGGTTGTAATACTCCTCGATTATCAGTGAACCATCGGAAATCTGAGCCTGGAAATGAAAACCGTTCGATGCGCCCCCCGGGTCAAACGCACTGAACAGCGGGTTCCAGTTCGTCCCGTCAGGGTGAATAGTCCATACACCCCACGAGATGCGACTGCGGATTCCCTGGCTCTCGAGGCTACTAAACATGATACGTCCGTCGGTGAGGACTACCGGGTGCAGGGCACAGGCGATATTAAAGTGGCCGATCTTCTCGAGATTCTTCGGATATGCCTCCTCTTCAGGAAGGTCACTTTCCCGGTCGTCCATCACGAAGAGTTGCAGTGCCACCGCGGGATAACCCCTTGAGGGCTTGAACCCGTCACGATTGCTGGTGAAGGCGATTCTTCCTCCCGGCAGCGGGCAGGGGCCCATGTTGAATACCCCGTAGGCGAAATGGTTCTTTTGGTTTTCCTTGCGCTGGGCGTTGCGGTAATCCTTTGCCCAGTCACCAGCACCGGTGTTGGGTGTGAATTGTTGGTTGGTCAGCCTCACGATGCGCCTTGTCTTGAGATGAATCTTGTAGATATCAGCTCCTTCAGCGGGCGGAGTCCACTGGTTGGCCTTAACCAGGTTGTGGATTTTCACGTAATATACCCAGTGCCCGTCGAGGGACATGGTCGGGTCAGTGATGCTTCCATCTCCCCCCTTGACCAGTAGTTCCTCTGAACCGTCAGGGTGGAGCAGCATCAGGTCCGCGCCTGGCTGCATGGTGACCGGCTGCGAGAAGTCCGTGTAGAAGCGCTTGTGGATCTCGTCCCCGGCCCGCGGTGCCCGAACGTAAACGATGTCATAGTCCCAAGTTACCGATTTATCGGTTGAGATGTCCGGCACACGAGTCTCAAGATTTTTCAGGAAGAGAGGTTCCTTTGGCGCGGCCGGGACTGTAACGGTGCCAATAAGTAGAATGATCAGGATGATGAATTTCATGTAACTCTTGATGAAGATTTCTCTTCTGAGCCCGATAAATGGGATCAGTACTGTTAGATTTTTAGCACGATTGTATGAGTTTGATCAAATAAATATGAAACGTACCGGTTTGGCCGGAAATTTCCCGCAGATAAAAACTGAGCAAAAAAGTTAATCAATACCACCTCTGAACCCTGCACCCGGTATCCAGCACCCTGTAGCAGGCTGCCGGATACCGGAATTAGGGCTCATTTCGAGGCAACTGTTGGCACTCATTGTTGTCACTAAAGCCAAACGGCTTAGAGATTGCTCCCTAAGCCATTGATAATTATAGCTCCTGCGGTTGAATTCGAACCAACAGAACTCCCCCACTAAATACCAATGACTTAGTCTTTAATACGCATCTTTTAGAGTTCCCCACGGAAATAAAAGTGTTCATACTAATTACCATGAGTGATGTCCGACAATTTGGCGCTAACGGTGATGGAATCACAGATGATACCGAAGCCATCCGTCACGCGGTTGACAAAGGCGACGGCGTGCTATTTTTCCCCGCCGGCACATACCTCATATCAGGTACCATCAGTATCCCTCTCAATGCTAAGGGACCAGTCGCGATTAGCGGCGAGTCCGGAACTTCGACGGTAATGATGGCCGGAGAAGGGCCAGCGTTCCGGTTAACCGGCACACATCAGGGCACCGGCGACCCCGGCAGCGTGAAGCCGGGGGTCTGGAATCAGGAACGCATGCCAACGGTTCAGAACATTAGCCTAGAGGGAAAGAATCCCAAAGCTGACGGGTTTGAACTCTTGGGAACGATGCAATCTGTTTTTGAGGGTGTCATGGTTCGCCGCATGCGGCACGGTATCCACCTAGTTAACCGGAACAGAAATGTGGTCATATCACATTGCCACCTCTATCATAATACCGGCGTCGGCCTGTATCTGGACCAAGTCAATCTGCATCAGATCAACGTCTCAAATTCACACATCAGCTACAATCGACTGGGAGGCATCCGCATCGAAGGATCCGAAGTTCGTAACCTTCAAATTACCGGCAATGATATTGAGTATAATAATGCAAAATCTCACGGGAAACTTCGTTCCGAGCCGACAGCGGAAATCTGGATCGATACCACCGCTCCAAAGTCAAGCGTCAACGAGGTAACGATCACGTCAAACACAATCCAGGCCACCAGTTCTCCGGGAGGTTCGAACATCCGGATCCTCGAGAAAGAAGATGAGAGCCGCCCTCCAGGACTCATCACTATTTCCGGAAACGTCATCGGCTCACAGGAGAATAACGTGCACCTGAGTGGAGTCTATGGGGTGACGATCAGCGGGAACACCATCTATTCATGTACGAACCGAAACCTGTTGATTGAAAATTCACGCCTGGTCACGGTCGGTTCAAATCATTTCCGCAGGCACACACCTTCCATGGGGACCGGAGTGCGCCTCGTCAGCAGCGAAGACTGCGCCGTTTCCGGATGCACTTTCCATGATGAATCTGAAAAAGGGCAGGTCAGTGGAGCGTCCTTACTCGAACTGGAAGACTGTCGAAGGATCGCAATTAGCGGCTGCGTTATTACTGATGGTGTACCTTACGGGATCGATGCCGGAAACTGCAGTGACGTGATGGTCACCGGATGCATCATCACTGATAGCAGGAAAGTTCAAAGATCCAGAGGAAGTTTAAGTTTTACAGGCAAAGGAAAGAGGAACGGTGTCGCTTCAAATAACCTCTTCGGTAAAATTAATATCTCTCCTGAAGCAGAAGTAAAATTACATGAGAACATCAACTAGTTCTCTATCAGTTTATATCCTTTTCTGATTTTCAATGGTCCGGGATCCGGATCTACTTACGCCGAACTTCAAATTGACGGTGAGGCCGACTCGATTTACTCACGGAAAATCCCGGCCGATTAATAAATTCTTTTGCCACCTCTTCAAGTTGAGGATGTCCCGCGTTTCCTGAATGAGCCAGTAACAAGTAACGTAAGACGAGAGGTGATCCTCGCTCGAGCGTATAAGCCTTTTTTAAGCAAAACCCTGATCCCATCCACCCGTCTTCACGGACATGCCAATGTGAGGGATATCGTGGATTGTCGGAATGATCGAAGTAGGCAATTCCTTCCCGACCTTCAGGCACTGCAGCCGTCGGCCCAGAATAATCCACCCATCTTGCTGATTTTGAAAAGATTGCCTTCTCGCCTTTTCTTCGCTCACTGTCACTCAGTTGACCGGTTCCAAAGTGCCCCGAAAGATATTTCGCCATACGTACCGCAAGAAAACCGAAGTTTGTTTTCTCCAACTCGAGCCGTTCAGCCACTGGGCGGAAGGTCAATTGTAATTCCAATTCATACCCCAACCCATTGCCCGGCCGCCATGCCGCCACGACTTCCTGCTCCATCATTAATTGATCCTGCTCATTGAACCAACCGAGCAGAACCGCCATCACGGCCTCGTCCTCACCGTCTTCATAGGCTAACCACTGCTTTTGCTTCACCTTGCCCGTTCCAAGATCGCTCCAAAAATCAACACCTCCTACTTTGTGATGTGCAAACCAGATCGAACGGTGATGATCATGATCGGGCGCTCCCGGATGCCCCATCCGCGTGAGACGAGTCCCCTTAACACTTTGCAGAGGATAGAAAAAAGGGCGCGGATACTCAGGGCCATAATGCCAAACCGCAACTTCCTTACCATGATACAAAAAGGCAGTCCGATGGCCCGGTAGAGGAACGACACGGCATGACGGGACATTCAGATCCTCCTCAGCAGCGGAAACAAAACCACTAACCACTACCATAAAGAGAAAGACTGCCCAGTAATGATTTAGAATGTATTTCATTACAGAAGATCATATCAGATACCCCACAAATCCCGCAACCTGATTCCGCTTACTCTAATGTCCTCACTATTCACTAAACACTTGTACGCCTAAGAGTGCTCTATAAACTATTGAATCACTCTATTCAGATGGCAACTCTACACAGGAAAAGGACTCCACTTCTTAGGCTCTGCCCTGCACTCTTCCTGCTCCTCTTCGGATCACATCAATTGAGCGCAAAGATTAAGTTCGAGGAAAATATTCGACCAATCCTCGAACGGTCCTGCCTTAAATGTCACGGCGGTGAAAAAGTAAAAGGTGAAGTGGACTTCTCGAAGATCAAAACACAGGCTGATGCCGACTCTCGATTCGAACTCTGGGAAACCGTAGCGGAGATGATCGAGGCCGGTGAGATGCCTCCTGAGGATAATCCTCAACTGAATCCGAAAGAAAAAACCATGATCCTTGACTGGCATCAGGAACGGCTCGAAGCACCTATCGAACCCCGTCCCGGTATTTTCCGCCCCCGCCGGCTCTCGGGCCCGGAATATCGTAACACTCTACGTTCCCTCTTCGGTTTTGATCTCGAAGTCGCAATCGCGGAAGCACAGCAGACCGTTACAGGCGAACAGTCCCTGGTCTTAAAATTACTCCCAAAAGACCCGCCCGGAGCCAGCGGATTCATCAACGATACTCATGGCGCAGCCCTCTCCCTGGTCATCCTGGAACAGTATGCTTTCCTGACAGACACGGCCATCGAGAGACTCTTCGCACCGAAGCAGCGACCTCAACTCGAAGAGATGATCGGAGCAAAATTACCGACTAACTGGGAACCTTCGTCCTTAACTCTAGACCAGTCACGGGCCCTCATGCGCAGGTTCGTGCCTCGCGCGCTCCGGCGCCACGTCTCGGATAATCGTCTCAGTAACAGCCTCGAACCACTCAAGAACAAGTCCGGCCCGGAACTTTTGAAGACTCTGAAGTTTGAGATGAAAGCTGTACTCCTCTCGCCCGCATTCCTGTACCGTGGTCTTCTCGTGGAAAGGTTTCCCGGCACTCAGCGTCAGGTCGACGCTTTCGAATTAGCAGAGCGGCTCTCATACTTTCTGTGGGAGGACCGGCCCGATGACAAGTTAATGACTCTGGCCGCTGACGGTTCCTTCCTGAAAGAGGAAGTCATCACGGCACAGGTGAAACGAATGCTCAAAGCGCCTCAGGCCCGAAACCTTGCCGAGAGTTTCGGTGTTCAATGGTTGGGCATCGCTAACCTAGATGAACTGATCAAAAATCCGATCTCCCACCATTCATTAAGAACACAGCCTGTCCTATTCTTGAATCATCTCTTCACTGAGAACCGGCCCGTCATCGAACTGATCAGTTCCAAAACGACCTTCGTGAATGAAGGAGTGTCCGGTTTTTATGGGCAGGACCGTGGAAAAATGAAGCGCCATCCCAAGCCCAAGGGAATCGAACGACAGACAACACCCTTTAATAAATTCACTCTGGAGAAGGCCACCTGGCGAGGAGGCATCATCACTATGCCGGGGATCCTGACCATGAACCGCGGTCCGATACAGAGAGGGACCTGGCTCCTTCGTCGCGTCCTCGGAGTGAGACTCGGCGAACCGCCGGCGGACGTGCCGCCGATCAAGCCCGCTCCGCGCGGACAGAAACTCACATTCAGAGAACGTTTCGAGAGGCACCGCACTGACCCGAGCTGTGCTCGTTGCCATGAGGAAATCGATCCGCTCGGATTCGCACTCGACGGCTATGACACGAATGGTCGTTTCATCGACCGGAACGGGAAAAACGCTAACGGTCCCGACACTTCAGGAAAGCTGCCGACCGGAGAAACTTTTCATGATTATGCCGGGCTAAAAGAAATTCTTCTTGGTCCGCAAAGAGAAAAGATTATTCGCAATTCCGTTGAAAGAACTTTATCCTACGCCATGTGCAGGAAGCTGACTCGGACCGATCAACCCACGATCGACCGAATCACGAAAAGCATTGTAAAGGACAATGGCACATGGGAAAATCTCTTCGTTGAGATTGTCAATAGCCTCCCCTTCAGGGAAACTATCTTTGAAGGGGAAACAAAAAAATGAGCAGTAAATGGAAAATCGAGAGACGGACCTTCCTTAAGGGCTCCGCTGGGGCACTGGTCCCGTTACCGTTCCTGAACCTGATGGAGGCACGAGGTGCTAAATCAGTGATCGGTTCTGATCAGGGACGTGCGCCGGTCCGGTTCGTGACCCTCTTCAAACCGAACGGCGTCCATCCGCCTTCCTGGAACATTAACGGGGGCACCGAGAATGATTTCCGGATGTCCCCGCTCATGAAGCCTTTCTCCAAACACAAGAAGGACCTCCTGATTTTGGACAATATGGGAGACTTCGGTTTTTCATCGCACAGTAACTCGACACGCCGTTTCCTTTCGGGTCACCACGGGAACCGCAAGACCGCGTCCGTGGACCAGGTCATCGCCGAGAAGATTGGTAAAGACACGACTCACCGGTCCCTCGAGCTCACGACTGAAGGACTCTTCGTTAACCAGATCGGCTGCAGCTATATTTCCTACGACAAAAAAGGTAATCCTCTTCCCCGCGAAAGTGATCCCCAACTCGTCTTTGACCGGCTCTTCCGGAACCCGTCACAAAATCCCGGCCAACGCAAAGAATTTACCAGCCTCCTGGACCGGGTCGCGGACGATGCGAGAGCACTTCAGCGAAAGACCGGGAAAGAAGACAGCGAAACTCTCGAAGAGTATTTTACAGTCCTCAGAGAGACGGAGAAGCGCCTAGAGAATATGGCCACGACCTCAAGGAGTAGCGTCGATTATTCGACTCTTAAGCGACCCGACACCCCAGTCACTCTGGACGACCAGGTCGAGGCCATGCTCGATGTGATCGCGATGGCCCTCTGGACAGACTCGACCCGCTGCATCAGCTACATGCTCGGTAACAGTAACAGCCGCCTCATCTTTGATTTTCTGGGAATCAACCGGCAGCACCATTACCTCTCCCACTTCTTCCGGAACTTCAGCCGATCAAACATTGATTCGCTCCTGAAAATTAGCCTCTGGCACATGGAGAAATTCGATTCCCTATTAACCCGACTCAAGCGCTACAAGGACGGCCGCGGATCACTCCTCGATCATAGCGTTGTTTTGTTCGGCTCCGGAATGGGCCACAGTGATAACCACACTGCTCAGCGACTCCCTATCGTTCTCGCGGGTCAGGGCGGAGGCATGCTGAAGACCGACCGTTACCTCAGATATTCCAAGAATCAAGAAGTAGGCCGACTTCACCTTTCACTGATGCAGAAGTTCGGAATCGACCAGGAATCCTACGCTAACTCCTTCACACCATTACCAGGACTCGATGGTAGTCCCTTTGATGAATTTAAGGAACGTTCTTTCGAGAGCTGGGTCAAACGGGGCAAGGGCACCATCACGGCTCAGGGCCGATTACGCATGTCGGATAACCTCGACGAGGCTAAGGTCTTTTATATCGATGTTGAAGGAAAGCCCTCGGTTCGCATCGAAATCGGCTTCGGTGACTTCCACAGTTACAACCTGGCCTACCACGTCGGCACTCCAATCAAGCTTTCCGGAAACAGTGGAGAGAAGAATGGACAGCTCGTCATCAACAAAGTCACTGGCCTCACTTCCCTCTTCGGGAACAGTAAGCCCGGAAAAGCAAACGGTTAGAGGTCTCTGCGACCTCAGATCTAACGCGTACGGAAGGTCTTGCTCTTGATCAGGTTGAGAAAGAGATCGCTGGAATTCCGGGAGGTGGTGGCGGAGGCGGATCACTCAGAATATTTTCCAGGACCCAAACGCCACGCACGACGGGCCGGGTCTTCACATGAATCGATGCGAAGATTTGACCTCTTATAGATAGAAACTCATTTTGTGTTGATCCCATTATTATTGGTCATAACCTGACGTCATGCTCAAACTTGCAACCATCGGAACTGGACCCATCATCATCGGGGTCGTTGCCCTCATCCTCTTTTGTCTTGCACTCTATTATATTGTTCGAATGATGAAGGGAAAAGTTGAGATTGAACTTCCAAAACGTGGTTATAATAGTGGCGAAGAAATTTCCGGATCGGTGACTCTCACTAGTCGTAAAGAACTCAAAATGAACAGGTTTTTTGTGGCCTTGATTGGTTACGAACGCATAGAGCGTTACGATAGCGATGGAAATCGCAAGACCCGAAGAAAAGAGATCTACCGCTACGAACACAATCTTGCAGAAGCCGGCGCACTGCGCGCGGGTAATAATCAGAGATTTGAATTCACCATAGTTGCGCCGGGAAGTCAAAAGTCTGCAGACTCAAGCGAACTTTCAGGTCAAATCGCGGGAGCCATTAAGACGACTGCTAATGTGATTAGCGCAATGAGCGGAACCTCTCGTCGTTTGGAATGGAAACTCGAAGCGCGTGCTGATCTACCCGGAGTCGATTTGGCCAGTTCAAAGAAATTGCGGGTCAACTATATCTGATCACTGATCAACTAAACAACTACTTTGGCATCGGATTCTTGTCAGAATCATATTTCATTAGGCTCCAGTCCGAGCAGAACGGAGACGCCGGGAGCCAGGCTCTACTATAAAGGTTCCATTGCTTGCCCTCAGGACATTGGGGGTGACAGGCATAACGGACCGCCTTGGGGTCTTTATGCCCCGATTTACTGACAATAACTGATCCGTTCTGAATGGACGCGTCAGCGGGGTGCCATGCTCCATCTTTATCAGCTAACTCAAATCCAAAGAGCTTATCATTTTTCGCTTCCGTAACTCCACCCACTTCTGATTTTCCAACCATCAGACCCTCTTTGGCATTTTTAAAGTGAACGACCATCGAGGCTTCTTTGCGCTCAACTGACTCAAACGTTGGACCACTGGCCGTGACAGGAAATTTGTAATCATTTTTTAGAGGTAAAAGCGCCAATCTTTCCCCCACGTCTATCTTATTGGGTGGATGAATGTCGTTATTGAAATCCAAATCAACGGTAACAACCATTCCGGTTTTGGGGACATCCAGGGCCCGGGACTGCTCCTCCCTGGCATAGGTCCAAGCGTAGCTCTTCCATTGAGGAAGCTGCACATAGTAAAACGGCAAATTGGCATTACCCCAAACGCTCCTCCAACCCCGAATAAGTGCCCTCATCTTGTGCGCATAATCGCGAGGATCTTCACCGGTTCCACAATTGGATTCGGCCTGATACCAGGTGAATCCACGGACCGCGTACGGTGCAACCGGAGCGATTCTGGAATTGTAAATGGCTCCGGCCAGCCATCCATCACTCCTCACAAAAGTGCCTCCCCTCATTTTCTTAATCGCCTCATGATTGCGAGTCTTTGCGTACTGCAAAAGCTTTTCCAAGGTTGGATGCCCAGTGAAGGCCTGAGCCGGGATGTACGGTTCGATTGGAGTCCCTCCCCACGAACAATCAATGATTCCGACTGGGACCTTCAGCTTTAGATGTAACCTCCGTGCGTAAATAAATCCGACAGCGGAAAAGGACTTCACTGAATTGCTATTGCAAACGAACCAGCTCCCGCCTCCCAGGTCCTCTTTCGGTTTCGAGCTGTTAGATTCTGTGACTTTTCTGAAACGAATGTTCGGATAGTCCGCTTTAGAAACGAGACTCTTCCCCAGGTCCAGGCGCCCAGCCATTGACCCGGCATTGTAGCCCATATTTGACTGACCGCCGGAGAACCAGACCTCCCCAACGACAACGTTCTTGAAGCTGATCTTTTCATTTTCTGTGAATACCTTGAGAACCTTTGGTTCAGCATTTGCAGTTAAGGGCTTGAGATTGAGTTTCCATTTTCCTTTTTGATCGGATTTGGTTTCTACTCTTTGCCCGACGTACTCGACGGTTATCTTTTCATTTGAACCCGCTGTCCCCCAGACCGGGACAGCCGCACCCTGCTGCAACACCATATTATCTGAGAAAATCTTAGCGGGCCGGAGTGCCTCTTCGGCATCACTCAAAATAATGCTGAAGCAGAAGAGTGCTAACCCTGCGACTTTTCGAAAGTACATATTTAAGATCATATTTGAAGAGCTTTCTCCTTTAGTTGGAGAAAATTGAACCTATCACTCGATGTTAAGAATTGTTAAGGTTTTATGGAAAAAATATTCTTAACATTTTCCCGTCTATAGCTTTTTTTGATCGCGGGTTTAACGCACAAAGCATTTCCCCCGAAATGACGTCCTAAGAATTTTTTTAAGATCTCTGATACTGAGGAAAAGTGACTGGAATGGTCATTTTACCGATAATATCTCCTGCGGTTGGATTCGAACCAACAGAACCCCTACTGAAGATCAACGAGTTAAGGATGATGGGACACACATAGGGACACACGAGATGTGAAATGAGCTTAATGAGGTTGCAGAAAAGTGGCCCAACCTACCAAAGGAAATCCGTGATGCCATATTGGCAATCGTTCGGTCGACTAAGGAAACATAATCCCCCGAACAACTGACTATGAATCATAGGTCTGGGTACGGGGTGAGGGGTTCATCGTGGGTTACTTTAGGATTTCTTCGTAAGTATCAACAGGTTCACCTTTGCTGTTCCAATACTTTTCAGAAACAATTTTACCATTCTTGTAGTTTTCTTCTGCCTTCTTCTGCCCGTTTTCATACCAATACACCCATAGCCCATCAAGTTTGCCGTCCTTATAGTTTGTTTCCCATTGCTTCTTCCCGTTTTCATACCAACCCAAATGTAGCCCATCCTCCTTGCCGTCCTTGTAGTTTCCTTTCTCCTCCTTCTTCCCGTTTTCATACCAACCCAAAAGCAACCTATCCCTCTTGCCGTCCTTGTAGTTTACTTCCGCCTTCTTCTGCCCGTTTTCATACCAATACACCCATAGCCCATCAAGTTTGCCGTCCTTCCTATTTGCTTCCCATTGCTTCTTCCCGTTTTCATACCAACCCAAATGTAGCCCTTCTCGCTTACCGTTCTTCCAGCCTCCTTTAGTCATCATCTGCCCATTTTCATGCCAAGAAACCGATAACCCTTCTTTCTTGCCGTCCTTATAATTTGCTTCATTATACTTCTGTTCGTTTTTATGCCACTTAGTTGCTAGCCCTTCTTTCTTGCCGTCCTTGTAGTTTCGTTCCTCCCTCTTCTCCCCATTTTTATGAAAGGAGGAAGATTTACCAGTGAAAGGCTTTTTAGAATTTACGAGATAAGTAATACCTTGCCGTTCTACTAATTTACTCTGAGGCACTTCCTTCTCCCCACACCCCCCAAGAAGCAGGGGCAGTGATACAAGAACAGCGAATAGGAGTAAATTCTTCATGGTTTAAAACCCTAACACCGCACAACTAACCGACCAATTACAAAATCCACCGAAGATTATAACGGGAACAGGGGCCCATAGATCAAGCCTCACAATCCCCGAACAACAGACTATGAATCATGGGGCGTTGGTTATTCTTTTTTCTTAATCCGTGCACCACAACCTGCTTTCTTTACTGTGATGGGGTGAGTGTCCAAAGACAAATTCAGATCATTCACGGTAAAGCCGAAAGTCCACATACTTAGAAATGTTCTGCCCAGAATACTCGTACCTCAAACCACCCACAGTTTTCGAGCCGGTCATTTCCTTTCCTGAAATCTGAACCCCCTGCCACCTTTCTTTTTCGTCTCGATCGTGATAATGAAATTCAATCGAGGCAGTCCGGTTGTAGCCGAAAACATTGTTAGAAACCTCCCAGAAATCCTCCTTACCAGGGGACCGGGTTCCTATCTCTGACCCGCGCGACACGGTCCCACTAGGATTCCCAACGTCGTGAGAGGGGAGGACCATTCCTCTGGTACCATGAAACTCAATATAAGGCTTATTGGGAATATCTTCCCGAGACTTGTACCACTTGCCACGAACGCTCGATTTACGTAGACGCTTGTCCCCCTCTACAGGGATAGAGTAATGAATAGCCGCAATTGGAAGGATAGCTGGCGCAGCCACGACCATTGAAGCCAGTTCTCCAACCGAAGTTGGCCCACCGCTTTTAGATGAACAGGAAGACATGCACAGCAAGGGTAAAAGCATCAAAATTCTCATCCCAAAATACTAACGCTCCAATAAACTCTAACCAATTACTAAATCATTGATAATTTTTGTGTGGGCATTGATTTAATCGATCCACGATCCCCGAACAACTGACCATGAATCAGTATAAATAGCTTATAATTAAGCAGTTCCATTGAAATATAAAGGATCGCTCCCGCAGTAAGATGAAACAAGATGCAAAAACACGCAAGGGATTGGTCACCTATTGGTCACAGAAAATATAGCTGGTAGCGGGAACTTTTAGCAC
>Ga0114999_10003027_pt1 | contig 21514 bp, 17 predicted proteins | sample ArcticOcean_MG_C_3_FD_89820 | JGI IMG/M metagenome (GOLD analysis project Ga0114999, IMG submission 89820) | Marine microbial communities from western Arctic Ocean - ArcticOcean_MG_CB8_126 | ecosystem: Environmental > Aquatic > Marine > Oceanic | place: Arctic Ocean: Canada Basin | collected...
GCCTGTTAATTTCAAAGGCTTTTGCCGATGCTATCCCCGAGGGTGGCCCCAGCCTTCTGCCGCTTGGCCGCCATGGCTTACGCAGTGTGCGCGAACCCGTACACCTCTTTACGTAGAATAGGTGCCTGAGCCTTAGTACCAACGGTCTCTTTTTAGTTGGTCCCTCAAACGCCGGGCGGTCGCGTCCGCTCCCTTGGCTACCTCGCGCATGCTCGGGCGGGCAATCGCCCTTGCCGGAATGCTGGTCGCATTCCGGAGGGAGATTCCACTTGGCAGTAAGGAGCTTGCTGTCGCGCGGAACCGAAAAACCATCCACCCAAGCGTCACCACGCCCCAGAATGCAATCCTGCATTCCGGCAAACGTGACTACGCGCCCGAGTTAATACGAGGTAGCCAAGGGAGCGGACGCGACCGCCCGGCGTTTGAGGGGCCAAATAAAAGGGAGACCGCCCGCCCGAGCATGCGCGAGGTAGCTACAAAGGATTCATGTGGATCGGACGCAACCGCCCGGCGCTTGAGGGACCAATCAAAGCGACAGGTACCCACAAACAACCTAGCCAAACGGCACCGCCCCCCGGAATGCGTCAAAGCATTCCGGCAAGGGCGACTGCCCGCCCGAGTTAATACGAGGTAGCCAAGTGGGCGGATGCGACCGCCCGGCGTTTGAGGGCTTCTTAAAAAATGAGCTGCCGTTTGGGAAGGTTTATTCACCCTAACGCGTCAGCTCTTCAGGCCTTGTTCTGATAAATCTTGATGATCGTGTCGAGCATCTCCAGGGCTTCTGCGCGCGGGCGCTGGAAGGTGTTGCGGCCGATAATCGAGCCTGAGCCGCCGCCGTCGCGAACGGCGCGGACCTCGTCATAAAGTCCATCCAGCCCCTTGGCCGCGCCGCCCGAGAAGACAACAATGCGCCGCCCGGCAAAGGATGATTGCACAATATGGGCAACGCGCGCGGAGAGGCTTGAGCCGTCAATGTTTTGCGCTTCATAAACTTTCGCGGCTTCGCTCTGTTCCATATGCGCTGCCGGCGGTTTGACCTTAATGATATGGGCGCCGAGAAGAGCCGCCATATGGGCGGCATAAGCGGTCACATCAAACGCCGTTTCGCCTTGCTTGGAGAGATTGCCGCCGCGCGGATAGGACCAGACGACCACGGCCAGACCATGCGCCTTGGCTTCAACCGCCAATTCACGCAATTCTTCGATCATCTCAAACTGTTCTTCCGAGCCCGGATAGATGGTGAAGCCGATTGCGGCACAGCCGAGGCGAAGCGCATCTTCAACCGACGCAGTCACCGCCTGATCCTTGGTGACGGCGTGGGAATTGGCGCTGTTGACCTTAAGGATGGTTGGAATGGCGCCGGCAAAGCTATCGGCGCCAGCCTCGATCATGCCGAGTGGGCTAGCGAAGGCGCTGAGGCCCGCATCGATGGCGAGCTGCCAATGATAATGCGGGTCATAGCCTGCCGGATTGGGCGCGAAGCTCCGCGCCGGGCCATGTTCGAAGCCCTGATCGACCGGCAGGATCACCAGCTTGCCAGTGCCGCCCAGGTGGCCCTGCATAAGAATACGCGCCAGATTTGCCTTGGTGCCGGGATTATCGCTCTCATAATTGGCCAGAATTTTACGGACCCGTTGGGTAACTTTCATTTTTTCTGACCTTATTTTATTGCGCCTGGAAGCTTTGATTAGCGCAGGGTAGGGGCCATTTCAATCGCCCTGCTGCAAGTCCGTGTTTTTCCTAGTTTTCTGCGTTCTTCGTTGGTCCAGATAGGTTCCGCAAGCGTCCTCCGGATGGGGCGAATCGAGAAGGTCGAGAGCATGTGCGGGCGGGCGCGCCGGAGCCAGCCTGGCGCCGCATTTTTTGCCGATTTGGGCAATCTTCTCGGCCATGGCGCTCGGCCCTGAAAAAGTAATGCGCTGAAACCCCATCACCATCGCCCGGTGGGCCAGTGCCGCGTCACTGCCGCAATCGATAATGACGCTGTGTTTGGCTTCTGGGTTGGAGCGGGCAGCAGCCTCGAACAGGGATTTTAAGAAGCCTAAACCAACATAATTTGCCGCGCCCGGAGCGGAGCGGAGTGTAACGGGCAGGGAGCGCGCATGCGCGGCACGGAGCGCCGCTTCGGCTTGCGCCAGCGTATGGACTACAACGATGTGTGCGTCTTCTTTAGCTTTGATCTTTCAATGCCTCGACACCGGGCAACGCCTTGCCCTCCAGCCATTCTAAAAATGCCCCGCCGGCCATGGAAACATAACTGAAATCCGCCGACACGCCGGCATGGTGAAGTGCGGCTACCGTATCGCCGCCACCGGCCACTGACAACAGCCCGCCATCCTTGGTGCGTGCGGCGGCAGCGCGCGCCGCGCTGTTGGTTGCGCTATCGAAGGGCGGAATTTCGAAGGCGCCGAGCGGGCCGTTCCATACCAACGTACGCGCCGCATCGATGGCCGCTTCAATCTCGCTGACCGTCTTTGGCCCGAGATCTAGGATCATGCCGTCGTTTGGAATTTCGTTGATGGCGCAAACTTCACTGGCCGCATCTTGTACAAATTCGCGCGCCACCACGCCGTCGCTCGGCAGCAGCAGCCGGCAACCGCAGGCGGCGGCCTTCTCGCGCACTTTGTTGGCGGTCTCGAACAGATCCTTCTCACAGAGCGATGCGCCAATATTGATGCCTTCGGCATGGAGGAAGGTGTTGGCCATGCCGCCGCCGATAACCAGCACATCGACGCGCTCGATCAAATTGACCAAGAGGTCGATCTTGGTCGAGACCTTGGCGCCACCGACCACGGCCACAACCGGGTGCTCGGGCGTGAGGAGGGCGCTTTCGAGCGCTTCCAGTTCGCCCTGCATGAGGCGCCCGGCGGCATTGGGCAGAAGCTGCGCCACGCCGGTGGTTGAGGCATGGGCGCGGTGCGCCGCCGAAAAGGCATCATTGACGAAAATATCACCCAGCGCGGCCAGAGCTGCGGCGAATTCAGGGTCGTTTTTCTCTTCACCGGGGTGGAAACGAGTGTTCTCCAGGAGAGCCACCTCGCCGTCGCCGAGCCCGGCCACGACCTGCTCCGCTTCAGCACCAATGCAGTCAGATGCGAAGGCAACCGCCCGTCCGCCGAGAGCCTTGGATAAGTAAGGCGCGAGCAGCGCCAGCGACATGGCTGGTGAGACGCGGCCCTTGGGTCTGCCAAAATGGCTGAGGACGATCACTCGCGCGCCGTTCTCGGCCAGCTCCAACAGGGTCGGCGCCACTTTTTCGATGCGGCTGGTATCGCTTACCTCGCCGTCCGCCAGCGGCACGTTGAGATCGATGCGAACGAGGATTTTCTTGCCACTAACGTCGAGGTCTTCAAGGTTTCGGAAACTGCCCATACAGTTCGCCCAACCCCGGGCTTAGAGCCCGCCTAATAGTGCGGCAACATCGCCCATGCGGTTAGAAAAGCCCCATTCATTATCATACCAGGAGAGCACCCGACAGAAGGTGCCATCAATCACCGTCGTGCCGCTCGCATCAAAGGTCGAGGAGGCCGGGTTATGGTTGAAGTCGATCGACACCAGCGGCTCTTCGGTATAGCCGAGCACACCGGTGAGTGGGCCGTTGGCGGCCGCTTTCATGGCGGCGTTGATTTCTTCCACCGAGGTGGCGCGCTTGGTCACCACGGTGAGGTCGATCATCGAGACATTGGCCGTCGGCACACGAATGGCGGTGCCGTCGAGCTTGCCTTTGAGTTCCGGCAACACCAGACCAACGGCGCGCGCCGCGCCTGTCGAGGTCGGGATCATTGAGGTCCCGGCGCCGCGCCCCCGGCGCAAATCTTTGTGCAGAGTATCGAGGATCGATTGATCCAGGGTGTAGGCATGGACGGTGGTCATAAAGCCACGCTCGAAGCCGAACGCCTGATTGATGACGTTCGCCACCGGCGCCAGGCAGTTTGTCGTGCAGGAGGCATTGGAGACAACCTGATGCTCGGCCGTTAGCTTGTCATGATTGACGCCGTAGACGACGGTCAAATCCGCATCCTGCCCCGGTGCCGAGATCAGCACCTTGCGCGCGCCCGCCGCCAAATGCTTGGCCGCGTCGTCGCGCTTGCTGAAAATGCCGGTGCATTCGAGCGCTACGTCAACGCCGAGGTCACTCCAGGGCAGCTTGGCCGGGTCACGTTCGGAAAGCACTTTGATCGGCCCACCGCCGATATCGAGTGCATCTCCCGATACCGAAATATCGCCGGAAAATGGGCCATGCACCGAATCATATTTGAGCAGATGAGCGTTGGTTTCGATCGGCCCCAAATCATTGATGGCGACGACGCTGATATCGGTTCGCCCTGATTCATGGATCGCCCGCAAGATGTTACGGCCAATCCGGCCAAATCCATTAATGCCCACACGAATGCTCATGCCATCCTCCATTCAAAATAGGATTAATCTGCTCAGAGTGGCGTAGCCTGAGAGGGCCTGATTCGCAACCGTGAAGTGGAGAATTCGGCCAAAAACTGGCGCGGCGTATGGCCACATAAGTCAGGATCGCGCTTGGTTCTCGGCAATCTTGCGCTGAAGTCTCTCCTTCAGCCGGCGTTTGAGGATTTTACCGGTTGGCGTGCGTGGCATTTCATCCAGCAGCATGACAATTTTTGGCACTTTGTAGGGCGCCAGATGGGAGGCGCAGAAGGCCTTGATGCCGTCGCGGTTTACGGCTGCGTTGGTGGTCACCGCGGCTACGGATATCTGGCCAAACTGTGCATGAGGCCAGCCGAATACTGCCGCCTCGCGCACTGCCGGATAAGTGAAGAGAATGTTTTCGATTTCAATGGGATAGAATTTTATGCCGTCAAAATTGATGAGATCATCGGCGCGGCCCTTGAGGAAGATGTAGCCGTCTTTGTTTATCGTCGCCAGATCCATGGGATAAAACCAGCCGCCACGAAAAGCACGCGCATCCGCTTGCGGATTGTCGAGATACCCGGTTGCGGCACAAGTCGAGCGAGCGCGAAGCAGGCCGGTTTCGCCCGACGGCTTGGGTTGGTGGCTTTTTATATCGACAATTTCCGTTTCGACCCCCCGGCACGGGGCGGCCAACGGTGCCGGGATAGGCATCCTGATCGGCGGGGGCGGCCATGGCGATCCAGCTCAGTTCGTTGGCGCCGTAGACAATGAATAAATTCTCGGTCAGATGGGCTCGTGCGGCCGCCAGTTCGGGCGCGGTAATTGCCGCCGTCACGACGCGCATGGAACGCATAAGGGGGAAGAGGAGCGCTGTGTCGGCGCTCATTCCGCATGACATAAGCCAGCAGTGGGCGAAGATGGTGCGGCGTCAGGGTAGTCACCGTCACGCGCTTATCCTGCAGAGTCCGGATCCTTTCTCTGACAAGTTCACTATGATCGAGAATAATTGTCGCACCGGCATGAAGGGCGGCGAGGCAGTTTCTTGAACTCGCACTGAAGCTGAGAGAGATAAGCGCCAGATAGCGATCCGCTGCCGTCCAGCAGAGCGATGATTCGTCGCTGTGGACGGCCGCAATCGTCTGGTCGTGGCTTTTCAGGAAGGTCTTGGCGGTGCCTGTGGTGCCCGAGGATTGCGTGCAGCATAAGGGATGCTCGCCGCCGGGCGCAGTGGCGGGAGGCTCCAAATGGGGAGCCCGGGCGAATAATTTTCCCAGAAAAAATATTCTGCTGTCTTCGGGAAGCGCCGGCGCGCCCTCTACGGCGATCACCGCTTTGAGCTGATGTTTGCCGAGGCCTACTTCATCTTCGCTGGGCAACAGCTGAGCGTTGATGGGAAAGGAAATGGCGCCGATCTTGGCCAAGGCCCATATCAGCGCTACATGCTCGATAGTATCCGGCAGCGCCAAGGCAACGATATCGCCGGGTGCGATGCCTTCTTGCGCTAGATTGGCAGCGGCGCAATTCGCCAGCTCCTGTAATTGTGCGTAAGCGACAATCCGTTCGCCGTCCTTAACCGCCGGATGGTCAGGCTGGTTGCTCGCATGGGCGGCGAAGACATCGGCGATATTCATGGTTGGGCCCGCTCAGGCGGCTGCTATTTGGGCGGCCGGCCGGGATACCATTCGTCTGGTTCCGGCAGGTCGCGGCCCTTCAGATTGTAGATCTCGAAGGTTGTCGAGGTCGCTCTTTCCGTATCAAAATAATGGAATTTGGAGATTTCCTTGATCAATCCGGACTGAATGACCGGAAAACCGCGCTTGGCGAATTCAGCGATTTGATCGTCATAGGGCATTTCGCTATCGCCCTGGTCACGTCCGGCAAAAGCGACATGGTGGATGCCTTCACCATGCTCATCGAGAAAGTCATCATAGATCGTGCGCCCCTCTAAGGGCTCGACGATCTCCCACTGCATGGCGCCGGTCCAGGCGATGCAGAGGGTCATTTCGAAATTCTCGTCCTCGCCGCGATAGATGGTGTCCTTGAGGCCGGGCGCATCATGATAGTGATAGACCCGCCACGGGCCGATGCCGAGACGCACCATGCCCTCCATAGCGCGCTTATAGTCGCGGCTGACCACGCAAACCTGAATGGTCTCGCTCAGGAATGAATTGGTGAGCTCGCTATCACTGACAACGGTCGGCAAATCAGTCGCTGGCAGCTCAGTCTCTGGGATGTCAGATATGGCGGGCACCTCACCTTACTGTTTTAAGCCATCATGAGATCTTCAGCACCGCGCGAAAGCGCGCTTCGTTGTTCATCATGCGTTGATAGGCTTCGCCCGCTCGCGCCAGCGGATATTCCTCAATTGTCGGGCGTACGCCGACGAGGCTGCTGAAATTGAGCGCTGCCTCGGAATCCATCGCCGTGCCGGACGGCCAGCCGCGCACTGAGCGGCGGCCGGGGATAAGCTGCAGCGGCGAAACCGGGATTGATTCGGCGTCGGCACCGACAATGATGACTTGTCCGTCGTTGGCCAGGCCATTCAGCAGTGGCGCCATGGATGCGGCGCTAGGCGCGGTTGCCAAAATGATGCGCGCACCACCCATGGCGGCGAGCGCTTCGCCGGCATCCTCAGCCGCGGTATCGATATAGGCATGGGCGCCCAGGCTCTTCGCCAGGTTTTCCTTATCGCGCCCACGGGAGAGCGCGACGGTATTGAATCCCATGCGGGCGGCAAACTGAATGCCGAGATGGCCGAGCCCGCCGACGCCCTGAATGGCGGCCAGATCGCCGGGCCTGGCTGCGCTATTGCGCAGGGAGTTAAAGGTGGTGACACCGGCGCACATGAGCGGCGCGGCGGCGACGCTTTGCAGGTCGTCCGGCACGCGGGCCAGTGCATGCTGGCTGGCCGTCATATATTCGGCGTAGCCGCCGTCGCGACTGATCGCGGTGATCGGGCTGTTTTGGCAATTGACAAAATCGCCCGCCCGGCACGAGCCGCAGTGAAAACAGTGACCGCCATGCCAGCCGACACCGACCCGCGTTCCCACTTTCCACTCGCTGACGCCTTCGCCCAGGCTTTCAATCGTGCCGGCGACCTCATGGCCTGGAATGCGCGGATAGTCGATATCCGGAAAGACGCCCTCTTTAACAAAGACGTCGCTGTGGCAAACGCCGCAGGCTTCAACTTTGATGCGGACCTCGCCGGGGCCGGGATGGGGGATATCGACTTCCACCAATTCCATATCGGCGCCGGGGGCGCTCACCTGTATTGCTTTCATTGTTGCCATGATTGTCACTCTCTCCTGCGCTAGCATTTGTTGGGGGCATAGTCTAGCTGCTGCGCCGCTCTGATGCGACTGTTTGGCAAGCCCTTCGCCTTGCGCTATGAAGCAACCTCCGTATTGATTATGGAGCGTGCTCATGTCTCCCAAGGTTTCCGACCGCGTCGGCTTTGGATTTTTGAATATCGGCCACGCCTATGACCATCTCTTTATGCTGTTGTTTCCGACGGTGGTACTGGGCCTGGAGAGCGAGTTTGACCGCCCTTATGGTGAGCTGCTGACGCTCTCTATTCCAGGTTTTATCGCTTTTGCCGCCGGCACCCTGCCGGCTGGTTGGCTTGGCGATCGCTGGAGCCGCTCCGGCATGATCGCGGTGTTTTTTATTGGCATCGGCGCTTCGTCTATTATTACCGGCTTCGCTCGCACACCGACGGAGATTGCCGGCGGGCTGACCCTGATCGGCATTTTCGCCTCGATCTATCATCCGGTCGGCATTTCCATGGTGGTCGAGGGGCGCGCGAAGGTCGGCAAGCTGCTTGGTTTTAATGGGGTGTTCGGAAATTTGGGCGTCGCCGCCGCCGCTATCATCGCCGCTGGATTGATGTCGTCCATGAGCTGGCAGGCAGCGTTTATCGTGCCTGGGATTGTCGGCGTTGTGACCGGCATTCTTTATGTCGTCTATTTGGCCGTGCGGCCGAAAAATACCATTGCCGCCCACGCCGCGCGGGAGCGTAGCGCCGCGACAACGCAAAAACCGGAGAAGTCAGAGAAGCCTGCCTCCAACCGGCAAGTGATGCGGCGCATATTCGGCGTTATTGCCGTCGCCACGATTTTTAACGGCCTGGTATTTCAGGGCTCGATCATAGCCCTGCCGAAACTATTTGACGAAGGGCTGGGGTCGCTCGCCGATTCAGTTCTCGGTGTAGGGGTTATGGTTTCCGTGGTGGTTGCGGTCGCAGCGTTTACGCAAATTATCGTCGGCCATCTGATCGATAAGGTCTCGATCAAATATGTGTGGGCGGTGATGTTGTTTGCCCAAGTGCCGCTGCTGGCGGTTATCGGCTGGACCTCCGAAGCCGGCATGCTGATCGTTGCCTTTGCGGCGATGGTAATGATCGTTGGTGAAGTGCCGATCTCGGACGCGCTGGTGGCGCGCCACACCAATGATTCGTGGCGCTCGCGTATCTATGGCGTGAAATTCCTGTTTGGCCTTGGCGCCAGTGCTTTGGCGCCGTTCCTGATTGTCCTTCTGCACGGTGAGGATGGTGGCTTTTACTGGCTGTTCCTGGCGTTCGCCGGCATGGCGCTGATTGTCGCTTTCGCCACATTGTGGTTGCCGAGCGGCAAGAAGCTGGCCGCGGCGGAGGCTTCCGAGGCGCATTAAACAGCCGCAACATCTCCGTGTGAATGGTAGGCTATATTTATGCGGCTGGATTTTTCATTGTTGTCACTGTTGTGCGTCAGCGCCGCATTGCTGCTGTGTATTTCGCCGGGCAAATTTTTTGCCGAGGCGAAAGAGACCGCCGCCGCCGAGGCGCGCGCGAGCTTCAGCCAGCCGATTGAAGGGCTCAGCACTGCCCAGCGGCAACAATTCCTGCATGGCGTCGCAATTTTCCGTCAACGCTGGGCTGCAAGGGCTGGTGGGGCCACAGCGGACGATGGGGCTGACGTGGTCACCGGGGCTGGTGGCGATCCAAACTTTCGCGGCCTCGGGCCAACCTTCGATGCGCCGGCCTGCGTCGCTTGCCATGTGCGCGCTGGGCGCGGTCGCCCGCCCATACGCCAGGGCGAGATGTTGAGCTCTTTGATAATGCGCCTCAGCGTTCCCGGTGCGGGCGCGAATGGCGCGCCGCGCCCGCATCCGGCGTATGGCGGGCAGTTTAATAGCCGGGCTATTGCCGGTGTGCCGCCGGAAGGGCAGCTGTTTGTCGAATACACCGCCCAACCGGGGCATTACGGCGATGGCGCTGGCTATCAGCTGCGTCGCCCGGTCTATGTGTTTTATCGCCTCGCCTTCGGCCAGCTCGGTGGCGCGGCAATGACATCGCCGCGCCTCGCCCCGGCCTTGGCCGGTATGGGGCTGCTCGCAGCCATTGCCGAAGCCGATATTCTGGCCCGTGCCGACGCTGATGATGCGGATGGCGATGGCATCTCGGGGCGGGCTAATTATGTATGGGATCCGCTTAGCCAAAGCCGCCGTCTTGGCCGCTTCGGCTGGAAGGCCAATGTGGCGGGCTTATATCAGCAAGCCGCCGATGCCGCGTTCGGCGATATGGGCCTGACCTCCGCCCTGCACCCAAAACACTCCTGCCCGCCGCCGCAGCAAGCCTGCCGGGAGGCAGGTGGCGAAGGAGTGGAACTCAGCGCAAAACGCTTGGCCGCGCTCACCGTTTATTTGCAAGCGCTCGCACCGCCACCGCGACAAACCCAAGAAGACCCGGCTATAGAACGCGGCAAAAAATTATTCAAATCAACCGGCTGCGTCGTTTGCCACACGCCACATATGCAAACCGGAGACAGCGAAATCCCTGCCCTGGCGGCGCGCAACATCGCGCTTTATAGCGATCTTCTGTTACATGATATGGGCCAGGCCTTGGCCGACAACCGCCCCGATTTCGTCGCCACCGGCCAGGAATGGCGCACCCCGCCGCTCTGGGGCCTGGGCTCGCTGATGGCCGTAAACGGCCAAGAATTTCTCCTCCATGACGGTCGCGCCCGCGGCATCGCCGAGGCTATCCTGTGGCATGGCGGAGAGGGCGAGATGGCTAAAGAAAATTTCCGTAAAATGCCGCAAGCAGCGCGGCGTGATCTGCTCGCCTTTTTGCGCTCGCTTTAATCGGCAGTCGATCGAGTCTGACCGTATTGATTATTTGCCTTGCAGCGCAACGCTCACCTTACAATTGTGTAAATGATGTACGCCAGGACCAAGGCAGCGCTGATGGTCAGATAGCGTTTTTCGCTCGGTTTCACCCTGCTTCCCTTCACTGACTAAGTTTGCCCTGTGACCAAGTTTGCCCTGGAGCCGGACGCCCTAATATTGACACCCTTCTCAACGCGCCGGAACAACAATCAATCGAGTCTGACTCCAGAAATTATTTTCCAAGCGGCACCACATATTTAATAAGCCCTCAGACGCCGGGCGCGGGCATCCGCCCGCTCGGCTACCTCGTGCATGCTCGGGCGCGAAGTATCGCTTGCCGGAATGCTGGTCGCATTCCGGATTGGCGGTTCCACTTGCATGTGAGGAGCACGCTATCGCGCGGACCCCAGAAAAACCCAACCAAGCGGCACCACCCCCCGGAATGCATCATGCATTCCGGCAAGGGCGCCAAGCCAAGCCAAGCGTGCGGATGCGCGCGCCCGGCAGGGTCTAAACAAAGAGTCCGCCCGAGTTAATACGAGGTAGCCAAGGGAGCAGACGCGACCGCCCGGCGCTTGAGGGTTCAAACAAAAAGACATGAAACCAAAAAGATTCAGCCAAGCGGAACCACTTGAAATTTCCCCGGCGCCATGAGGAAATTCTCGCGCCAACGCAAAGAGATAACTATGGAAAACCAAAAGCAAAAAGTGACCGGCGGATGCATGTGCGGCGCGGTGCGCTACGCTGCCCCCGCACCACACTGCGTTATCTATTGCCATTGCCGCGACTGCCGACGCCACACCGGCGCTCCGCTGGTCTCGTTCGTCGGTTATCAGATGAGCGAAATCAAGTGGTCAGGCGATGCGCGGAAAATTTATAAATCATCGGCGAATATCGGGCGCGGTTTCTGCGGCAAATGCGGCACACCTTCGAAGCAACGGAATAAGGTGCTAGGCCAAATACTATTGTGGAATTTCTACTTCAAATAGATGTATCCTGCCGGAAAACAAATATTGGCAACCACCACAAGCCAGAACTGCCAGCTTCCAATAAATCCACCCATAGCGCCACCCCCTCTCATTGACCGTTTCACGATAACGTCACAGACGCATTGGTTGAGTCAATTAATTGTTATTCGTCTTTATGTACAAAATTACGGGCCGACCTGCTTCAAACCTTTGCCGGTGGCGTTTCTCATTTCGAGCACTTCAATGGCGCCTGGGTCTATGCAGATGCGGGTGATCTGAACATGATTCATGCCATGGGCGAGGTTTCTGAGTGACTATTCGAAAAGGCCGAAGCCGCGGTCGATCTGGTCGATGCCGGAGACCTCGGCCGTGCCGACGAGACCATTAAGGCGGCGCGCAAGAAAATCTGCGCGGACCCTAATTCGAATGTCGAAGCAATGGCTTCACTTTTAATTTATACGAAAGGCAGGAGAATTCTCAAAACCTCAGAATTGGAGAGGTTCTTAGAGTTGGACGCAATTTAAACTAAATCAGACGTGGATTGAGGTATAAAAAGACATTGATTGGAGTTCCCGCCGATATTAAGAATAATTAAGACGGATGATCAATGGAGGCAGCCTCGCTTGATACCGCATCATAGCCGTCAGATTCTCCATGCTTCCGGGAACCATCAATGCCTGTTTCTCAGGGGTGGTCATCCACGAAGAGAGTTAGTCCTGCGCCGGTACCGCGCGGCAAAATTTCGTGCCGACGCCAGCGCATTCTATAGTGCGGCGCGTTGGCCAACAGAGAACAGCGTTCGGCGATTTACCGAATGCGCCAGATTTCAAAGCAAAGCCAATTAGGGTCTAAAGCAATAGCACTGTTGCCAAAGTCAATAGTGCTCAGCGCCCGCCTTATTGCCCTCGCTTAAGCCCGCTCAGTCTCAGTCCTCTGCCGCTGCGCCGGCGCGTGCCGCCCTCTTACGGGCGTTCGGGTCCAAGAGGCGTTTGCGGAGGCGGATGGATTTGGGCGTTACTTCAACCAACTCATCGGTGTCGATATAGGCGATGGCTTCTTCGAGCGACATGCGGCGCGGGGTGGTGAGGCGCACTGCCTCATCGGTGCCGGAGGCGCGCACATTGGTTAGTTGCTTGGCCTTCAGCGGGTTGACGATCAGATCGTTGCCGCGGGTATGCTGGCCGACCACCATGCCTTCATAAACCGGCTCGCCGGCGCCGATGAACATCGGTCCGCGGTCTTCCAAATTCCACAGTGCAAAGCCGACCGATTTGCCTTGGCCGTTGGAGATCAGCACGCCGGTGCGCCGACCGGCGATCTCGCCTTTGTGCGGTGCGTAGGAGTGAAAAATGCGGTTCATCACGGCGCTGCCGCGCGTTGCCGTTAACAGCTCGCCGTTATAGCCGATCAGGCCGCGCGACGGCGCGTGGAACACCAGGCGCGAGCGTCCGCCGCCGGAGGGGCGCATATCCATCAGCTCGCCGCGTCGCTCGCTGACGCCTTCAACAACGGCGCCGACATGAGCTTCATCGACATCGATCTGAACTTCCTCGATCGGCTCCATGGGCTTGCCGGTTTTGGGGTCGGAATGTTGCAACACGCGCGGGCGGCCAACGCAGAGCTCAAAGCCTTCGCGCCGCATGGTCTCGATCAGCACGCCCAATTGCAGCTCGCCGCGGCCCGCCACGTCGAAATAATCCTTACCCGGTTCTTCAGTGATCCGGATCGAGATATTGCTCTCGGCTTCGCGCAACAATCGGTCGCGAATTTCACGTGAGGTCAGGCGGCTGCCTTCCTGGCCAGCGAGCGGCGAATCATTGGCCATGAAGCTGACCGCCAGCGTCGGCGGGTCAACCGGCTGGGCTTCCAGGCCCTCGGTAACCGTCAGGTCGGCCAAGGTGTCGGCGACGCTGGCGGTCGAGAAGCCGGCAACGGCGACGATATCGCCGGCCTCGGCTTCTTTAATGGCAGTGCGCTTCAGGCCGCGGAAGGCGAGCAGTTTGGTGATGCGGGTTTCCTCGATCACCTCACCGGCGCTGTTGAGGGCGCGGATTTTTGTGTTGGTCTTGACCGAGCCGGAGCTAATACGCCCGGTCAGAATGCGGCCCAAGAACGGATCGGCTTCAAGCGTCGTCACCAGCATGGAGAACGGCGCATCGCGCTCGGCCGTCGGCGGCGGCACATGGTCGGCAATGACCTTGAACAGCGGCTCGAGGTTATCCTGTGGCCCATCCGGGTCCAAGGCGATCCAGCCATCGCGCGCCGAGCCGAACAGCACCGGGAAATCGAGCTGATCTTCATCCGCATCGAGCGCGGAGAACAGGTCAAACACCTCCTCATGCGCTTCCCACGGCCGCGCATCGGTGCGATCCACCTTGTTGACGACGACGATAGGCCGGAGACCGAGGCCGAGCGCCTTGCCAACCACGAATTTGGTTTGCGGCATGGGGCCTTCGGCAGCATCGACGAGCACCAGCACGCCATCGACCATGGAGAGAATACGCTCCACTTCTGCGCCGAAATCAGCGTGGCCTGGGGTGTCGACGATATTGATACGTAGATCCTGCCATGTGACGGAGGTGCATTTCGACATGATGGTGATGCCGCGCTCGCGTTCCAGGTCGCCGGAATCGAGGGCGCGCTCTACCACGCGCTGATTGGCGCGCAAGGTGCCGCTTTGAAAAAGCAGGGAGTCGACCAGAGTCGTCTTACCGTGGTCAACATGGGCAATAATTGCAATATTCCTAAGATTCATGGACCCGCATATGGCAGTCAATGCGCTGCGTTGCAACGCCCAAGCGTAACCGTTAGGTTTATTGTTGTTCCGTGCACGCGGTAAATTTGCCCGCGTGGCCGGCCGAACGGCGGATCGGACCGGCTCTTAGCGGCGGAATCCCTTACCCGGAGGCGGGGCGCGGTGGCGCTCCCGTTAGATTCGGGCCCAAGAAACAAAGGCCTATGCCTGCCCGCAGGCCGCCTTGCCGAGGAAAGCTTTACGCCGTGATTTCCGCGCATATCGCCAGGTTGGTTACATCTGTAACCGCCGCCCTGGTCCTCGCTATTTCTCTGTTTGGTGCGCGTCCGCTGCTGGCCGGCGATGTGCTGATCTTTGCCGCTGCCAGCACGACCGAGGCCGTTAGCGCCGCCGCCGAGCAGTTTTCCAGCACCGGCGTGGACCGAGTGCGCGGCGTTTTTGCCGGCTCTTCGACCCTCGCCAAACAGATCGAGAATGGCGCGCCGGCGGATATTTACCTGTCGGCCAATCCGGCGTGGATGGATTATCTCGGTGCGGGCAAGCACATAATCCCTGCCTCACGCCGCGATCTGTTGGCCAACAGATTGATGGTGATCGCCCCGGCGAAGAGCAAAACGAGCGATATATTGATGACGGAGGTGGATATTTTGGCGGCGCTTGGCGGCGGCCGCCTGGCGATGGGTGATCCGGATCATGTGCCGGCTGGCATATATGCCCGTCAGGCGCTTTCAGCGCTCGGCCTGTGGCAAACATTGCAAGATCGCCTGATACGCACTGCTGACGTGCGTGTGGCGCTGCAATTGGTGGCACGCGGCGAGGTGCCGCTCGGTATTGTCTATGCCAGTGACGTTAATAGTGACGCTGGCGCTTTTGCCGGTATACGGGTGGTCGCCGCGCTCCCGGCGGCGGGCCATGAACCGATCCGCTATGCCATTGCCCTGATTGCAGGGCGCAATAATCCGGCGGCCCAGCGCTTCCTCGATTTCCTTGCCACGCCGGAGATGGCGGCACTGTTTCGCCGGCACGGCTTCGCGTTACCATGAGCCCGATATGTTTGCCCTGACCGCACTCGAAAGCGAAGCCATCCTGCTCAGCCTCAGAATTGCCTTTTGGTCGATGCTGATCAGCCTGCCGGTGGCCATCGCTGTGGCGTGGTTGCTGGCGCGCAAACGCTTTTACGGCAATGCCCTGTTGAACGGCCTGGTGCATCTGCCGTTGGTCATGCCGCCGGTTGTCGTTGGCTATATATTGTTGCTGTTATTGGGCCGGAATGGCGCGCTTGGCGCTTGGCTGTGGGATTGGTTCGGCATCTCGGTTGCCTTTACCTGGCGCGGCGCGGCGGTGGCGTCGGCGGTGATGGCCTTCCCCTTGATGGTGCGTGCCATCCGCCTGTCATTAGAAAGTGTCGATGTGCGCCTCGAATTAGCCGCCCGCACGCTCGGCGCCTCGCCGATCTGGGTATTTATCACGATCAGCCTGCCGCTGATGGTACCGGGCATTCTGACCGGAGCGATGCTTGCCTTCGCGCGCGGTTTTGGCGAATTCGGCGCCACCATTACCTTTGTTTCCAACATTCCGGGTGAAACACGCACCCTGCCGATCGCGCTCTACAGCATGACCCAGGTGCCGGGCGGCGAGAGCGGCGCGCTGCGCCTGCTTATTCTCTCGGTCATCATCGCCATGCTGGCCCTTTTCATCTCGGAAATATTGGCGCGCCGCGTTCGCGCCCGGATCGGCGGGTAGGGCGATGGAGGTCAATCTTCAGAAGCGCCTCGGTGAATTCTCCCTCGATGTGGCGTTTGAGACCGAGGATCGCGGCATCACGGCGCTGTTTGGCCGCTCCGGCGCCGGTAAAACGACGCTGGTCAATATGCTGGCCGGCCTGTTGTGCCCGGATAGCGGCGTGCTGCGTATTGGCGGGCAAATCCTGTTTGATTCTGCTGCGCGCATAAACATTAAGCCGGAGCGCAGACGGGTTGGCTATGTGTTTCAGGAAGGCCGCCTGTTTCCCCATCTCAGCGTCAAATCCAATCTCTATTATGGTCGCCGCTTTGCACCCAAGGGCGAGCGTTATGTCGACGGCGAGCAAATCATCGAACTGCTGGGCCTCGGCAATTTGCTCAGCCGCCGCCCGGCGACCCTCTCAGGTGGCGAAAAACAGCGCGTCGCCATTGGCCGCGCGCTGCTTTCCGAGCCCCATCTGTTGCTGATGGATGAGCCACTGGCGGCACTTGATGCAGCGCGCAAGAGCGAGATCATGCGTCATATTGAGCGCCTTCGGGATGAGGTAGGCGTACCGATTATTTATGTCAGCCACTCCCTCGATGAGGTGACACGCCTGGCCGATCATATGGTCGTGCTGGCCGATGGCGGCGTTATCGCCATCGGCTCGGCAGTCGATATCATGAGCCGCCCCGATCTCAGCCCGCATACCGGGCGGCACGAGGCCGGCGCGCTGATCGAAACCCGGGTTGATGGGCATGATTCGTTTGGCCTGACGGCGCTTGCCTTCCCGGGCGGTGTCTTGCGCGTTTCCGGCCTCGATCTGCCGGATGGCACAGCGGTGCGGGCGCGCATTCGCGCCCGGGATGTCGCCATTGCCACGGCGCCGCCGCATAATCTCAGCATTCTCAACGTGTTTGAGGGGCGGGTGGTGGAGATGATTGCGAATGGCCCAGCGGCGATGGACCTGCAGCTCGATATCGGTGTCAAGCTATGGGCGCGCATCACTGCACGCTCGGCGCATGAGCTCGGCCTGGTGCCGGGCCGGCAGGTTTATGCGTTGATCAAGAGCGTCGCCATAGATCGCCACAGCCTTGGATTGGCTATGCCGCCCAATCGCGATTGACCGGGTTGCGGGAAACTGAGATCCTTGGTTAAATTAATCTGAATTTTTGAAGGAGAGCGGATCATGGATGACGCAGTGCCGACAAGTTTGATAGACAATGACCGGGTGCGTGTTACCGAGTGGAAATTTCCGCCAGACAGTCATACCGGCTGGCATCGCCATGAAATGGATTATGTCGTCGTGCCGGTCACCAACGGCAAGCTCCACCTAAAGGAGCCGGACGGCGAGCGCACCATCGAACTGGTGCTCGGCCAGCCCTATTTCCGCGAGGAAGGGGTCGAACATGACGTCATCAATCCGAGCAAGACCGATGAGGTTATATTCATCGAAGTTGAGACCAAGTAACCGCCGCTTAATTTAGACCGCGAGTTATTTAGGCCGCAAGTTGTGGCTGTGTTTGGCTAAAGCTCGCATGCGCTGCCATGCGCTGCTGTCGGGCACTCTCCGCCAATGCGTCAGCGCACTGCCAATGCGTCATCGCATTAATTGTCGCGAAACCGTCACAAAACTGTATAGTTTCTGACGCGAGCGCCGCCTAATTTGTGCTGGTTGACATGTTCCTAAATGGAGAAATGAGCGGTGGCAAAATCATCAATGGGGCGGGCTTTCTTATCGGATATTTTCCTATTCGGCATCTTGGCGCTTGCTCTTTGGCTTGGCGCTGCGGGCTCGGCTGCGGCGCGTGACGAAATTCGCATTGTCGGCTCTTCCACGGTATTTCCCTTTTCGACTGCGGTGGCGGAGGAATTCGGCCAGATAACGGATTTCAAGACACCAGTGGTGGAGAGCACCGGCTCCGGCGGTGGCCTCAAGCTGTTTTGTGCCGGCATCGGCGTCGCCCATCCGGATATCGCCAACGCGTCGCGCCGCATCAAGCGCTCGGAAGTGGACAATTGCGCCAAGAACGGTGTGCTTGAAATCATCGAAGTGAAGATCGGCTTCGACGGCATTGTCCTAGCTAATTCCAAAATGGCCGATGTGATGCAATTGAATCTGCGCCAGATTTGGCTGGCGCTGGCCAAGCAGGTGCTGGTGGATGGGCAGATAGTGGACAATCCCTACCAAAATTGGGCCGATATAGACCCGGCCTTGCCGACAGAGCGCATTGAGGTTTTGGGCCCGCCGCCCACTTCAGGAACGCGCGACGCCTTTGTTGAGTTGGCCATGGAAGGCGGCTGCAAGACATTTGCTGAGATCAAGGTGTTGAAAAAGAGCGATAAGGCGGCTTTCAAGGCAGTGTGCCACGCCGTTCGGGAGGACGGCGCCTATGTGGAAGCCGGAGAAAATGACAATCTCATCGTACAAAAGCTGGTCTCTAACCCCAAGGCGCTCGGCATTTTCGGTTTCAGCTTTCTTGAACAAAACGGTGACCGTATCCAGGGCAACGCTATTGGCGGCGTGATGCCGGAATTCGACAGCATCTCGGACGGCAGCTATCCCATAGCCCGCTCGATGTATTTCTACGTCAAAAGCGCCCATGCCGTTGTTATCCCTGGCATCAAGGAATTTATTGACGCCTTTTTAGACGAAGAGGCGAGCGGAACTTACGGCTATTTGACCGATAAAGGGCTCATTCCGCTAGGTGATGAAGAGCGCGAAGCGGTGCGCGATGCGGCTCTTGCTTTGGAGCCGTTGAGCCTGCCTTAAATTTCTCGCTCTGTAGACATACAGTTAAGGTTAATCCTGCTATACTGCGCCGGCCCATTGGGCGGGGAAGTGGCGTGTGAGATTTTTCAAGCGGTTTATCAAACATTATAGCTGGGCGCATATGATCGCCCTGGCTGTGCTGGTGGCATTCGTCATTTTGCGCGCCACGGATTCTCAGCCGGTTCAGCTTCTGCGCTTCAAGGTGTTTGACGGCTATCAACAGATCTCGCCGCGCGCCGACAGCAAGCAGCCTGTGGTGATTATCGATCTCGATGATGAGAGCTTGGCGGAATATGGCCAGTGGCCGTGGCCGCGGACGCTGTTGGCCAAACTGGTGTTGAAACTGAAAAAAGCCGGCGTCGTCTCGGTCGCCTACGATATTGTCTTTTCTGAGCCGGATCGTACTTCGCCCGGCCTGTTGGCAGATAGCGTGCGCGGTTTGGACAAGAAAACCAAAGAAAAGCTACGCAAGATGCCGAGCAACGACGATACCTTAGCACGCATCATGAAGGGCTATAAGGTCGTGCTCGGGCAATCGACCCAGCAGCGTGTGCTCTCGGACGAAGTGCAACGAAAATCGGTCAAAACCACCTGGGCCAATCTTAACAAGGCCGTGACTGTCAAAGGTCTGACGCCCAACAACTTTCTTTATGCCTTTCCGAGCATTGTTCGCAATATCGAAACGCTGGAAAACGCCGCGCAAGGAATTGGCGTGTTTACGTTCGTGCCGTCTGTGGACGGCATTGTCCGGCAGGTGCCGCTGGTTGTGCGGGTGGGCGAACAACTGTATCCCACACTGGCGCTTGAGCTGTACCGTGTAGCCACGTCGCAGCCGACCATGGCACTTGTATATGATGCTGCCGGTATGCGCGGAGTTAATCTGAAGGGCTTGAAAGTCCCGACCGACCGCGCTGGCCAAATTTGGATGAAATTCGGCAAGCATGATCGCAGCCTCTACATTTCAGCCAGGGACGTGCTCAACGGCGCGGTCGATCCTCAGCAGTTGGCCGGCAAGCTGGCATTTCTCGGCACTTCCGCCGTCGGCCTGCTCGATATCAAGGCGACGCCTCTTGATGCCGCTATTCCTGGCGTTGAAGTGCATGCCCAGCTGCTACAGAATATCCTCGACAAGAATTACCTGACCCGGCCCAACTGGGCGATCGGCGCGGAAACCGTCGCTATGGTGGTGGTCGGTCTAATGATGGTCATGATGGTGCCGTTTTTGGGCGCTCTGTGGACACTGGTTCTTGCCATCGCGTCTATTGCTGTTCTGCTCGGCCTCTCCTGGTGGGTCTATAATGCCTTCGGCATGCTACTCGATATGATGTTCCCAGCCGTCGCCATTTTCATCGTTTCGGTGGTGCTGACTTATCTCAACTATATGCGCGAGGAGCGCGAGCGGCGCCAGGTGAGGGGGGCATTTAGCCGATATATGTCGCCCGCTTTGGTCGCCCAACTCGCTGAAGACCCGAGCCGCCTAAAGCTTGGCGGCGAGATGCGTGAGATGACGATATTGTTTGCCGATATTCGCGGTTTCACCACCATTTCCGAGCAGTTTGATGCGGAAGGTTTGACCACGTTCATCAATCGCTACCTCACACCGATGACTAATGTGATTCTCGAGCGCAAAGGCACCATCGATAAATATATGGGCGATTGCATCATGGCATTCTGGAATGCGCCGCTCGATGATCCGGAGCATGCGGCAAACGGCGTGCGCTCGGCTTTGGCGATGTTCATCGAATCCGACAAAATGAATGTTGAGCTGAAGCGCGAGGCTGAAGAAGAAGACCGGCCCTATATTCCGCTCCGCATCGGATCAGGTTTGAATACGGGTGTTATCTGCGTCGGCAATATGGGCTCCGACATGCGCTTCGATTATTCAGTGCTCGGCGATGATGTGAATCTCGGCGCCCGCCTTGAAGGACAGTCGAAGACCTATGGCGTCGATATCGTCATCGGCGAGAACACCTATGTCTATGTGGAGAATTTCGCCGTCATTCAGCTTGACCGTATTCAGGTCAAAGGCAAGACGGTGCCGGTCGATATCTATTGTGTGCTCGGCGATGAGACCGTGAACGAGACGCCTGAATTCCAGGCGCTGCGTAAACGCCACGGCGAGATGTTGAATGCCTATAAGGCGCAGGACTGGGCGGCTCAGACGCGAATCTTAAACGAGTGTCGGGACATGAGTAAGGAATACAAGCTCGATATTCTATATGACCTCTATGAGGGACGTCGCGATGATTATATTGTCAGTCCGCCTGGTGATGAATGGGATGGCGTATTCATCGCGACGAGTAAATAGCACGACAGGCGCGATCTAAACGCCGCAATTATCCAGCAAAAATTATCTGAAGCCTCAAAGGCGTTAAGAAGCGGTGCGCCGCAGTGGGCGGAAAACCTCAGCGCAAACAATGAACGTTGCTCGGGCAATATCATGCTCGCATGCGCTCACACGAGAGGTTCTGTCTTTTTAGAATTGAGGTAAATCACCAGCCGACAACAATGTCGCAAGTGTTTCCACCCGCTCGGATTTTGTTCTATTCGTAGGGCCAAGCGCGGATGAAGTTCGGGTCGCCGTCAACCGGATAGCTTGCCGTTTGCAGCGGTAGGGCCGAGACGGATGTCAGGGTCTGCATTTCCAAAGCATCCTGGCGGGTGAGCTTATTTACCGGTGCCACCGTTGCGTCCGCAAAATCAGCCTTAGCCTCGATCTTCTCGGCCTTCGCGGGAGCTATTACGGTGGTGGCGGTTTTATCCGCTGCC